>ERZ773076.115-NODE-115-length-44731-cov-6.848755_pt1 | contig 44731 bp, 47 predicted proteins | sample MGYA00580613_ERZ773076 | MGnify/ENA primary metagenome ERZ773076 (study PRJEB29015, sample SAMEA2738005) | human oral metagenome | biome: human oral; feature: human-associated habitat; material: dental | place: China | collected 2057 ...
AAAAAAGAGATACTCCTAACACGTCATTTCGACCGAAACGGAACATAGTGAAGTGAAGCGGAGAAATCTCATTACTATTATTTGTTTACAAATAATAGTAAGTCCTATAAAGGACTTAAAAAAAGCACACTCATTTTTCTTGAGTATGCTTTTTAATTTAATTCAATTTTTTAAAATTTGCCTACATCTTCTCTGTAGAAGAAAGAATCACTCTTTAATTTTTCAATATCTCTGTAAGCTAATTCTCTTGCTTTTTCAAAATCTTTTGCCATAGCTGTTACAATTAAATTTCTTCCACCTTTTGCGTAGAGTTCATTATTTTTTTCTTCAACTCCCATAAAGCAAATATCACTTTCTATTGGAACCAGATTAATTTTATCTTGACATTTTTCCTTTGAAGGATAACCGTTAGATGCAAGAACTACACCAACGCAGACTTCATCATTCCATTTAATTTCAGGTTCTTTATCATCCATTACATCCAGAATATTTTGAACAAAGTCGGACTCTAAACGTGGCAATAACACTTCAGCTTCAGGATCTCCAAGTCTGGCGTTAAAACTTAAAACTTTTATTCCATCTTTTGTTATAACAATTTCTCCATATAAAAATCCTTCAAATCCATAACCGTCTTCATACATTGATTTTGCCATAGGTTTTAAGATTTTTTCTACAACTTGTTCAATTTCATTATCTGTAATTTTTGCAACAGGACTACAAGCTCCCATACCACCTGTATGTTCAGCATCGTCGCTATCAGATGTTCTCTTATAATCCTTAACAATTTGAAGCGGATAAACTTTGCTATTTTTCACCAATGCAAAGATCGAGAATTCCTTACCTATGATAAATTCTTCAACTAAAATTTTTGAATTTTCATTTTCATCAAAAATTTGATTAACTATATCTGTTGCCATTTTATTGCTTCTTGCAATAAAAATTCCCATATTCTTTGGAATTGAGTCAATTTTTATAGTTACAGGGAATTTTTCAATTCCGGAAACGAATTTTAAGGCTTGTTCTCTATCTGTAAATACAACATATTTAGTTGTAGGAATTTTTAATTTTTCCATAAGTTGTTTAGTAAAATATCTGCTGGATTCAATTCTTGTTGCAGATTTCGTAGGTCCAAAAAGCCTTAAATCATTTTTATTGAACTCATCTTTTATTCCAAGTGCCAACACATCGGCAGGGCCTACTATAGTTAAGTCGATATTTTCTTTTATTGCAAAGTCTTTAATTTTTTCAATATCATACATATCTATATCTACTCTTGTAGCACCATCCATTTTACAATTTCCCGGCAAAACGTAGATTTTGTCAACCAATTTACTTTTTTTACAGGCTTTTAGCATAGCATGTTCACGTCCGCCTTTTCCAATAATTAATATTTTCATAAAATCACCTCTTTTTTATTAACTTTAAAATTATATATAAAAATTTTTTGATATTAAAATAAAATACAAGTATAATTTAACAAAGTTAAATTATACTTATTATATCACTAGAACAAAGTTTTTTCAATTTTATTTTTTTACATTAATAAGAAATGATAAATTTTTGAACAAATTTTGAGTCGACAGTTGCTAATTTTATTATATTTATTTAATTTTTTAGTTAAAGGGGTATATTGAATTTAAGTGAAAAAATCTATTTTAGTAAAGGAGGACGAGAATGTTACAGCTTAAGAATATCAGTAAGAGTTATAAAACCGGAGACTTGTTTCAAAAAGCATTAGATAATGTATCTCTCAATTTCAGGGATAGTGAATTTGTAGCTATTCTTGGTCCGAGTGGTAGTGGAAAATCTACTCTGTTAAATATAATAGGTGGATTGGATAAATATGAACAAGGCGAACTTATAATTGATGGAATATCAACTAAAAAATATAAAAATGAAGATTGGGACAGTTATAGAAATCATACAATAGGTTTTGTTTTTCAAAGTTATAATTTAATTTCTCATCAGACTGTTTTAGCCAATGTGGAATTAGCTTTAACTATTTCCGGAATATCTAAGGCTGAAAGAGAACAAAAGGCTATAGATGTACTGGATAAGGTTGGGCTTAAAAGTCAAATGCATAAAAAGCCTAATCAGTTATCAGGCGGTCAAATGCAAAGAGTTGCTATAGCAAGAGCTCTTGTAAACAATCCTAGCATTGTACTTGCAGATGAACCTACAGGTGCACTGGATTCGGAAACAAGTGTTCAAGTAATGGAATTGCTTAAAGAAGTTGCAAAAGATAGACTTGTAATAATGGTTACTCATAATCCTAAGTTGGCAAATGAATATTCAACTAGAATTGTTGAATTAAATGACGGGCAAATTGTCTCTGATACCAACCCTTTTATATTGGAAAACGAAAGCAGAGGAGTTCACAAAAATTTTGGGAAGTCTTCAATGTCCTATCTTACAAGCATAGCTTTAAGTTTTAATAACTTAAAAACTAAATTCAAAAGAACTCTTATGGTTGCAATTGCAGGTTCAATCGGAATAATTGGAATAGCTTTAATTTTAGGTTTATCCAATGGTGTAAATCAGTTTATCAAGGATACCGAAGAGGAAACTGTGATTTCTTATCCGATAGGGATTGACAGAAGTAGCTTTTCAATGGGTAAAATGTTTGAAAATTCAAGTGAAGAAAATAATGATGGAGATATAACAGAAGTTAAAGCTATTCAAAAAATGCTATCTGCAATTAATAAAAATGATTTATCTTCCTTGAAAGAATATTTTGAAAATGACGGAAAAGCGATCAATAATTATGCTAAGACAATAGAATATAAATATGATATTACGCCTATGATTTATACTTTAAATAATGAAAAATATGTTAAAGTAAATCCAAATGAGGCAATGAAGTCAATGGGTTTGTCATCTAATAATTTTCTTTTTTCAAAAAATTCTATGAATGTATTTTATAAATTGCCTAAGAATGCCGACTTATACAAGGATAAATATACTTTAAAATATGGCTCTTGGCCGAGTAACGAAAATGAAGCGATAGTAATAACTAACTCAAAGGGCGCTCTATCTGATTTTATTTTTTATTCACTGGGTCTTCGTGATAATGATGAACTTTCAAAAATGGTAAAAAAATTTGCAAATAGAGAAAAAACTGATGTAGAAGAAGATAATATATCTTGGAAATATGAAGATATTGTGGGCAGAGAATTTAAAGTTTTAAGTAGTTCACAGCTTTATTCTTATGACTCTAAAAATAAAGTTTATATAGAAAATGCTACTGATAGTCCATTTGTTGAAAATCTTTTGAAAAATAATTCAAAAAAATTAAAAATAGTTGGAATAGCTTCACCAAATAGTGACGAAAGTTCACTCATTTTGAAAGCTGGTATTTGGTATACTGATGACTTAGAAACAAATTTAAGAAAAATATCAAAAGAAAGCGAAGTTGTAAAGGCACAAAAAGAAAATCCAGATACCAATATTTTGACAAATACTCCTTTTGGAGAAAAAATTAAACAGAATTTAGACTTTGCAAAGTTATTTTCAATAGATCAGAAAAAACTATTTGAAGCTTTTAAAATAGATACTTCTAAATTAAATTTTAATGCAAATTCAATGAAAAATATTGATTTTTCAAAATATTTGAATAGTAATTTGGATAGGGATTTTTTTAAAAATTTAGATATTAAGTTTGATTCGGATAAAATAATTGGATTAATAAGCAATATTCTAAAAGGATATTTAGATTATTCTTCTAAAGATCCGTCGACTAATTACAGAGAATTGTCAAACTCAATAAGTGATTATATGAAAACTGATGATGCAAAAAATATTCTAAAGGAATTTTTTGGAAAGATGATTTCTAAAAATTCTGGTTCTTTAATTACAAATGAAAAGATAACTGATATAATGAAATCCATTATGTCAGGTTATCCTGAATTTGCAAAAAAGAATAACTACACGGATCCTAATAAATTTAGTCAATATTTACTGGAATATTTGAAAACTTCTGAAGCGAGAGCAAAAGTTTCAGCTGAAACTAAAAAACTATTAAATTCTTTGGGAGAAAATTTAAAACTGGATAATAAAGATATATCGGAATTAGCAAAGGCTCTGTCAAATGGATATTTGAAATATGCCAAAGAAAATAATAAGCCCGATCCATCTAAATTAAAAGATTCTTTTAATTCTTATCTTGCAACTGCTGAAGCAAAAAATATGATTTCTTCAGGAGTAAAGGATTTAATAAATGGTAGTTTGCAAGCAAATCAAAACTCTTCACAAAGTTTTATAGAAAATTTGATGAAAAACATATCATCTGCAATAGCCGATAATATTAAAGATGTTCTAACATCTTCTATGAAAAATTTGCCACAGGCAATATCAATAGATCCAAGTAAATTCGGCAATGCCTTTTCTATGAATTTGAAAGAAGAAGAAATAAAATCTTTTATTATGGCTATGGCTAATAGTAATGAAAGTTCGTATGAGAATAATATGAAATTATTTAACTATGTGGAAAATAATGATATTTCTAAAATCAGTATTTATCCTAAAGATTTTGAAGCTAAAAAATCAATAATTTCTTTACTGGACAGTTATAATGAAATGAGAAAAAATAATTCCGAAGAAGATAAAATGATAACATATACGGATTTAGTTGGAGCAATACTTTCTTCCGTAACTACAATTATAAATGTAATTAGTTATGTATTGATTGCTTTCGTATCCATATCTCTCATTGTTTCTTCCATTATGATTGGAGTTATAACTTATATAAGTGTGCTCGAAAGAAAGAAAGAGATAGGAATTTTAAGATCAATCGGAGCTTCAAAGAAAAATATATCACAAGTTTTTAATGCAGAAACCGGAATAATCGGCTTGTTTGCAGGATTACTTGGAGTTGGAATAACATATTTATTACTAATACCGATAAATATTGTAATAAGAAAAGTTACTGAAATGCCGAACATAACGGCTTATTTATCCGTTCCACAGGCTATAACCTTAATCTTAATCAGTATGATTTTAACTTTAATTGGTGGATTTATTCCATCAAAGAGTGCTGCAAAACAAAATCCGGTTGAAGCTTTAAGAACAGAATAGTAAATTTAGTATAAAAACTAAGGATAATCTCCTTAGTTTTTTTGTGCTTTATAGATACAGCTTATTATCTGTTTATGCTTAATTTAGTTAATTTTTTTGCTTATAGTTTATAAAAATATTAATATTTTTTATATAGGGTGTTGTAAAGTGATTAAAATTGATGTATAATACATTTGGATAGTAAAAAATTTATTTAGCTATTTTGAAAGGAGATTGAATAATGAAAAGGATTTTGATGACAGGAGCACTTGGACAAATTGGTACGGAATTAGCTCTTTATTTGGGGGATATTTATGGAAGAGAAAACATCTTGGCTACAGATTGTTCAGATGCAAATAAAGCAGCTGTTGAAGATATTCGTTTTGAAATGTTAGATGTTACTGATCCAAAAAGAATGTTTGAATTGGCAAAAGAATTTAAGGCTGATACAATAGTAAATTTAGCGGCAATACTTTCTGCAAGAGGAGAAAGCATGCCACAATTAACTTGGAAGGTTAATGTTGACGGAGTTGTAAATACTTTAGAAGTTGCAAGAGAATTAAATGCAAAAGTATTTGTACCTTCATCAATAGCAGCATTTGGAGCAGGAACTCCACTTGACAATACACCACAAGTTACTATTCAAAGACCTAACACTATGTATGGAGTAACAAAAGTTTCAGGAGAACTTTTGTGTGATTACTATTTTAATAAATTTGGAGTTGACGTAAGAGGAGTTCGTTATCCGGGAATTATTTCTTATAAAACACTACCTGGTGCAGGAACTACTGACTATGCAGTTCATATTTATTATGAAGCAATTAAAAACAAAGCTTACACTTCTTATATAGCTAAAGGAACTCAAATGGATATGCTTTATATGCCTGATGCACTTAAAGCAGTTGTTGATTTAATGGAAGCTGATCCTTCAAAACTTAAGGACAGAAATGCTTTCAATATTACAGCTATGAGTTTGACACCTGAAATTTTAGAAGAAAGTATTAAAAAATATATGCCTGAATTTAAACTAAGCTACGATGTAGATCCAATCAGACAAGCTATAGCTGAAAGCTGGCCAAATTCATTGGATGACTCTGCAGCAAGAGAACAATGGGGTTGGAAACCAAGTTTTGATTTAGACAAGATGACAGTTGATATGTTAGAAAATTTGAGAAAAAAATTAAAATAGTGATAGATAGGAGATAAAGATATGAGTATTCATGATTTAAAATTTTTACAAGAAAAAGTTAATAAATTAAAAGAAGATGGAGTTTATCGTGTATTACCTGTATTAAACGGAAAGAATTCATCAACAATTGTTCTTGACGGAAAAGAAATGGTAAACTTATCAGCAAACAACTATTTAGGACTTGCAAATGATCCTGATTTAAAGAAAAGAGCTCAAGAAGCTATTGAAAAATACGGTGTAGGAGCAGGTGCTGTAAGAACTATTATCGGAAATATGGATTTACACGAAGAATTGGAAAAGAAATTGGCAATTTTTAAAAAATCTCCAAGAGCATTCATTTTCCAATCAGGCTATGATTGTAATATAGGAACTATCCAAGCAATTACAGAAAAAGGCGATTTAATTATCTCTGATGAATTAAACCACGCTTCAATTATCGATGGTATTAGAATGACTAAAGCTGATAAAGCAGTTTTCAAACACAGTGATATGGAAGATCTTGAAAGAGTTTTAGTTGAAGCTCAAGGAAAATATAAAACAATCTTAATTATTACTGACGGTGTTTTCTCAATGGACGGAGACCTAGCAAAATTACCTGAAATTGTAAAATTAGCTGAAAAATATAATGCTTTAACTTATGTTGATGATGCTCACGGTTCAGGAGTTATGGGAAGTCACGGAAGAGGAACTGTAGATCATTTCGGATTACATGACAAAGTTGACTTTGTTATAGGAACTCTTTCAAAAGCTATCGGAGTTAAAGGTGGATATGTTGCTTGTAACGAAGTTGCTTACGAATGGTTAAACCACAGAGCAAGACCTGTACTATTCAGTACAACTTTATCTCCAGGAGATACTGCAGCTTGTATCGCATCTGTTGAAAAATTGATTGAATCAGATGAATTACAAAAGAAACTTTGGGACAATGCTAAATACTTCAAAGAACAATTAGGAAAATTAGGATTTAACACTGGTCATTCAGAAACTCCAATTACTCCGGTAATTATAGGCGATGAAGCTAAGACTATGGAATTTTCTAAAAAATTAAGAGAATACGGAGTATTCGGTTCAGCAATAGTATTCCCAACTGTACCAAGAGGAACAGGAAGAATTCGTTGCATGATTTCTGCAGCTCACAGCAAAGAAGAATTGGATAAAGCTGTAAAAGCATTTGAATTAGCCGGAAAAGATATGGGAATTCTTTAAGATAAGGCTTAAAAAATAGAGAAAAGAATAAAAAATATTAAAGAGGAGAAAAAAATCTCCTCTTTTTAAGTTCATTTAAGCTCTTAACGATATAATATTAATAGTTGATAGATAATACATGTATTTTACACTAAAATTCAGAGTATTATATTGTTTAATAAGGAAATTTATTTTTTTGATTATATTTTTTTAAAAAATTTTAAAAAAAGTTTTTTCTTTAAGTTTTTTTTAAGGTTTATGGTTTAAAATATATTCAAGATAATAAATGATATTTAAAAATGAGGTGATTTATTATGGACGATAAAAGAGATAATATCTTTGAAGAAAATGAAAATAATATTAAGAATGAAGAACATATAGAAGAAACTTCAAAAAATACTGAAGATGAAATGAAAGAAACATCTGACAGAGAGTCTATGAAAGAAACACAAAAATTATTTAATAATGAAAATATAGATGAAATGAAAGAAACAGTTGATGAAGATTTTGGTGGAGATTATGGCGAACACATTGAAGAGCCATACGACCATTCTATTGAACAAGAAATTTATAATGAACCATATATGGAAGATTCAAAAGCAAAAGATAAAGAATTTGAATCTTATGTAGATGGTATTGTTCAAAAAGAATTTGAAAAAAGAAGAAAGGGCAATAGACTTAAATCCGTTTCAAAATTTCTATTGGCAATTGTTTTGGCAAGTTCTATAAGTATAGCGGGAACTAGTGCATATCTAAAGAGTAATAGTGGAAAATCACTTTTAAATCAGTCTTCAACTGACAAAGGTGCGACTACTACAACTATAAATACTTCTGATAAACCGAATGTAGAAAAAGCTGTTGCACAAAAATCAATGCAATCAGTTGTAGGTATAACAACTGTTGGGGTTTCTGAGGATATGTTTTCAACTCAAAAGCAAACAAAGGGACTCGGCTCAGGAGTTATCGTAAGTAAAGAGGGTTATATTTTAACTAACAACCATGTTGTTGACCCTTCAAAGACAAAATCCGTAACAGTAATATTGAGTGACGGAACAAAGAGAAAAGCAAAAGTTTTATGGAGTGACAAAACTTTGGATTTAGCAGTTATCAAGATAGATCCTAAAGGACTTGACTTGAAACCTGTTGAATTTGGAGACAGTTCACAAGTTTCCATTGGCGATAAAGCTATAGCAATCGGTAATCCGCTTGGTATAAATTTAAAATCAACTTTAACTTCCGGATATATTTCAGGAAAAGATAGAGTGATTACACTACAAGACGGTTCTACTATGGAAGGATTATTCCAAACAGATGCGGCAATAAATCCTGGAAATAGTGGTGGTGGATTATTTAATGATAAAGGACAACTTATCGGAATAAATACAGCGAAAGCCGGAAATAGTGACGGAATCGGATTTGCAATTCCTTCTAATCTTGCAAAACCTATTTTGGAACAAATAATTAAAAACGGTAAGTTTGAAAGTGTTTCATTGGGTATAAGAGGTATAGATGTTTCAAGATATAATGTATTGGGACAAGAAAAATTACCTATAGACTCAGGTGTATATATTCATGAAATTTTATCAGGTTCACCTGCAGAATCTGCGGGACTAAAACCTAAAGATATTATTACAAAAGTTGGAGATACTAAAGTTACATCAAACTCAACTTTAAAAGCTGCCCTATTGAACTATAAGATAGGCGATAAGGTTAAGATTGAAGTTTATAGAGATGGAAAGACAACTACAATAGAAGTTACATTCTCACAATTCGATCTAAATAAAGCTGAAAATAAAGCAAATCAAAATCAAAATAATTTTAATCCAAATCGTAACCGTAATCGTAATCGTAATAATGACAATTATGATAGAAACGAAGATGATTTTGATGGAAATAATGATGATAACGACAATAACGACAACAATAATTAATTAGCATATTAGTAGAGATTTTTTTATAAATCCTCCGTAAAAATAAATAAATGCAAAAAAAGTTATGAAACAATTTCATAACTTTTTTTGTTTTTTAATCTATCTAATGCTTATTTGTAAATGCTATCTTTTGATAATTTAAATTCATAATTATCGTCTTCATCAAGTATTGTTTCGTCATCAACAAATAAAAGTTTATATTCCAACTTATCTGCTGTTAGATATTTTTTATCTCCTTTTTTTACTATTTTAGGATTATTAAATGTTGTTGCATTTTCTTTTTTCATTTTATCTTTAGCCTTATTAACATCATCAGGATTGGAATTCGGATTTATTTTACTCGGTTCTCCTGAGTATATCACAACTTTTTCGGTAATAATAATATCTCCGCCGTTTTTACCAACAAATTTTCTTCCGTAATAATTTTTAATTTCATTACTTCCCGTACAAGAAGTTAAAAGTAAAATCATAAAACATAGTAATATTTTACTAACTTTTTTCATATCTTACCTCCTACTAAAAACATAACACTAATCATTAAAGTTAAAATATTTGATAAATCCCCGTTTTTGTACCTACTATAGTTAATGTAAAACATAATATCCTCCTAAAAAATTTTACATCATTAAGGTGAACCGATTTCTTACTACTATAATATCACAAAAAAAAATAAAGTCAATATTTATTTATGAATTATTGATTACTTTTATTAAAATATACTTGATGTGAATAGTTATCCTCTATTTATCCACAATTTTTGTGGATAAGTTCAATAAATTGTGGATTTTACTTGAAAAAATATATATTTATATGTTATAATATACACTTGAGCTGTGGCTCGTAATATGTCGTGATGTTTAATGTGTAGTTTGTTTTTGTCTTTTTCTTTCGGAACTAACGTTAAGGTTCACGAAAAAAGAAAGGAAAAAATATGATAGAAAATTTTAATGATTTTAATTTGTCGAAGGAAGTTTTAAAAGCCGTTGTTGAAATGGGCTTTGAAGAACCTTCTCCAATTCAAAAACAAGCAATTCCGACTATGTTAAACAACGAAGATATAATCGGTCAAGCACAAACTGGAACAGGAAAGACAGCATCTTTCGGTATTCCAATAGTAGAAAAAGTAAATAAAGATAGCAAGACAACTCAGGCTATGGTACTTTGTCCAACAAGAGAATTGTCAATTCAAGTTGCGGAAGAAATTTCAAAACTTGCAAAGTATAAGGGAGTAACAGTTGTTCCAATCTATGGAGGTCAACCTATAGAAAGGCAAATCCGTTCTTTAAAAATGGGAGTTCAAGTTATTGTCGGAACTCCGGGACGTGTTATAGACCATATCAAGAGAAAAACTTTAAAAACTGAAAATATTAAAACTTTTGTATTGGACGAAGCTGATGAAATGTTTGATATGGGATTTAGAGAAGATATTGAAAAAATCATAGGCTTTTTACCTTATGAAAGACAAACAACTTTCTTCTCTGCTACAATGGATCATGAAATGATGGACTTTGCTGCAAGATACCAAAGCGAACCAAGACTTATAAAAGTTGTACCAAAGGAATTGACAGTTCCAAAGGTAACTCAATACTATTTTGCACTTAAGCATAATATGAAACTTGAAATTCTATCCCGTATCTTAGATGTTCAAAATCCAAAACTTACAGTAGTTTTTTGTAATACTAAAAAAATGGTTGATGACTTAACTGCAGGACTTCAATCTCGTGGATATTTTGCGGATGGACTTCATGGAGATTTAAAACAAATCCAAAGAGATGGGGTAATGAATAAATTTAGAAATTCCACAATAGATATCTTGGTTGCAACAGATGTTGCTGCTCGTGGAATAGATGTTGACGATGTAGATTTAGTTATAAATTACGATATGCCTCAAGATGTGGAATACTATGTTCACAGAATAGGTAGAACTGCAAGAGCGGGTAGAGAAGGAACTGCAATAAGTTTTGTTTCACCAAGAGAAATGAATACTTTGTCCCAAATTCAAAAATACACAAAGACTAAAATAGAAAAAAGAGATATGCCAACTCTTAAAGACTTGATTAAAAGACATGAAGAAAGATTTATGGAAGACATCAAGGAAGAAATCAATAAAAATGAACATACAAAAGAGTTAAATCTTATAAATATTCTAATGAGTGAAGACTATTCTCCGATTGATATTGCAGCTTGTCTTTTGAAACATTATAATGAGAATAATAAACTTAACAATCACGAAGAGCTTATAGACGTGGATATTAAGAAGAATAAGAAAAAAGGAAATGACAAGACTTCTATTTCAAACAAGGGTGGAAAGTCAAATGTTACTGAAAAGAATTCCGGAAGAATTTATATTAACATTGGTTCAAGAAAAGGAGTTTCTCAAAGACATATAGTTTCTGCACTTTGTAATGATGCGAATATAAACGCAAGAGATATTGGAGATATTGAAATCTTTGAAAAGTTCAGCTTTGTAAATATTCATAAAAATGCACTTAAAGATGCAGTAAATAACCTAAACAATGCTCATATTAAGGGCTTTAAGGTTTTAGTTGAACTTGCGAACAAAAAGGAAGACTCTTCAAAATTTTCTGCAAAATCTAAAGATAAGAAAAATAAAAAGGATAAAAAGAGCGAAAAGTCCAAACGTGATAAAAAGAGAAGATAATTTTTCAAGAAAATTAAGGTAAATTATGGAATTTTGTAAATATAAAAAAGATTTGAATTTTTCATACACAATGGGAGCTTTCCCGACGATTGAGCTTTTACAGTCAAAAAATTACAAGGCAATTGCTGTTTTGGTACATTCAAAATATGACGATAAAGCAGGACTTGAAAAAATTTGTGATGAAAAAGGAATTAATTTAATTTATAATGATAAAATTGTAAATAAACTTCAAAGCAAAGAAAATACATTTGTTATTGGAATTTTTGAAAAAAACTTTGCAAAGATAAAAAAAGACAATCACATACTATTATGTGAGCCGAGAGATAAGGGAAATTTAGGTACAATTTTACGAACTGCATTGGGCTTTGGCTTTAAAAATATTGCAATAATTGACGGTTGTGATGTTTTTGATCCTAAAACTGTTAGAGCTTCAATGGGAGCAATCTTTAAAATGAATGTAGAAATCTTTAAAGATTTCGAAGAATACAAAAAAACTTTTGAAGAAAATAATATTTACTCTTTCATTTTAAATAAGGATTCAGTTTCACTAAAAAATGTTGAAATTAAAAAGCCTTTTACATTGATGTTCGGAAACGAATCACATGGACTTGAAAACTTTGACTTAAGTGGAACAACTCCTGTATTCATAGAACAAAGTGAAGACATAGACAGCTTTAATTTGCCAATTGCAAGTTCAATAGCAATGTATAAATTTACGGAAAAAGAATAAAAATAAAGGTCTAGTTTGCAATTTAATTGTGGACTAGACCTTTTTTGTAAATTTTAATTTTAAATTTATTTACTATTAACATTAAGCTATTAAATAACGATTATTCCTCAAATATCATCTCGACTAGAGCAGAGCAAAACGAATCTAGCCCTAACTTTAAACAAAAACAGGTCTGACACAAAGATTGTCCGAATCTTTGATTTGGTAACAATTGACTGTGGAAATTTCATATCAAAAAATTAATAAAATTTGAAGTTTATTTATTACTAACGTTAAGCTATTAATCAAAGGTATTTCCTATTATACGTCATCTCGACCGGAGTGAAACGGAGCGGAGAGATCTCATACTTTTGCTTTAGCAAAAGTAAATGTATCGAAGATACATCAAATGAAAAATACTATAACCCAAATTATTTTACAATAAGCAAAAAGCAGGGGATTTCCCTGCTTTTTCGTCTTAGTTTGGGGGGTATGTGATTGTTTAAGCATTAATAAAATTTTCTAACTTTTCTTTTAATTCGTCAAATTCAAATCCACCTTTAATAGCAACCATTTCAAGAGTTGCAATATCTTTCATCATTGCAAATAATTCCGGATTATCAAGATTTGAATATTCTGGACTTAAAGTCTTTAAGAAGCTTTTAACTTCTGGATACTTTTCAACTAATTCACCAATTTTTGTACTTTTTTCTAATTTCATTGTTTTCTCCTTTTCTCTATTCAATTTAATTTACTTTATGTATTATTTATGTTAATTAAATTTTATCACTATTTGTATTGAAAATCTGTTGCATTTGAAACAAAAGAAATTTTTTTTTGAATTTTTGGAAAAATTTGTAAATATAAATTTTTACATAAAAAAATTCCTATGAGTAAAACTCATAGGAATTGGTCGGGGTGAGAAGATTCGAACTCCCGGCCCCATGGTCCCAAACCACGTGCGCTACCAAACTGCGCTACACCCCGATACGATTACCTACATATTATATAACTTTTATTTTATTTTGTCAACACTTTTTTTGAAATTTTTTAAGTGGCTAAATTTTTACAATTTATAATTGTCGTATATCGTTGCAAATTGTATTTATATTACAAAAAAATATTTTAATTTAGCTTAATATCACTTAACAACACAAAAAATATATGGTATAATTAAATTGAGAAGAGATATTGTTATATGTAATTGTTTATTTAATGTTAGGAGGATTATTATGAAATTAAAAAAATTTTTATTAGTAAGTTTTTTTTCATTGTCTGTTTTGTGGACTTTCAGTTCACATGCTTCTGAACTTGACGAGAATGTTCGTACAAGTGAAGTAAGTGAGAAAGAAAAGTTGTTTTCAGAAGAACTAGATTTTGCAAAAAAAGCGGTGGTTAAGTTTTATAAAAATAAAGATCTTGGAGAAAATAATGAATTGGATTCATATTTTTCAAAAGATGTGCTTAAGTTAATTAACTATAAAGTTATGTATAATAATTACAAAGATAAGGAGTTGGATATATCCTATTCTAAATATAATGTTGTTGTTAAACCTGTTGAAACGGAGAAATGGATAAAAAAAGGAAATTCTTTTAGTTTTAATTTACAGGTAATTACTAAATTTTATTATCCACAATCGGATGTGGAAAGTGAGAATTCTGTCGTGCTTGAGTTTACTGTTACTAAAGATAGAGATGGTAAATTAATGATAACAAGATGTTATCAAGCTCTATATTCTGAGGTTGATGAATTAAAATATTATAATTTATTATCTAAAAATGCAGATGTTGATAAATGGCTCAGCAGTAATTTTGAAGAATCAAAGAAATATATAGAAAAGTCAAAAAATGATAGAGAAGAAGATTATAGACAATACAAATCAGAAAAAGGTTGTAAAGATGAATCCATTGAAAGATACTCTTCTTTTAATAGGCAATATATAACTGATTGGGCAAGAAATAATTTTTATAAAAGATCTCCCTCAAGTAGTAGTTCGTACGTTCCCTATTATGATTTTTCAACAATCAGTGGTAGTTATGATTGTACGAATTTTGTATCACATGCTCTTTTAGCAGGGGGGTTTTCAATGAATGACTATGGGTATTCTGGAATACAAGGTAGTAACCAATGGTATTTTAGAAATATAAGGAATAGAAGTACTTCCTGGTCCGGTGTTTCTCAACTATATACTTTTTTGACAAGAAAATCAAACCTATACACGGGACCAAGCGCTACTGAAAAATATTTTAATTATAGTAATTCTTATTTGGGAGATGTTATACAAGTATATTATAATGGCTCAGGTTGGGGTCATAGCGTAGTTGTTACCAAGTTTAAAAATGGAAATGTATTAGTTACTGGAAGAACCGCACCCAACTGGTATAATAATAATGTAGATGCTAGGAGGATGGGAAATTATCAAAGATTATTGCATTTGGAAAATAGATAATACAATAAAGCTATACCTTTTAACGATGCTTTGTATCGGGTAGGGCTTTAAAAAAATTGTTGTTTCACAATAGAAAAAGTTGGGAAGATATCATAAAATATTCTTCCCAATTTTAGTTTATAAACTTTTTTAAAATAGTAAATTTATTTATTTCTTTGATGTAAATTTTTTATATCTTGTTCTGTTGGTTTATCAAACAGAAAAGTTTTTACAACTGCAAAAGTTTCTCTTGCGTATGATGGAACAACTGCACCTGTTGGAGTTTTTGCAGGAACTGTCTTTGCTAAAATTCCAAATCTGTAAAGGATAAGTTTTGCCCTAAATAGATGATAGTCTGATGAGATTACCATTATTTCAGATGGCTTTTTGTCAAGTTTTTCTAATGCGAATTTTATATTCTCATAGGTATTTTTGCTATTTGTTTCAGCGATAAGTCTTTCTTTTGAAATTCCTTTTTCTATTAAATATCTTTGCATATATTCAGCTTGTGAAAGTTCATTATTATTTTCTTTTCCTCCACATAAAATGGCTTTTGCGTTTTTGTGTTTATTTAAGTATTCAACTGTAGTATCCAGTCTATTAATCAAAGTTTTTGAAAGTTTTCCATTATTTGCTTTAGCTCCAAGCACTAATACATAATTTTCAAAAGTATCTATATCATTTTTTTTAGAATGATAAATTAATGATTGAATTAAGACAACTACACATAAGCATAAGAATATAATAAATTTAAAAAGTTTTTTCATAGTTACCTCCTATATGTGAGTTTCCAGTTGTTTAACAAATGCCTCCAGATAAGTCTCTTCTTCTTTTGAAAATCTATTAAAAATAGGGGAGTCTATATCTAAAACTCCAAAAATTTTATCATTTCTAAAGATTGGAATAACAATCTCTGAATTGCTCTTGCCGTCACAGGCAATATGCCCTTTGAAATTATGAACATTTTCAATATTCAAAGTCTTTTTAAGATTTGCACTTGTTCCACAAACCCCTTCTCCATTTTGGATTCTAACACAGGCTGGAAGACCTTGAAAAGGTCCAAGAACTAGAGTATTTGTCTTTTCATCTAAAAGATAAAAGCCAACCCAATTTATTTTTTCTAAAAAGAAGTTTAAAAGAGCAGCTGCATTTGATAAATTAGCTATCGTATTTTCTTCATTATTACATAATTCATATAAATCTTTTATTAAATAGGAGTATTGTTCTCCCAAGCTACCTTCGTATTTAATCGGATTAAACATAAAAATCTCCTTTATTAATATAATATTAACATAAAATTTTGTTAAATTCCAGTTTTCTGATAAATTTATTTGAACAAAAAAGCCGACTGCAAAAGTCAGCTCCTTGTTAAATTAAATCTGATAAATTATTCATATTAAATTCGTTTAATAAGTCTTTTATTCCCGTTTTTATTTCATCTCTTTCAAAATCATGTTCATTTAAAAATTTTGAGTCTTTTTCATTTAGATATGAATAAAAAAGGAGACCAATTAACAAGCTGTCTTGAGTTTTGTGTTTCAACATTTCAAATAGAGAATCTTCCGCTTCATTTATATTTCCAATGTCGATTTTTGATTTTAAATCTTTTAAAACTTCCTTACTTTCTTCTAATTTTAATAGTTTTTCAGGTGAAGAATTTTTATCAATTTTAAAGACAAACTCTAAAATCATGCTTATCCATTCTTCAATTTTTCTCATTATATAATCATTTTTTAACATATTATCTCCTAATTAATTACTTTAAGATGGTATAACTGGAAGTAAGTATTTACCGGCTTTTCAATTTATGGGAAAAATTTCAATATTCGATATATAGAGAAATTGATATTAAATTTCCAATAATCGTTACGTAATATTATATCAGTTAAAGATTAAATGAAATTAAAAAAATTATATTTATAAAATGGTAAGTTTTTCTTTAGTTTCTTTAAAAATAGATTGAAAATCCAAGTAAAAATAAAGTTATAAGTATACTATTTGCTTTTTTAGAATTTAAAAAAGCTTTTTAAATTCCTCTTGTGCTAAAATAAGTTCATGAGTCATTGCAGGGTCGAAAGAAGTATGACCTGAAATAGGGAAAATCAATTTTGAATTATTTAGTTTTTCGTTTAATAGATAAGCTCCAACAGGTCTGCAATCCACATCATATCTGCCATGAATAATTATTGTAGGAATATCTTTTATTTTTTCAACATTATTTAAAATGTAATTTTCTTCAAAGAAACAATGATTTACAAAGTAATGGCATTCCATAATCGCCATTGAAATATCCTCATCTGTTATTTCTTCTGAAATAACTCTCGGCTCAAGTGCAACAACAGAATTTTCAAATGCACTAAAAGATTTTCCGTATTTTTTCTTTGTTTCATAGTCATCTGAAGTTAAGTATTTGTAATAACTTTGAACATAATCTTTTCTTTCTTCTTCATTAAAAGGAGATTTAAAGATTTCAAAAGCTTCAGGGAAAAACATTCCTGCTCCGCCTTGATACAACCACTTAATATCTTCATCTCTTCCCAAGAAAATTCCTCTAAGAATTAAGCCTACAACACTTTGTGGATAATTTTCTGCATAGTATAAGGATAGAGTAGTTCCCCAAGAACCGCCATAAACAAGCCATTTATCTATCTTTAAATGTTCTCTTATCTTTTCCATATCCTCTGCAAGATTTTGTATATTATTGTCTTTTAATTCCAAAAATGGTTTACTCTTACCGCAACCTCTTTGGTCAATTGTTACTATTCTATAAAAAGATGGATCTAAAAATCTTTTAGATTTGTCGCCACAACCACAACCTGGTCCACCATGAACAAATACTACAGGAGCTCCATTTGGATTTCCTGATTGTTCGTAATATACTTCGTGAAGATCATCAACTTTTAGATGTCCTTTGTCGAATGATTCAAATTCGGGAAAAAGTGTTTTATATTCCATATTAACCTCCAAAAATACTAATTATTTAGTCTATACTATAATAAATAAAATCATTTGTCAAGTTGTATTTTATGTTCAAAATGTGGTAAAATTTTAAAATGAAATATTAGGAGGTAATATGATAGGAATAGTGGCTGCTTGCCTTACAACATTTGCCTTTGCACCGCAAGTTATAAAGGTAATAAAAGATAAAAATACACAATCTCTTTCACTAATTATGTGCATTATGCAAACAACTGGAATTTTTCTTTGGTTGGTTCATGGTTTGATGATAAAAGACTTTGCACTAATTTTTGCCAATAGCATTTCTTTTGTTTTAGTTTTAATTATACTTGTTCATAAAATTAAATATAAATAGATTTATATAGAAAAATATGATAAAATATAGCTAGAGTAAAATTTACTTAATAATTTTTAAGGAGCGAAGATATGGATTTACAAAAATTTAACAGAATCAAAAACGATGAAGGTTTTATAGCGGCTTTGGATCAAAGTGGTGGAAGTACACCAAAAGCACTTAGATTATATGGTGTAAATGAAGATGCTTATTCAAATGAAGCTGAAATGTTCGATTTAATTCACGAAATGCGTACAAGAATTGTTACTTCAAAGGCTTTTACTAAAGAACGTATATTAGGAGCAATTTTATTTGAAATGACAATGGAAAGAAAAGTTAACGGTAAATTCACTCCGGATTATTTATGGAATGAAAAAGGTATTGTTTCATTTTTAAAGGTTGACAAAGGTCTAGCTGAAGAAAAAAATGGTGTTCAACTTATGAAAGAAATTCCAAATTTAGCTGAAATTGTAAAAAAAGGTGTTGAATATGGAGTTTTCGGAACAAAAATGCGTTCAGTAATTAAAAAAGCAAATGAAGAAGCTATTAAAGAAGTAGTAGCTCAACAATTTGACTTTGCAAAACAAATTATCGCAGGTGGACTTGTTCCAATTGTTGAACCTGAAGTTGATATAAATTCAGCAGAAAAGGAAAAATGCGAAGAAATTTTAAAAAGAGAAATATTAAAAGAACTTGATAAATTAGAAGAAGGACAAGAAGTAATGTTAAAACTTACATTACCAACTGTTGCTGATTTCTATAAAGAATTAGTTGACCACAAGAGAGTCGTTAGAGTTGTTGCTCTTTCAGGCGGATACTCAAGAGAAGAATCAAATGAACTTCTTGCTAAAAACCACGGAGTTATAGCAAGTTTCTCAAGAGCTTTAACAGAAGGACTTAATGTAAATCAAACTGGGGAAGAATTCGACAAAATGTTAGACAGCTCAATTCAAAGCATATTCGAAGCATCAAGAAAATAATTTTTTAAAACAGCCGAGAAATCGGCTGTTTTTTTGTGTTTTTTAATTTTAAAACACCTTCTAAATGATAAGTGAAAATATGAAAACCTAAATAGAAAACCGTTATCATAACGAAAGATTTTATTGTTAGGATTTTATTTGCTTGGGTATATTAGATTTAATGATGATTAATGAAGATAAATTTTAAAATGCAAAATCTTTGTTGTTATTTTATGAAATAGTTTACATAGATAAGAATTATCAATTAAAATTTTTATGGAGGATTAAGACTATGGCAATAGTTGAAAGTTTATTTGATGTTACATATTTATCACTCGTTATCGGCTTAGGAGTGAGACTTTTATTAGAAAAAAGTAAAGGTGCAAAGTTATTCGGAATTATGGCAATTTTATTAGGAGCAGGAGATGCTTTTCATTTGCTTCCAAGAATAGTTTCTCATCTTAACCCAAAAGGATTTGAAGGACATAGTTTTGCATTGTCTTGGGGTCAGTTTGTAACAAGTATTACAATGACAATTTTCTATGTATTGTATTATTATTTCTATCGCAGACAAAGTGGCGATATGGATAATAAAAAGAAAATTGTGATTTATATTTTGGCATTACTTAGAGTAGTTTTAGTTTTAATGCCAATGAATAATTGGGGAAGTGCAGAAGGAAATTATATGTTCGGTATCTATAGAAATATTCCTTTTGCAATTATGGGTTTATTACTAATTTATTGGTCATATAAAGAAAGAAAAAAAGATGGCTTAGCTAATATGTGGTTACTTATATTTTTAAGTTTTATATTCTATATACCAGTTGTATTATGGAGCTCTACATATCCAGTTGTTGGAGCATTGATGATGCCAAAGACTGCAGCATATTTGATGATTGTTGTACTTGGTTATAAATATTTCATCAACAGATTTTCAAGAATCAACTTATTGGGACTTGCTTTTACAAATCTTATAATGGGACTAGTTGGTGGTGTATTTTATCGCGAATTTACAAAATTTTATAAATTTACAGATACTACACATTTAGGAAAAATCCATGTTCATATATTGGTTTTAGGTTTTGCATTTATGCTTCTTCTATATCTTTTAACAAGCAAAATGTCTGAAAATCAAATTAAGGAACTAAAACGTCCAATCTATATAACAGAAGCTGGAATTGTATTTACAATCGTAAATATGTTCGTTATTGGAGTTTATGAAGTTGTTGGAATGGGAGAAAAGACGATAAATATCTCAGCAATAAACGGAATTAGCGGACTTGGTCATATTACTTTAGCAGTAGGCTTAGTATGGACAATCACAAAACTTTTCAATTTTGAAAAGAAAAATATGGCAATAACAAATTAATAATAGGACTATGAATTTAATTTCATAGTCCTATTTTTTTGAATTAATTGAAATATTGGCTCATATAATGTAAAATATAGATTAACAAATGTTTTATATTATATAAGGAAGAGAATTTAAGATGAGAAAAATAAATTTTAGATATAACAAAAATACTCCAATCAGGCTTTATATTATGATTAGTTTAGGAGTAGCAATAGGATTTTTTCTATATTATGAGTTTCTTATGTTTTTAGGAATTGCAAGTCCAAATGAGCCACAATATTTTAAAGATAATCCTAGACATGCTATTTATTTGATTTTTGGATTAATTCCAGTTACCATGTTTTTATCTACTTGGATTGTCTTTAAATTTTGGAGTAGAGAAGATGAAGAAGCAGAGCTTGAGCTATATGATGATTATGCAATTTTAAAAATGAGAAATGAAAAAATCAAAATCCAAAAGGGAAAATTGGAGATTAAATTTCTACAGCCACAGGCAATTTTATATACTACATATATACTTAAAACACCTGACCAGAAAATTGTCTTTGTAGGTTCTTTAAAAGAAAAGAGAAAATCAAATATATCTTTAAAATTAGCAATGGAAGAGTTATTAGATTATGAAGAGTAGAAAATATAAATTTTTAGGAGGATAAAATGGCATATATTTATTTAATGAATAATAAAAAAAAATCTAAATTTAGAAATAGTAAAAAAACATGTTGACCATTTACAACATTTAGATAAATCTGGAAAACTTGTTCTATGTGGACCATTTACCGACTATGCTGGAGGAATGGTAGTTTTAAATTGTGAAAACATTGAAGAGGCAAGAAAAATTGCAGAGTCTGATCCTTTTATAGCTGATGGATATAAAACTTATGAACTTAGAACATTAGAAATTGCGAATAAAGAAAATAATTATGGACTTTAGGAATGTAAAATATTTAGTTAATATAAATTACTTAAACAGTAGAAATTAAAAATCTACTGTTTTTTTATTGTGGCTTGCTTTTTAAATTTCAATGTAGTATAATAAGTATGAATTAACATACTTATTATACGGAGGTAATTATGAAAAGTAAAAAAGATAAAAAACTACATGCATGGACTGCGAAGGTAGGAACTAAAGGACAGATTGTTATTCCAAAAGAGGCAAGAGAAATTTTTTCTATAGAAACAGGAGATAATTTGTTAATACTTGGAGACGAAAGGAGAGGATTGGCAATTCTAAATGGAGATTCAGCAACAAAAATTTTGATGAGTATTCAAGGAGATTTAAGCGATGAAGATTAGAATATTAAAATTTATAGGGATATTGCTTTTGGTTATAGCTGTTTTTGTTGTAATCTATGCAATTTATAATCTAAATTACGACTATTCAGGCGAAAAGTTCAGGAGGAACAAGGCTTCAAGTTTAGGTTTAGAAGAGAAACAATTTAATCTAAAAAATGGAAATGTAATAAATTATGTTGAAGGTCCAAAGAATGGTCCGGCTATTCTATTATTGCATGGACAAATGGTAGATTGGAAGGATTATCGTACTGTATTTCCTGAATTAGTAAAAAAATATCATGTATTCGCACTTGATTATTATGGACATGGAAAATCAAGTAAAAATCCTGATTTATATAATATTGAAAGCATAGGTTCCGATATTGCATCATTTATTCAAGAAAAAATTGGAGAAAAAACAATTATTTCAGGACATTCATCAGGTGCACTTATTACTGCTTATATAGGTGCTAAATTCTCACAAAATGTAAAAGCGATTATTTTAGAAGACGGACCATTTTTTGCAACGGAAAAAGGACGTGCTGAAAATACATTTTCTTATAAAACTTTCGAAAATATTCACAATTATTTAACTGAAAAACCTGATACTACTTATTTTGAACATTATCTAAAGAATGATCCGATGCGAAAACTGTTTAATGAGGGTGGAAAAGATAATTGGGATAAAATTGTAGCTAAACCTGCAATGAAAAGATTTCAAAAGGATAAGACTAAAATACCGGTTATTTGGTATTATCCACCAAAGTTAGGAGTAAATACTTTACTTCAATTAACAGCTAATTTACAAGATAAAACAGGTGATTATGATTTAAGATTCGGAGATGCATTCTATGATTTCAGTTTCTTTAAGGGGATAAAACAAGAGGAATTGTTAAAAGAAATTACTGTTCCAACTTGTATATTACATGTAAAACCACCAAAAAATACAGCTCCTTCTTATTATAATAAAGATGGACTTCTGATTTCTGCAATGGATGAAAAAGATGCAAAGCGTGTTAAAGAATTGATTAAAGGTAGTACTTTAATTGAGGGATTCGATTCTATGCACGACATTCACGGGGATCAGCCAAAAGAATATTTGGAAAAAGTAGAAGAATTTTTAGATAATATAGAAAAGTAAAATTGGTAGATTAGAATTCATTGGAGGAATATATGATAGGCATTTATTTAAGTGGAACAGGAAACACGAAACATTGTGTTGAAAAACTTGTAAATTTGATAGATGATAAGTCAAAATGTGTTCCTTTAGAATTTCCACAGATTATAGATTTATTAAAAGAAGAGGATGTGATTTTTTTAGGATATCCAACTCAATTTTCTAATGCTCCATTTATGGTACGAGATTTTATTAAGAAAAATAGTTCTCTTTGGAAAGGTAAAAAAGTTTTTTGTGTAAATACAATGGGACTTTTCAGTGGAGATGGAGCGGGATGTACTGCAAGAATTTTAAAAAAATATGGAGCAGAAATTCTGGGAGGCATACAGATAAAAATGCCTGACTCCGTTTGCGACAGTAAGCTTTTGAAAAAATCTATTGAAGAAAATAGGCAAATAGTAAAAAATGCAGATAAGCGATTAGAAGAAGTTGCAGAACAGATTAAAAATGGAAAATATCCAAGAGAAGGACTATCTTTCATATCACATTTGAAGGGACTTTTTGGTCAAAGATTATGGTTTTATCGTAAAACTATGGGATATACTGATAAATTAAAAATAAACGATGATTGTAATGGTTGTGGTTTATGTAGTAGGGTTTGTCCGATGAAAAATATCCACATAAAAGAGAAAAAAGCTGTTCCTAAAAACAAATGCACAATGTGTTATAGATGTATAAGTCTATGTCCACAAAAAGCAATTACTTTACTTGGCGATAAGGTAATTGAACAGTCTAGGTTTGAAAAATATGTATAATAATGTGATGATGAATATAAAGGATTAAATAAGTTGAAATTGTAGGATAAAATTATGAAGATATTGGAAATTAGAAAAAACAAAAAGCAGTATATGGAGCTTCTGATTCTTGCTGATGAACAAGAAGATATGATTGACAAATATATTGATAGAGGAATAATGTTTGTTTTAGAGGATAATGGTGTTAAATCTGAATGTGTAGTTACTGATGAGGGAAATGGAGTTCTTGAAATAAAAAATATTGCTACAAACCCTAACTTTCAAAGAATGGGTTATGGAAAAATTCTAATTGATTTTGTTGTTGCTAAATATAAAAATCATTTTTCTACATTACAAGTTGGTACAGGAGATAGTCCTAAAACCATTGATTTTTATTTGAAATGTGGATTTTCTCGCTCGCATATTGTCAAAAATTTTTTTACGGATAATTATAATCACCCAATATATGAAGACGGTATCCAATTGGTTGATATGATTTATTTGCGTAGAGATTTATAAATTTGATTTTGTTTAAGCTAAAATATAGCAAGTTTAACAGTAAGTCAATATGATTTACTGTTTTTTTTTATATTTGAAATATCAATAAATATGATGTAAAATATAAATTAATAAGAAATATTTTTAGGAGGCAGATATGTGGTTAATAATTGGTATTGGAGCGATAAATTTTGCCTTAATAGGTCGTGTTAAGGAATATAAAGGTGAAAATTTCATAGTTTTTAAAAGGATAAGTTTGTTGATAACTGCATTATGCTCTATTAATTTTATATATTCCGCTATAATTTATAATTCCTATTTTTCCAATACCAGTTGGAGAATGTTTTTAGAGACAATTCCTGGAGATTCTAAAAATATATTAATTTGCATTGGCCTTTCTATTTATGTAAATTATATTCCGATGTCTATTTTTAAAAAATAATCAAAATACAGTTAAGAAGTTGCTTTAAAAAGGAGGATATAATATTGGCTAGTTGGAGCGGTATAAGGAAAAAACTTGAAAAAGAATATCTTGCTGAAAGTCTTCAAGGACATATTCAATATTTTGCTACAACTTATAGCAAAAGTCCAGATCATGAGGGACGAGCTGCAATAAGATATGATGGAAAAGAAATCATCAAAGGTTGCTTTTGGAATAACTGGTTTAAAGCTGATTTATTTCCTAAAGATGAAAAATACGAAGAAAGAATGAAAAAAGAAAATGCATTTATGGACGATACAGCTTTAAAATTGGGAGTATTTGACCAACGTTGTTTTTATAAAGCCTTTGCAGAATTTGACAATCAAAGCATAGAAATAAGCCTAAAAAGCGAAAATTTACTCGTAAGAATTTTTGCGATTTTAGATAGACGAGTAGGAAAAAGAAAGTTAATTCAAATGAAAGATACAATAGAAAATGAGCCTGATTCATTTCAGGAGTTCTATGCAATTCGTATGAATGCTGAAGGACTGGTTTAGGTTTATAAAAATAAATATATTATAAAGTGAGGAGATATGAAATGAAAAAAAGAATTGCATTATTGGTTTATCCTGATTTTAGTTTGCAAGAAGTTGCAAATTTAATGTATATATTTCGTTGGTATTTTGATACTTTTACTGATGTCATATATCCAGAATTAAGCCCTGTTAAGAGTGAGGAAGGTATTTTGATAAATCCTGTAAAAACTTGTTCTGATTTTTGCAAAGATGATTATGATTGCCTTATTCTTTCAGGATGTAGTGACTTAAGACAACCCATACGAAATAAAAAAATCAAAGAATTTTTAGAAAGCTTTGTAAATGATGATAATTTTGTGATTGGTGCAATTTGCTCCAGTCCGATATTCCTAGCACAAGCAGGTTTGTTGAAAGGTAAAAAATATACGGATTCTTTATTTGTTGAAATGAGAGAATCATTTGTTTTTGTTGAAGAAAATAATTTTTTACCACAGTCAGTAGTTGAAGATGGCAATATTATAACAGCTGTTGGAAATGCATTTAACGAATTTGCAGTACATGTTGCAAGAAAACTTGGTTATGATTGTCCTGATAAAATATTAAGTGGTTATACTGACTCAAATGACGTTAATGACTATATACATCATCTTCCTGAAGATGAAATATTAGAATTTAAAGAAGAATTTAAAGATTTCTTTTAAACAGTAAGTCGTAAGATTTACTGTTTTTTGCTGTATAGAGTTTGAATTTTATTTATTACTAACGTTAAGCCCTTAATAAAGGCTTATTCCTTATACGTCATCTTGAGCGAAACGTAGTGTAGTCGAAAGATCTCATAGTTTTGCTTTTAATCAAGCAAAACTAAATGTATCGAAGATACATAAATTATGTAAATCCCCTAAAGTCCACAAGCATATAACTTAAATTGAATGAAATATATACTTATGATATAATCATAATAAAGTATTTGCTATGAAAATTTAGATATCTTCTTAAATAGAAAGGAGTAAAAAATGGTTTTAAATGAAAAACAATTAATATATGGTTATGATTATTACTTCAAAAATGAAAATAGACCTAGAAGTATTGTTGAGGTTTCTGAATATAATGGAGAAAGTGCAATTATAATAAATTGTACTCAATTGGATGATAGTTCTAATTCAAAGTACAAAACTGCAAAGGCAAGAAAAAATGTTGTAAATGAATGGTGTGATTTTTTAATTAAAAATCCAACGGCTTTTACAGAACTTACATTTTGTACAAGAATGCCACAAGAGTTGTTTAATGCGGTTTGTTCACAACAAAATCTTAAAAAATTATATATTAAATGGGGAGTTTATCCAGATATTTCAAAGATTTCAAATCTTGTAAATCTTGAATTCCTTCATTTAGGTTCAGGTTCAAGTGTGGGAAGTATTGAACCAATTTCGAAATTAGAAAATTTAGTAGCTTTAACAGTTGAAAATTTTCAAAAAATTGATGATTATAGTCCACTTACAAATCTTAAAAAATTGGAAAGTCTTACAATTGAGGGGGATTGTTTTGCCCCAAAGAATATTCATATAAATTCTATTGATTTTTTGAAAGATATGAAGCAATTAAGATTTTTTAGATTTTTTACAAGTATTGTAAAAAGTAAGGATTATACTCCACTTTTAAGTCTTGAAAATATAGAACATTTATCTATTAAGCCGTTTAAAGAAGTTAATAAATTATATGATGAGATAATTAAATTACCTAAATTAAAATATGGAACAATTGTATTTAATCCCGAATTTTATAAAAAATAGAGGTGTTATAATGAAAAATGGAGAGCATTATTTTCACACTGAAGAACAAATGAATTTTTTGGATAAATGGTTTAGTAAATTTATATAGTATTAGCTTAAGTTTGGTCGAATTTGAGAGGATTAAGTCAGAAGTTGTGTATAATAAATTTACAAAAATGCTACTAAGATATTAATTAGTAGGTTTTTGTTTTAAAATAATATAAAGTAAATGCTGAATATATTGAATAGAATATGTTATTATAATATGGTTTAACAAAATTTAAACAAAATTAATGTTATGCTAATACGAAATTATAAATTTAAAGATATGAATGTTTTGAAAATGAAGAGAGATAGAATTTTAGAAAAACTAAGAAACTCTTAAATGGGAAAATCTAAAAATTGGACGAGAAGACTATTTATCAGAAGTAGATAAGTAGTCTTTTTTGTGCGAACAAAAAGTTATTATTTATTTGTTTATTATGATTTTTGTAATATTAAGGTATTGACAATTAAGTTAGTTAGTGTTAATCTATTATTACCGATAGTTATGTCGGTAAGGAGGACAAAATGACTAGAGAACGGCTAACATCAAAAGAAAGAAAATTGAAAATACAAAATATTGCATTAGATGTTTTTACAAGAAAAGGATATAAAAACACAAGTATGTATGATTTAGTACAAGCTACTGGACTATCCACAGGAGGTTTGTACCACTATTATAAAAGTACAACTGAAATTCTATACGATTTGATGTTAAGAGGTTGTAAATATCGAGAAGACATTATTGAAAAAAAGATATGTGAAATTTCTAAGCCTTTAAGTGTAGAGTTATTAGCTGAAATTACTGTTGATAGGGCACTTTCTACTAATATATTTATTCCAATATATGTTATGTTTTTGCAGTCAATGAAGGAAGATGAAGACTTACAGGAACTTTATAAAAAATTACAGGACAGTTATATCAAAAATTTTAAACGAATGCTGGATGAATATGACTATGGAGAAATTTGTGAAGAATCTTTGAAATTACTCAATGATTTACTTAATACTATTATCTTGAGTTGTGAGACATTGGGAATTAGGGAACATTTAGTTTCACAACGTCAAGTTCTTGAGAAAATGATAATTGATGTTTTAATGATAAATAGAGAAGAGGTGTAATTAGATGAATAAAGATAGTAAAGAGCTCTTAACAGCTAAACCGTTACAAATATTAATTAAACTTTCGTTGCCGGCAATATTAGGGATGATTGTTATCGGCTTATATCCGCTAATGGATGGGATTTTTGCCGGCCAGATACTTGGAGAGAAAGCTATGACCGCTGTAGGAATTGCCACTCCGTTCACATATATCAATACGGGTATCGCAACTTTAATTGGGGTAGGTTCAGCGTCACTATTATCCAGAGCCATTGGAGAAGGAAATCAAAAAATAATAGATAAAGTTATGGGAAATCTTTGTTTTTGGATTCTAACATTGTCAACAATTGTTACTGTTTTAGGGATCTTATTTTGCCAACAATTACTTAGTATATTTGGTGCAAAAGGAGAACTTTTAAATCTTTCTACTCGTTATTTACGAATTATTTTTATAGGGTCTATTTTTGTAAATTTCGCGCAGGCAGCAAATATGGTTATGCGTGGCGAGGGGTTGATGAAACGAGCAATGCTTATTATGGGAATTGGTGCAGGTGTAAATATATTGTTGGATCCGATTCTTATGATACTATTTAGAGAGCGTGGTATTGAAGGGGCTGCTGTCGCTACGATAACAGCACAATTTGTTCAGGCAATTTTTACTCTTTGGTATTTTAAGAAAAAAAGTAAAGTTGTAAAAATTGGGATAATTAGAAAAGAAGGGGATATAACCGTAGATATGTTTTCCGTAGGTGTTTCTGCTATGCTTATGCAGGTGTTAACTATTATTCAGCAGAGTTTTCTTTATAGCCAAGCTTTTCGTTATGGTGGAGAAACATCCGCAGCTATTATGGCGGCTATCTTAAGAATACAGGCTTTTTCATTCATTCCACTTTGGGGAATGAGTCAAGGATTACAACCTGCTATTGGTGCCAATTTTGGAGCAGAGCAGTATGACAGGGTCAAAAAAATATTCAATGTTTTCGCTATCAGTTCTATTATATTAGCTGCTTGTTTTTGGATACCTTCAGAAATTTTTGCTAAACCAATTCTTGGATTATTTGGATTATCCGATGAAACACTATTTTTAGCTATTCCGAATTTCCGCATAATGTACAGTATTTTCATTGCTTATGGGGTAATGATTATGACTATAACATTTTTTCAAGCGATTGGAGATGGTAAAACAGCCGGTATTTTAGTTATGTTAAGACAGATAATTTTGTTTATTCCAGCTGTGATTTTATTACCTCGTATGATTGGGGCACAGAGCCTTTGGTACGTTTTGCCAATAATTGATGGAGTCGTTGTGTTACTAGGAATTCAGAGATATTTTATGGCAGTAAAAAAAATGGAGAAAAAATAGATTATATAGAAAAACGGTAAATTGTGAATGATTTACTGTTTTTTATTGTGAAACAACAAGGTTTCCAGGAACCCACCCGATGCGAAGCATCGTGGAAGGGTAGGGTTCTTATTGATGAAAATAAAAGATAATATATTATGTAATTGAAAAAATTAGTCGAAAAATTGAAAAATCCCCAAAAAAGATAAAAAACTAATTCGAGTATTACTATTATGAAGAATGGAGAGCATTATTTTCATACCGAAGAACAAATGAATTTTTTGGATAAATGGTTTAGTAAATTTATAAAAGATTTATAGAAAATTTTTACTAAAATAGTTGTTATAAATTAAAAAGCAAGGATTAGAAAAATACGGCGGTGTATTTTTAGGAGAATATCTAGATGGAAAGTTAATTCTAGCTCCTTATAGTTCAAAATAACAAAGATTAAATAGATAGTAAAAATGCTATTTTTTTGTTTATAAATAAGGAATAAAATAGTGAAAATTTAAATATGTGCAAGGATGGCTGTGTTAAGAAATTTATATAGGGATTTAAATTTTGTTATATTTAACAATGAAATGAATATCTTAAATGGTAAATGTGATATAATTACAAAAAAATATAACAAAATCTATTTATTAACAAATTACTTGTATAATTCACAGTTGGGTTTATTTTTTATATTTTTATTCATTAGGGCAATTTTTTTCAAAAAAACACCTACATAATATGTAGATGCTCAAATTGAAATTTAAAATAAAAAAATATATCTTATTATAAATATTTTTAACCTATTTACTATTGATTAATATTCTTTTTTCTCCATAATTATAATTGAAGATTTTACTGATAATCCAATCATAATAAGACCTATTAAAACTATTCCTATACAAATCATTGACATTGAAGATTTATTGAAAAGTTCAGCCAATTTTGTAATTAAGTCGGATTTTTCTTTTAGGAATGTAGATAATGCAAATATAACAAAGTAAGTTATCACCATAATAAGTCTACCTTTTTCTGCGCCGTATTTCAGTATAAATGGCAACTGAATAGCAGACATCAGAATACTTGCTATCAAAGTAATAATTGAAATGAAAACTATATATTCTATAGTCATTATATTTTGAATTGTTAACAAAATAAATATACATATAGAACCAATTAGTCCAAATGCAAAGGCAAAAAATAATTTACTCAAAACGTAGCTACTCTTTTTGATAGGCATTGAAAAGGCATATTGCTCAAAATTTGATTTGGTATCATATCCAAAAGAAATAGCGGTTAAAATTAGCGGTATCATTGCACATATGAGAGGAATCATAAAAATTGCATTTTCATAAATTCCATAAATAGCAAGGGCAACACAAATAGTAATTGTTAATAATAAAGTCTTTTTTAAAGTTGCTATGTCTTTTAAAATTAATGCAGTCATTATTTTTTCACTCCTTTCACGAAATAAATCATAATATCTTCAATAGATGGTTTTTGAAATATAATGCCATTTGGAATGAGGTTCTTTTTAACAAGTAACTCTTGTCCAAAGGAATGTACTCTTCTTCCTACGATTGCTTCTTCATCAATACTTGTTACCTCTTCATTTGATAAAGTACAAATACCATAGTTTTCTTTTAATTCATCCTTTGTTTCCATAAACAAAATTTTTCCATCATTAATAAAAGCAATATAATCAGCCACCTTTTCCAAGTCGGATAAGATATGTGAAGAAATAAGAATTGTGTGGTTTTCATCTTGCATAAAATCAAGTAACAAATCTAAAATTTCTTCTCTTACAATAGGATCTAATCCACTTGTTGCTTCATCTAGAATAAGAAGTTCTGCATTATGAGATAAAGCAACAGCCATAGAAAGCTTCATTTTCATACCTCGAGAATAGTTTTTAATAATTTTTTTCTCTGGTAAATTGAATTTTTCTTTAAATTTATAGAATGAATTTTTATTCCATTTTGAATAAACCCTTGAACAGAATTTTTCAACATCTATCAATGTCATTTCTTCTGGTACTAATAAATCATCAAATACAATACCTAGTTTATCTTTAAGACCAACACTACTAGGATTTATCTCATCTAAAATTTTTATCTCTCCAGAATCTTTGTTTAACAAGCCTAGGAGTAGCTTTATTGTTGTACTCTTTCCCGCTCCGTTCTGACCAATGTACCCAACTATTGTTCCTTTAGGAATAGTAAGATTTATCGGTCCTAGCTTAAAGTTATCAAACTGTTTTACTAAATCTTTAATTTCAATAGCATAATTACTCATACTTTCCCTCCACATAGCTTTTTAACATCTGTACCAATTCATCATTAGTAATTCTTGCAATTTCTGAAAGTTCTACTATTTCTTGTAGTTTTTCTTCAATTTTTTTTAAATATTCTTCTCTGATTAATTCTTTATTTTGAGCTGCAACAAAGTTACCTTTACCTTGTACCGAGTTTATAAATCCATCAAGTTCCAATTCGTCATAAGCTCTTTTTGCTGTAAGCATACTGATTCTGAGTTCCTTAGCTAAAAATCTGATTGATGGTAATTGTTCTCCAACTTTTAAATCTCCTGAAATTATTTGTACTTTTATTTGATTTTTTATTTGTAAATAAATCGGGTCATCGCTCGAATTGTTAATTTGTATATTCATCATCTATCTCCTGCTGTTTATTGTGTTCTAACTGTTATTATTATACCATAACACTAAAAAGAATTCAACCCCTATATTATTGAATGAAGTGAATATATTTTATTCTATATTCCAAATACTCCTGTTTTTGCATTTGTTAGTATAGTAATTGTGTAATAATATGGAATAATATTTTCTAAATATAGCAAAAAGCAAAGATATATGATAGAATTATGCTATGTAAGTAGGTATTATATGAAAGGAGATTTCACTGTGGCTAAAGTAACTAAAGAACACATTTCAGCGAAAGGATTTGCAATTCAAATCTATACAGAAGACTTTAAAAACGACTATATAAGTCTAACAGATATTGCTAGATATAAAAGTGATGAGCCTTTTATTGTTATTAATAATTGGTTAAGAAGTAAAGATACAATTGAATTTTTAGGTTTGTGGGAATCAATGAATAGTATAAATTTTAAACCTATCGAATTCGATAGGTTTAAAAATGAAGCAGGCAGTAATGCTTTTACTTTATCTCCACAAAAATGGATTGAAAAAACGAATGCTATAGGTATAGTGTGTAAATCAGGAAGATATGGAGGAACATTTGCTCATAGTGATATTGCGATGGAATTTGCTTCTTGGATTTCTTCAGAGTTTAAGCTGTATATTATTCAAGATTATAAGAGACTTAAGTCAGATGAAAATTCAAGATTATCATTAAATTGGAATTTGAATAGAGAAATCTCTAAAATTAATTATAAGATTCATACAGATGCTATCAAAACATATTTACTAAATGATTTAACGGAAAGTCAATTAGGCTTTAAATATGCAAGTGAAGCGGATATGTTAAATGTAGTATTATTTAATAAAACTGCAAAACAATGGAGAGAAGAAAATCCAAACTTAAAAGGAAATATGAGAGACTATGCAAGTCTAAATGAACTTTTAGTCCTTGCAAATATGGAAAGCTACAATGCTGTTCTAATTGAAAAAGGACTATCACAAAAAGAAAGAATGATTGAACTTAGAAAACTTGCAAGAACTCAAATTATTTCACTTCAAAATATAAATAATAATGATATTAAAAAGTTGGAGAAAATTGATGGCTAAAAAAATTAATATAAGTGAAACAGAGAGAAGATGTCAAGTTTTTACTCCTAAAAATTATGTTAAAGAATTGTTAGATTCAGTTGAATATTGCAATGATATATTAGATAAAACAATCTTAGAAAATTCATGTGGAGATGGAAATATTATTGTTGAAATAGTTAAAAGATATATTAAAGAAGCGAGTAAGCAAGGATATTCTAACAGAAAAATAAAATCTGGATTAGAAAAGAACATCTACGGATTTGAAATAGATGAAAAACAATGGAAGAAATGTATTCTTAATTTGAATACTATAGTTAAAATTAAAGGAATACAAAATGTAAAGTGGAAAATTTATAATGAGGATTATTTGAAGAGTAAAATAGATGTGAGTTTTGATTTTATTGTTGGTAATCCGCCATATATCAATTATAGTGATTTGTCTTTAGAAGAAAGGAAATTCATTAAAGAAACATATGATTCTTGTAAAGAAGGAAAATTTGACTATTGTTATGCATTTATTGAACATAGTATAAAGTCCCTATCAAGTAAAGGAAAAATGTCGTATTTAATCCCTAGTAGTATATTTAAAACAGTTTTTGGAAATAGGCTTAGAAAATTTATGAATGAGTACATTTATCAAATAAAAGACTATACAAGAGAAAAGATATTTGATGAAGCATTAGTTAAATCAGCAATTATAGTTTTTGATAAAAAATTAACAAATAGAAAAGTCAGTTATTTAGATATGAGCAGTAAAAATAAATTATCTATTTTAAAATCAAAAATGAATGGAAAGTGGATTTTTTCAAATGAATTTAATAATGGAAATAAAAGATTTGGAGATTATTTTAAAGTTTCTCATGTAGTTGCAACCTTATTAAATGAAGCATTTGTAATAAATGAAGAAAATTATAATGACATAGATGGTTATTATAAGATTGGAGATATAAATATAGAAAAAGAAATAGTTATGACAACTGCTTCTCCAAGAACTTTGAGATATGAAAAAAAAGAAAAAATTATTTTCCCTTATAAATATGATGGAAATCATTTAGTGAGATTTGAAGAAAAAAAATTTGCAGAGTTATATCCTGGTGCATTTGTATATTTAAAGCAGTTTAAAGAAAGATTGTTAAAAAGAAAATCTGATGTAAGTACAAAGTGGTTTGAATATGGAAGGTCTCAGGCTCTTTTAGGGATTAATTGTGAAAAATTACTTATTTCAACCATCATTACTGATAAAGTTTGTGTATATAAACTTGCTGAAGAATGCATTCCCTATGGAGGCATGTATATTTCTATAAAGGAAGAAAATCAAGACTATGATTTAGACTTCGCAAAGGAAATTCTAGAAAGTAAGAATTTTATGAATTATGTAAGTAAAATAGGAATAAATATTAGTGGAAATTCATTGAGAATAACATCAAAGGATATCGAAAATTACAGATTTTAGGAGGTATATAATGGAATATTTAAATTATACCATTGAAGATAAAACGATAGCAGAATTGTTAGGAGTTCAAAATTTTACTTCTGATGAATCTGCAATTTTAGAATTAGTAAAAAATGCTTATGATGCTAGAGCACTGAATGTTACATTAGAATTTAAGGGAAAAACATTAATAATAAAAGATGATGGTGATGGAATGGATTCAGATGATATAAAAAAGCATTGGATGCATATAGGGAAGAGTAATAAAAGTTATAGCTTAGTTGATACGAATGGAAATATGAGAATTCAAGCTGGATCAAAGGGTGTAGGTAGATTTGCTTTATCAAGGTTAGGTGAGAACGTAGAACTCTATAGTAAAAAAGCTAAAAAAGATGGAGTTATTTGGAAAACAAATTGGAATAAATCAACATTGGAATTAGATCCTTATATAGAAAATAAAGGTACGTGTATTGTAATTAATAATCTTAGGGAAAGATGGACTGCTAATAGGATTATGAAACTAAATAAGTATCTTGAAAAAACATATCACGATATATCTATGAAGATTCAGATTTTAGCTAATGGATATAATGAATTTGTAAATTTACATTTTCCTGATCCAAATCCGGGCAAAAATTGTAGATCAAATATTGTATTGGAATATGATAACGGAAAGCTAATTGTATCAGTTTTTTCTGACGAATTTTCGAAAGATGCTATAAAGTATTGTCCAGAAATAAATTTAAAAAGATATTCCAAGTTAGTGAATATTTTTGATGAGCTAGAAGGGAATAGCTATATTGATATAACAAGAGAAGAATTAAAATTAAAATTAAAAGAACTAGGTAAATTTTCGTCAAATTTATTTTTTAATCTAGTTGCAACTAATCAAGATAAAGAAAAATTTTTATATAAGTATTTAAATACAATTGAAAATGTTGATGGAGGTGTAATTCTTTATCGAAATGCTTTTAGTATATCTTCGTTTGAAGGAGAGAAAGATTGGTTAGGACTTGGAAAAAGATCAAGAAAATCACCAGCAGCAGCTTCGCATCCTAATGGAGCTTGGAGAGTAAGGGAAAACCAATTATCAGGATATGTTTTAATTGATAAACAAGAAAATAGAGTATTGAAAGATCTTATGAATAGACAAGGTTTAGATGAAAACATATATTATCAATTGTTCGTTCAAATTATATTGGTTGGGATAAATGTTTTTGAAAGATATAGACAATATATAATTAGAAAAATAAATGTAAAAAATAAAATTGATGAAGAATTTATAAAAAAAATTTCCGATGAAATTATAAAAAATCCTAAAAGAATAGAGAATTTGAACAAAAGTGATAAAGAGCAGCTTGTTCATGAAATTAAGTCATTTAAACAAGATAATAAGAAATTTAAGCAAGAAAAGGCTGCAGTAGAAGAAAGATACAAATATGATGTTAGAATTCTAAATTCTTTAGCGACTTCTGGAATGAAAGCTACGTCATTGGCTCACGAGATAAATAATGATAGAAATCAAATAGAACCATCTTATGATGATATTGTTAATGCTTTAAAAAAATATGGTGTTTGGAATATTATTAACAAGCCTGAAAATAGAAAGTTTGCATATGAAGATATACCTAACTTGTTAGAAAATAACTATAATTCAGTAAAAAAAATACTAAGTTTTATTGATGCGATTTTAGAAAAAGCAGAGAAAAAACAATTTTTTGCTGAAAGATTGAATATAAAAGCGACTATTGATCAAATCTTAGAAAGTTGGAAAAAAGACTATGCTTGGTTGACTATAGAAACATATATAAATGATGATATAGAGTTCAATATCTCAAAAGATACATTCTATACTATATTTGATAATTTAATATTAAATAGTGTTCAGCAAAATAGTAAAATTAATGAATTAAAAATAAAAATTGACATAAAAAAAAATAATAACAAATTGAAAATATCTTATTCGGATAATGGTAAAGGTCTTGCCAATAAATATCTAAATAATCCAAGAATTATTTTAGAACCACATCAAACTAATAGAATTAATGGACACGGTCTTGGGATGTGGATAATTAATAATACAATTGATTTACAAAAAGGCGAAATAATTGACATTTGTGGAAAAAACGGATTTGAATTTATTTTTGAAATGGAGGAAACTATTTAAAATGGAACAGATAACTATGCTTTATGTAGATGATATAATTGATTTATATGTTTCAAAATACTTAAGTGCATACTCAAAAGATGGATTAAATTATATATACTCAGAATTAAAATTTGAAAATAATTATTCATACGAGGATTTGCTTGAAAATGAATCTATTCAAAAATCAGATATATTGTTTTTAGATTCAATGCTGTTTGAAAATCGTGGTGTAAAGGATAATAAGATTTCTGGTGAAGAATTAGGTCTTATAATTAAGAAAATTTTTCCATTTAAGGAAATAATAGTTATAACACAGTATCAAGAAAAAATAGAATATAGTGTATTAAAAAAATATAATTCTAGTACATATTCTTGTGATGCTGATTCTTTTTTTAAAGATAATTGGGATAATGAAATAATTAACGCTACTAAAAATATTATTTTGAATAGAAATATTTTAAAAAATATTTCTTCTAAGAAGTATGTTGAAAAGTTCTTTTTTGAAAAAATGAAAGATTCTATAAATGGTTTATCTAATTATAATAGTCTTAAAAAGACAGATATAGATAATCTAATAACAGCTTTTGAAGAAATGAGAAAATCATATGAAGAATGATTATAGAAATACAAGATATTGTAATTGTAAAAAAAAGATTATTTTTGATAAAATTTTATTAGAAGAGAAAATTAAGAATGAGCATTCAAAAGCAAAAATAATATATAACCAAGTAAGCAAAAAAGACGGAAAATATAATAAGGAATTTAGGAAAATATATGGTAATAAATGTGCTTACTGCGGTGTTACAACAGAAGTTGTAAGTTCGGAATTATTTGAGATAGATCATTTTATTTGTGAATCATCTTTTAATGGGGATTCTATAAGTGCTGGTAAAATGAGTAATTTAGTCCTTTCTTGTAAAAGATGTAATAGAGCAAAAAAAGATTTTGTATGGGATGATATTTATTCTGAAAAGTTTAATGTTGATGATGAAAGTATTACAAAACTATTCTATAGAGATATAGATTATTCTATTAAAATAGAAGACGAATTCAGAACGGATAGTACTATTTGTGGTTTCTATGAAAAGTTGAAATTTAAAGAAGAGATTAGAAGATTAGACTTTTTGTTAATGAATATGTATGGATTTTATAACAAATATAAAAATGATAAGAGACTTAATGGGTTATTAGAATGCATTTTAATTTTACAAAAAAAAAGAAATGAGTTATAGAATATAATTTGTTAAAAATATAGGATTGTTTTGTGTTAATTGTCTAGATAATGATAAATAATCTTATGTAAAACTATAAAGTTTATTCCACCAACAAACCTACTCGTGATTCACGAGTAGGTTTTTATCTATCTATTTACTTATTACAAATACTACTGACGGGGAGTTTTCTTCGTCGAATTTATCTTTTTTGAAGTTTCCGTAGATTTCGTATTTTAGTCCGAGTCTGTTTACGAATGAAATTAAGTCATCAACTAGTAGTGGAACTAAAAGTTGTGTGTTTTCAAATTTTTCGTTTTCTGTTGTAAGAACTGTGTTGAAACGGATTTTGCTGTTTTCTCTGTAATAATTTCTTGTGAATTTTACTTTTGTTCCTAGAGTCGGTAAAGCTCCAAGGAATAGGTCGTTTTTAAGAATGAAAGGTTTAAAGTTTACCCAGCTTAAGACTAATTTTCCGTTTTCTTTTAGCAAGTCCATAGTTTTTAGAATGAAGCTACATATTTGGTTTATGTCTTCCAAATGTGCAATTGTTGTTCCAATGCAATAGCAGACGTCGAATTTTTCTTCAAAGTCTAATTCTAACATATTTTTTTCATATACTTTGAGTCCTTTTTTTCTTGCTTCTTCTACCATGCTTTCTTCTAAGTCGATGCAAGTTACATTTTTTCCTAAGTTTTCCAAGTTTTTTGCAACGAGTCCTGTTGCACAGCCTATGTCTAAATAGTCTTTTCCATCTGAAATATTATTTAAAAAATTTAATTGTGCTTCATTTGTTGGAAAAATATCTTCATAGTATTTACATATTTCTTTATAAAATTTATTCATAGAAACCTCCATTCTAAAAAATATAATGTTATAATTGATTATACCCAAATTTTTTAAAACAACTTTTTGTTTAGTTAGCATTTTGCATTGTTTTGTGGTAAAATATATTCGAATAGATTAATTATATTTAGGAGGCAATTGATGAAATTTTTTATTGACACGGCGAATGTTGATGAGATAAGAGAGATAAGTAAATGGGGTATTCTTGATGGAGTTACTACGAACCCATCTTTAATAGCAAAAGAGGGAAGAGATTTTGTTGAAGTTATAACTGAAATCACTTCAATCGTTGACGGTCCTATTTCAGCGGAAGTTATCAGTCTTGAAGCGGAAGGAATGGTAAAAGAAGCTAGAGAACTTTGTAAGATAAATAAGAATATTGTAATAAAAATTCCTATGACTGAAGAGGGATTAAAGGCAGTTAATGTTTTAAGTAAAGACGGAATAAAGACAAATGTTACTTTAATTTTTTCAGCTACTCAAGCGCTTCTTGCAGCAAAGGCAGGAGCGACTTATGTAAGTCCATTTTTAGGAAGACTTGATGATATTAGTTCTGAAGGAATGATTTTAATTGAAGATATTTTTGAAGTTTTCAGTAATTATGCAATTACAACTGAAATCATTGCCGCATCTGTTAGAACTCCAATACATGTTCTTCAAATTGCAAAGAGCGGAGCAGATATTGCAACAGTACCTTATAAGGTGTTCAAACAAATGTTAAAACATCCATTAACTGATATAGGAATTGAAAAGTTTTTAAAAGATTGGGAAAGTGTTAAATAATAGGAGGAAGCTATGGATAGAAATTTAACTTTAAATTTAGTAAGAGTTACAGAAGCTGCGGCAATTCGTTCTTCATATTTTTTAGGAAAAGGCGATAAAAATGGTGCAGACGGAGCTGCTGTTGAAGCAATGAGATCAATGTTCAACGAACTTCCAATGGAAGGAACTGTTGTTATCGGTGAAGGAGAAATGGACGAAGCTCCTATGTTATATATTGGCGAAGTTGTAGGAAATGGACAAGAAGGAGTTGCAAAGGTTGATATTGCAGTTGATCCTGTTGATGGAACTTCTCTTGTAGCAAATGGATTGCCAAATGCAATTGCAGTTGCTGCTTGTGCACCTGCAGGTTGTTTATTACATGCTCCAGATATGTATATGGATAAGATTGCAGCTGGTCCTTTGGCTGTTGATTGCATACATATTGATTTACCTATCGAAATGAATATAAGAAGACTTGCGAGAGCTTTGGGAAAAGAAGTTGGAGAAGTTACAGTTAGTATTTTAAATAGAGAAAGACATCAAGATATTATAGATAGAGTTAGAAAACTTGGTGCAAGAATAAAACTTTTTGAAGCCGGAGATATTGCTCAAGCCATTGCAACTTGTATTGATAATAGTGGTTGTGATTTAATGGTTGGAATCGGCGGAGCACCTGAAGGAGTTTTAGCTGCAGCAGCTATTAAAGCATTGGGCGGAGTTTTCCAAGGAAGACTTGTTCCTGCTGATGAAGAAGAATTTAGAAGATGTGAAGCAATGGGACTTGAAGATCCGCTAAAAGTTTTAGAAATGAATGACTTAGTAAAGGGCGATGAAGTTTTATTTGCTGCAACAGGTGTAACTGACGGCGAACTTATTAACGGAGTTAGACATATAGGTAATGATAGAGTTAAGACTTACTCTGTTGTTATGAGAGCAGAAACAGGAACAATTAGAAATATTGAAGCAACTCATAGAATTTCTAAAAAACCTGAATATGCAAAGATAAAGAGATAGTATGAATATAGAACTTTTAAAAGGAAAATATCTTGATGAATTAAAAACTATTGCGAAGTCTTATGGAATTGCAAATGTTTCAAAGTATAAAAAGAATGAATTAATATCAGAAATTTTAAAGGCAGATAATGGCTTTGAAAGTGAAGAGTCTGAACGAGTTAATATAAATGAGCTCGTTGAAAATGAAAATGATTCAAAGACTAATACTAAAACGGTTTGTGGACTTATTGATATTACTGCAGACGGTTATGGTTTTTTGCGCTCAAATGGCTATGACTCAGGAGAAGAAGACATTTATGTCTCACCAACTCAGATAAGAAGATTTAGACTTAAAAAGGGAGATAAAATTTTAGGTTTAACTAGAGAGAGTAAAGAAACCGAAAAATTTTCTCCACTTATTTATATAAATGAAATAAATGATATTAAGGTTTCAGAATTAAAAACTAGAAAAGATTTTGACGATTTAATTCCTATTTATCCGAATGAAAAATATACTTTAGAAACTGAAAAGAACGAAGTTTCAACTAGAATAATTGACTTTTTAGTACCTATTGGAAAGGGACAGAGAGCTTTAATTGTCGCTCCTCCAAAGGCAGGAAAGACAAGTTTACTTCGTTCAATTTTAAAAGGGATAGAAATCAATAATCCAAAGAGCAAGATTTTTGTTTTACTTATTGGAGAAAGACCAGAAGAAGTTACAGAAATGAAGAGATTTACAAAAGCTGAAGTAATTGCTTCAACTTTTGATGAATTACCTCAAAATCATATAAGACTTGCAGAATTTGTACTTGAAAGAGCAAAAAGACTTGTAGAGCTTGGAGAAGATGTTGTTATTTTGGTTGACAGCATAACAAGACTTTCAAGAGCCTACAATGTAAATACACCGTCCTCTGGAAAAACTCTTACGGGTGGACTTGATCCTTTTGCTTTGCATAAGCCAAAAAGATTTTTCGGTTCCGCGAGAAATGTTGAAAATGGTGGAAGTTTAACCATAATTGCGACAACTCTTGTGGATACAGGAAGTAAAATGGATGATATGATTTATGAAGAATTTAAGGGAACGGGAAATATGGAAATTCATTTGAGTAGAAAACTTTCAGAACTTAGAATTTTCCCTGCTATAGATATTTATAAATCAGGTACGAGAAAAGACGATTTACTTTTGACAGAAGAAGAAATACAATCTGCAAATTTAATTCGTAGAAAACTTTCAAATACAAATACTAATGAAATTATGGAAAATTTAGTAAAAAACATAAAGAAAACTGAAAACAACAAGGAATTTTTCAAAGCTATCTTAAAAAATAATTAAATTTTTTAGTTTCAATTTGAAACTTGAAGGAGATTTTGATGAAAATTTTAGTTGTGTATTATTCCTATTCAGGAATAACTAGAAAATTAGCGGAAGATATCGCTTTAATTACAGATGGTGATTTATTGGAATTAAAACCGCTAAGACCTTATTCTTTTTCATATAACACAGCAGTAAAAGAAGCTAGAATAGAAATTGATAAGGGATACTGTCCACCTTTAACTGAAGAAATAGGAAATATTGATGATGTAGATGTAGTTTTTATAGGCTCACCTAATTGGCTTAAGACTTTTGCACCGCCGGTTCTTACTTTTTTACGTAATGCAAATTTGGATGGCAAAACGATTATTCCATTCTGCACTCATGGTGGTGGAGGTTTTGGAATGATGATTGATGATATAAAGAAAGAATGTAAAAATTCTACAGTAAAAGATGGATTAGCCTTAAGTGGATTTTATGATTTTGATGAATTACAAAAATGGATAGAAAATAATTTATAGAATTATGGACTTTATAGAAAAACTCAACTTTATTAAAGGTTGGGTTTTTACTTTTTTCAAATAGTATTTAGAATTTATTTACTGTTCACGTGAAGCCCGTAATCGAAGTTTTCTATTTATACGTCATTTCGGCGTAGTGAATCTAGCCTTAACTATTGCTTGTTTATATTTCTGAAAGAAATCTTAATGAAAGTATTAATTAACTTTTTATAGAATTAAAAACTCAACTTTTCAATCAAAAGTTGAGCATTTTTTTATTCTATTTATTTGTGATTCGAAAGTCCGTATTTGTTTAAGAAATGGAATATTAAACTTAATACTACTGCAACCATACTTGCAAGAACCATTCCTTTTAATTGCATTCCAAAGAAATTAATTGAAATTCCACTAAGCCCTGTTACGAATACAACTGAAGTCAAAATCAAATTTTGGCTATTTGAGTAGTCAACTTTTGAATCAACTAAGAGTCTTATTCCAGAAGTACCAATCATTCCGTAAAGTAAGAATGTTATTCCACCGATTACATTTCCCGGTATGCTTTGAATTAACATACTTAGAGGTGCTATAAATGCCATACATATTGAGATTACTGCTGCACCTGCAATTACATAAACTGAATAAACTTTAGTAACTGCCATTACGCCGATGTTTTCTCCATAAGTTGTTGTTGGAACTCCACCTACAAGAGCTGATAACATAGTTGAGAAGTTATCGGCAAAGATACTTCTATGTAAACCAGGATCTTCTAAAAGATTTTGTCCGATTATATTACTTGTTACAACTTGATGACTTATATGTTCTGAAGTTATTACGAGTAATGCTGGAAGCATTATCAAACTTGCTTTGAAGTCAAAAATTGGGAATTGAAATTCTGGTATTGTAAACAATGTTGAAGATGTAACTGTAGAAAAGTCAATCATTCCAAAAGTTAAAGCTGCAATATATCCACATATAATTGCGATAAGTATAGGAATTGTTCCTAAAAATTTTCTAAATACAACTGAGCCTAAAATTGCAACTGAAAGTGTAATCATAAACACCCAAACGTCCGCACTTGTTGAAGTTTCAGTCAATATATTTGCTCCAATTTTTCCGCCTCTTATAGTATTTCCTGCTAGTTCAAGACCAATAAGAGAAACAACAGCACCCATTGCTGCAGGTGGAAGTACAATATTTATCCAATCAGTTCTAAATTTATAGATTAAATAAGCTAAGATACATCCGAAAAGTCCGGTAGTTGCAAATGCCCCGAGAGCATATCTATAACCCATAGTATTTATAATAACTTGTCCTACTCCTAAGAAGGCAAAACTTGAACCTAAATACGCAGGAGCTTTTCCCTTTGTAATAAAAATAAATAACAACGTACCTATACCATTCATCAAAAGAACAATTCCAGGGTTCACATTAAATAAAATTGGAACTAAAACTGAAGCACCAAACATAGCAAAAGTATGTTGTAAGCTCAAAGGTATAAGCATTGTAGCAGGCACTTTGTCTCTTACACCGATAATTTCTTTATTATTCATAAATCCTCCTTTGACTCAAGTCTTAAAAATATATAAAAAAAATGAAATAACAACAGTTATTCCATTAATAATTAAGTAAAATATTTTTAAAGACAGCAAGTCCGTTATTAAAATTAAAAAAGAGAGTCGTCAAAACAAAATTAAAATAATTAAATATATTTTCTTTAGAAAACTTAATTAAATTTGTCATAACATACCTCCTTAAATTTATCCCGATAATTATACAAAATAAATCGCAAAAAGTAAAGTCTTAAATTTCATAAAAATTTCTCATTTAAGATAAAAATGTGATAGGACTTAGTCGTCAATATGATAAAATTAATAACAAGAGGAATTTAGAATCAATTACAGAATATAATTAGAGTTATAGATGGAAAAGTATTTATTGAAGATGTAAATTAAAAATATTTTTAAAGAAACGACTAATGAATGAAACAGCCGTTTTTTTATGTTTAAATTATGTAAAATGATTTAACATACATACTTTTCTGTAAAATTTTAAGTATAAAAAATATATTATATTTAAGTTTATCATAAGAATAAAGATTTAAAAAGAGAAATGTATAATTTTTGAGGAAATATT
>ERZ773076.122-NODE-122-length-43776-cov-12.301480_pt1 | contig 43776 bp, 55 predicted proteins | sample MGYA00580613_ERZ773076 | MGnify/ENA primary metagenome ERZ773076 (study PRJEB29015, sample SAMEA2738005) | human oral metagenome | biome: human oral; feature: human-associated habitat; material: dental | place: China | collected 2057 ...
GTCCCCTTTAAATCATCGAATGGCTCAGCCACCGTCTAGTCATAATATATGTATTTTATCATATATTTTTAGTATTTTCATATATTTAGTTAAATTCCAGTAATAATCATTGTGGCCATGTTTTTACACAGAATGATTATATGCAAAAATCATCAATAATAACATATAAATTTTGACGTTTATTTGACGTCAAAAAAATAAGGGGTACCGATTGGGTACCCCTTTTGTTGTAATTTACTATTCAATATTATGTTTAGTGGTAAAATTTGCGATTTTTACTTCTAATCTAATTCAGTTAGTCTAAACAATTTACCATTTCTGAAGAGCATTTCACATCGATGGTTGTTTTCATCGACTAGTGTTGCTTCAAATAAACCTTCTTCCGGAACTTGAATATCTTCTGCGAAATTGTAAGTCTTTCCATTAAATTCAAATGTCTTTGCCATATTTTCACCTCATTGTAATATTGCACCGCCAATATCAATATTGTAAGCGTCAATTATCTTTTTCCGTAGTTCTTTAAACTCTTTACCATGACCTTTGAAATGGCACTCAATAGTAGCATGTGCGAGTTCATGATAGATTGTATTTAGTTCAATATCTTTATCATGGTTATCCTTGCTTAGTTCCACCAAGCAGGAATCATCATGATACCAATATGTAATACCTAGCAACTTTTTACTTCGTCCAATATATTTATGTATTAACAAATTAGGTTTAAATGAATATCCCAGTTTCTCAATATTGGAGATTGCTTGTAAAAAGATATCAGCATATGGCATCATGTCATCGTCGAGATATAGTGTACTCATAATGTTTTCTTTCAACAATAAACTATTAGTTGACTGTTGCAAACCGTGCAACTCGGAGATAATTGGATCACCATTCCTTTACTGTATATAGAACGCTACCACCTTCAAAATGCTGTCCGTCAAAGTGTGCTAACACTTCAACTTTACCAGCTTGATAGCCAATAGTTTCATAGGCTTTACTATCTAATACTGTTACACCAGCTTTAATCTTATGAGCCTTATTTAGGTTGATTTTATAAACGTCCACCTTTTGTTTATCCGTATTAGCAACTACTGCGGTTCTATCAGATTTTTCTGTAGCTGCTTTAGGTAAGGCCGGGTCATCACGTTTGATGGCCTGTTGCGTTTGTTTGGCCGCCTGTTCTACCGTAGGAGCTTGCACATAATAAGTTGCTACCGGTTGAGCAGTTTCCATCTTGGAAACAACTTGTTGTGCTTCCGCTTTGGTGATATGAATAGCATTAGCCAATTTTACAGGATCTTTTACTTGTTCCTGTTTTAATAGCACAGGCTTCTTAACCTGATGTGAATTATATATAGATACCCCTACAATGGCTAAAATAATTAAAATTAGCCCCCCTATGAGAATTTTATGTCGTTTTAGGTAACATAACACCTTGAAAGTCCAAAGTCTCATTATAGACCCCTTTCTTGCATTTCTTGCGAGAACATTTCTAATGCTTGTGCTTTTTCTGCATCGAACCGTTCAACAAGATTTTCACGCAACCAACTAGGATTACCTTCATAGTTCCATGGATGCAACTTTCGCTGTTCATATGCACCATTAATTAAATCCCAGTCAAACTTAATGTCGTTTACATAAGATAAGTTCCAATCAGGCTCCCAACCCGGAACATATTGCATTGCCTCTTTAAAAAGATTAACAACTTCACCGGGACCATATTGAACGGCCGCAGAAAATACAACATCACGCAATGCTCGGCTATGTTTATTTACATCAAAGAGTTCATTGGATAATTCCTTGCATGCCACATCATAATAAGCATATTTTATGTAGTCGTGCTGCATTTCCATGAATCCGTTAGGGTCCACAGTTCCTAACTCTTGCCATTTACTAATAAACTCATCGGAATTAATAGGTCCTGCACTTTGAAGGGCTCTCGCATAATCTTTGTAGAATCCATCTTCTTGACGCAAGCCCCAACCAAGGAACGCATCCACACTTCCGCAATTACTTGCCAATTGATAAGCACCATACGAAATTCCCCCACGGTCCCCCTCGCCTGTTGATACAATAGCTGGGTCCCCATTGCTTTCATACGCAGCACTTAATTTTCCTAGTTCCATTTGTTTTGCTCCTTCCTATTTGATTCACGTCCTCCTAAATAGCCAACGAGCCCGGAGGAAATACTCATGGCCAATTCGTTATAACCATAAAGGACGGCCATTATATTGACCGCCCCTAGAATGAGGATTGTTAACACCTCACGAATACTAATTTTTTCAATCATTTAATCGCCTCTTTTACAGATTTAATAAATGCTATTAATTGCTGAATTAAACCGATTGCACGTTTGAACCACCTCGATTCTACTAATTCAAGCTCGATCATGTTTTCTACACAGGATGCGAGTTCAATTACAATGGGAATAAGATACATTCCGGTGCTTAATAACACATCGATGCGACCTAAGAAAATAAATTCTACATCTGGTAATGTAAGCAAGATAAACGACAATACAAATAACCAAGGATATGATTTGACCAGTTTCTTTGTCATATCGGCTCGCAGTTTATTACTGACTAGGAACCTATGTTTCTTTCCATTGATTTCAACATATCCCCATCCACGCCAAAGTATGGCAAGTATTGTATTGGTTACCGTACAAGGTCTATTCGTTGCGATATTAAAGTTGCGCACCTCGACTAAGATGCGCAATATCGTATCAACAAATACCAATATCAAAGTACAAAATATAGCTAATGATATTTGTACAAGTTCATGTTCATTTAATCCCACCATAATAGGTGATGGCGGAGCGAAGATTTCAATCATATGTTTCCTGTCCTTTCAATTACTAAACGCTTAATCCCCTTATCAATGAATTCTTTCCTAGAAATTTGATTGTCAATATTAAACCTAATGAAATCATCATTATTATTGTTCCTATATGTTGTAATTGTGATTTCAATATCTTTAGATGTAGGAATCGTTAATTCATAAGCTTTTTCTGTCATTGCAGTAATTGTTACTCTATATTTACCTTTTGGTAAGTACACATACCATCGGTTAAACTTTTCTACATGCCATGCTTCCCACTTCCATGTATTGAATCCTATAGGGTCATATTGCACATACCCTCTATCTCCATTTGACTTAACAACATTTAATGGCGTTACATTCACTGAAACCCTTGCATATAAATCTTGGTCATTAAAACGGACACGGATGTAATTACCACCCGTGTCCTTAGAATTATCTGTTAAATTGTATGTTTGTATTTGCCCATTAGGTGTCTTGGTTTTGATAACTGCCATTATTCCACCCACAATTCTGCACCGTTTGCAAATAATAAATGTCCATTTAATTTGAATGTAGCAACTCGGCGCCATTCTAACGGAAATTCAGATGAATTATTATCAAACCGTATATACATGTCGTTTGAATTTGCGAAATATAGTTGACACCCTAATACACGATTATCATTAGAATTACTCCAAGGAATAGAAATACATGTGCCCCAACATTTTCTCCCACCAATCATAACCTCGTTAGCCTCACCAACTTTTAGTCCAGTAAATTTTGATGGAGATTTTACAAAATCGTCAGGGTTGTATTTAGGTCCACTAATAATATCTACAACTAAATTACCATTTATGGTATCCCCGCTTTTCTTTACATACGTTTTTTCGGCATCTTCTTTTAACATTAGTCCGCCAGTATTGGTACCGGATACATCGTCCTCAGTTAATACTTTAAAAGTTTTGTTTTTGTTCTTGTCGTAGTAGCCTAACGATGTGCCGAGAAATACGGTACGGTTATCACTCATGCCAAATTCCATACTATTGCCAGTAGACATCTTAACCGCATGATGTGCTGCGCCGTTTGTATCTGTTACTTGCACAGATGTATTATTGGGCATGATAATAGGGCCCTTCATCTTGCCGCCACTCAACCCTAAATAATCAAGGTTTTTCAATCGTTGCATATTGATTGAGTTTTCAAAATCGTAATTTGGGTCACCTACATAAATATCAACTTGGTGACGTTTGTTAGGCTTTTGAGTAAGCACAGAAAAATAGAACTTGCCATTGTAATACGCAATATCTTCAATTTCAGTTTCACGATTGATTTCAATGATCTGTTTAACCGTCCCAAACGGAGTACATTCAACCAAACTGCCTAGTGTTGCTGACATAATAGCTCCATTGAGCATGAAGGCGCCATTATTATTCATGTCAGGATATACATAATCTACTTGATAGCTTTTTAGTTTTTTAAATTCATCATTATACAAATTGATAGTTCGCACTCGTTGATTGCCAGCAATAGGAACGATACTTACATAGGTGCGTGTAATTGGATCATAGTCAATGTTGAATACTTTTTCTTGCAATGTAATGGTTTTTTCTATTGCCATAGTATCGGCATTGATAACCGTCAAATTGTTGCCGTTTTTTAGTCCGTTGGCGATGTAAATCTTATTGGTAAAGCGATTGTATGTCATCGTATTACAATGCCCTAGGCGCTCAGAATCCGTAAATTTATAGGTCCCTACTTTTTCAAAAGTGTCAGGATTGAGTTCATAAAGAATTTGATTAGTACCTTCACCATTGATACAAGCCAGTACAAATACATTCTTTTTAGAATTGTAAGTAAACCCTTGGCATTGGTTAACTTCTGCATCATACGTAATGTTTTTCACGAATGCTATGTTGGATGCACCTTTTAACATTGGTGTTTCTGTAGGATAATATGGCTTGATGTTGGTATATACACCCATATCCATGACAGAACCTACTGTATTAAAAGTTAAATGTTCAGTCAGTTTATATTGCCCATTTGGCACTAATAAGATTTTATTCTTTAGATTATCATTAGCTCGTTTAAATGCAGCCGTATCATCTGCTACACCATCACCAACTGCACCAAAGTCTTTAACCGACACAATACCATTTAGTGATTCTTTTCCAATGTATTTAGCATCAGCTTCTGTTTTAGTTACAATCCCTTTACCGCCGGGAACGGCTATTTCCTCGGCTTTCGATGCTGCTATTTCAGCACGCTTGGCAGCATCTTCCGCCTTTTTAGCATTACCTGTACTTGCGATTTGTTTATTATCGATGTCTGATTTAATCGTGTCTGCTTTAGATATTAAATCATTAATTTGTTTCTTATTCGATTCTGCCTGCGCAGCATATGCTTTCGTATTATCTGCAAGTACTTGGGTTTTCTCAAATGTATCAGCACTTTGGATAAGAGCTGTATTTGCAGTCGCTAATTTATCATCCACCGTTTGAGATAATGCATTAATATTGTCGTTAATAGCTGTTAGCTTTGTTGCATTATCTTGAACTTCATTGGCTTTTGCTTCTGCTGTTAATGCAGCTGCAATTGCTTTTTTAGCCGCCTCAATGGAATTATCGACTATATCACGTGCAACTTGATTTGGATCTTCATCAGCGCCTACACGAATTTGCAATGTGCGATCTAATTGTTCTTTTAATTCTTGTAGAATCAAAATAACCTTATCGCTCATATTTTCAATATGGTTATACGGCCATTTATTAGCAAGTTCTGTTGTTTGTGAAATTGGTGTTTGTCTAAACAATATAACTTTGTAATCAGCCGATAATGGATCGCCAGCACTTGGATATGTCAACGTTTTATTTTTTGCATCATATGCAATATTTCCTGTTTGCTTAAATTGTTTACCATCACTATCTACTAGAATAATTGAAACGTCTTTAATATTATTAAAGTCATACGGCCAAATATAAGTCTTGTTAACCCCATCACATTGATATTGAACAACTGGATTGTTGACTTGTGGAATCACAATATCCCGCCTTTCTTTGCTGCATATAAAGAGGACTACCTGAAATTAGGTAGTCCTTACTTTTATTTTTTATTCTTCTTTTCTTTTTTAGTCTTTAAACGCTTGTCTAACAAAATTGACATGAATACATCTTCAATCTTGGCATCCGTATCAGTTAGCCCTACACGCAACAATGTCCAGAAAGCATCGGTTACGGTATCACTAAAACCAGTTACACGGTTAGAAACCTGACTGAGCGAACGGCCTACATCAACGATATCTTTATTGTCACTTGAGATAGCTTGACCGGTATCCCATAATTTCTCAAAGATACTTAATCCCATTACGGTATTACCTTTATTGTATGGACGTTCTCCTAAAATAAATTTCATACCCATAGTGGCTATATCTCTCACTAACGGAATACCCATGGTTCCTTGTTGTACAAATTCTTCGACAAAAGACTTGGCGATAGATTCCGGATCATCATCGTCACCATTCGTCAGCGATTTATAAATTACCATGCCAATTGCTTGTGATACAACTGTCCACCATAGCATTCGAGCAAATTGTGTCCAGTCCCCTTTATCTTTTCCTGCATACCACCCTTCAGCAATAATGTTGTATAGAGTGTTGGCGTATGAATAAAATGGAACAAATAGCTGCGTTAATGGATTCCTTGCTCGTTGAATAGCTGCAGCGTCTTTAGTATCGCCACTTCCGAAAATATCTCGTATTGCTCGGTCACCTGCTTCAATTGCTTGTTGATTAATCCACTCAGTACTTAACCCTTCCTTGGATTGGAGTTCAGCAATCTTTTGATCATAAGCGAATTTCCATACCGGGATAGATAAGGCGAAGTCTGTTTCTGTGAGCAACCGGAATCCCATGTTATTAATTTCATCACGGATTGCAGCACCTTTTTCAAACTTATACCCGCCGATATTCTTGTCATTAATGCGGAGCCCCTTTCCTTGGATGGTTAATCCTTTTTTGAGGTCTTTATCCAAAGTTTGAATGCGTTCCCTCATGAATATGGATTGTTCCATGACAAAATCACGGGTATTGTTATAAAGCTCTGTACCGTGGCCATAGAATCCTACACCTGCATGATTAACGGCTCGAAGTACATTACCGGCACCAATACGATATACGGCAACAGGAATATTCAAGGTATTCTGAATAGCAACTGATACACGGCCAGCCATAATAGCCATAGATGTGTTTCTCTTTAATGCTGTAACAATCTTACCAAATGCATCAAGCTTAGCCGCTTCATCCTTCCAATTATCACGAACCCAAGTCCGCAAGAATTGATAGGAATTCATTCCAAATTTCTCAACAATATAGTTTTGAAACTCTCTATTGGCTACTAACCGATTCACATCCGTCACAGCTTTACGCATAGTTATATGATTGATTGATTCGGTAATAGCATTCGGAATAACGTCAAAGTCTAACAACAATGATTTATCCTTAACTACATCTAACCGTGATTTAATAGCACTCATTCCAGTGCCCAATATAGCATTACTGCTAACCATAGTCTTGGCAATGTCTTCTACTTCCTTGTCAGATATGCTTGCGTTGACTTCAGGATTATAAACAATCGGATAATACTGACCGTTGATAGTTCTACCACCAATAGAGAACGTAATGCCTTCTTCCTTCTTCAATGGGTTCCCATATAATTCTTCCTGAACTTTGCTACGTTCCATGTAGAATGAATTAATATGATCCCATGTCCGGATTATGAATTCCCAATCTTTATCGGTGAGGATTTCTTGAAAGGCTTTTTCCATTTCAACTTCAGTTACCTTGGCCGTTTCCATTGCCCGTTGGCGGTTACGTTCTGTACCCCAATTCAAAGCTAATGCAATAACCTGTTCCTTGGTTAGATTACGCAATTCCCCAACATCGTACATATGCTTATTTCGGATGTTAAATAATTCACGCTTACCATACACAGAGGATACATCTTTTGCCAATCTACGCATGGACACTTCCTTGCGTTCATTAAAGGCTTGTGTTGCACGGCTAATCGGATCATAGATATATTTCACTGCACTAGGTCCTAGTCGGCGCAAGAATGTTTCAACTTTGAGCAATGATAAATTGCCCTTATTGATAAGTCCTGCAACAGCTTCTAAACCAGTTTGATTATTTTGTGCATTAAAAACATTCCCATTTGCTTTGCCAAATGTTTCTACTGCTTCCGTTAATATGCCATCTACTGCATCATCAAATGTAATTGATTCACCTTTATCATTAAGAATAGTAGAGCCTTCGTAGGCATTTCGTCCATTCTTATACATGCCTGTCATTAATTCTTCCAATGTGTTCAATTGACTCACTGTAAGATTTTTAAATGACATAGGTGTTTTACCGTAGAATAGTTGCACTATCCATGGGTCAAGGAATGTAATACTTTGGTCACCTAGAATATCCGTATCAGGATCTAATGCATTAATTACCGCATTCATATCAAACCCATCTACCGGCTCAAGCCCATCATATTTGGTTAATCCCATTTGGTATGCCATATGCGCGTAAAAATATCGCATATTAGGTTCAATAGCAATAGGATTCTTAGGTCTCGTCATTCGATTTAGGTTGTCAAGTAACTTAGTTCTTAACTTCTTAATACGGAGCGCATTGTCAAACGCAACACGGGCTCTTGCTTGGTTTAATAGTTGAGCTTGTTTTGCTTGTAGTGCTTCTTCTAGTTTATTGACAGCTAACGCTCTATCAGCACGCTTGCCCTCACGAATAGCTTGGTTTTGATATTTCTTATATTGGCTAGCTTGGGATAAGGTCAAATCGCCTAATTCCTGTCTAGCACGATTCATATAATCAGATACCACACCTACACCACTATCTCGGATAGCTCTTACATTATCGATTCGTTCTTGTAAAAGATCTTTTAGTTGTTCAATGCGTTCCAATGTACTTAGGGATTGATTATCCATGCGTTCCTGCATCCGCACTTGTAATCGTTCTTTTTGCTCTGTTACCTTATCAAGTTGATTTGTAATCGATGTCAATCGCTTACTTAATTCGCTATTTTCATCTTTCAATTCAGACTCACGATTTTTAGCTTCTTCCTTCAAGTCATCTCGTTGTTTCTTTAAACGTTCGATTTCATCATTCGCCTTGTCCAATTCTTTAGAAACAGAACCAAGCTCTTTATCAACCTTTGCTTTTTCTTTACGAAGTTTTTGTTCTTTTGTTAACTCTTTTTCGATTATTTCTAAATCAGATTCGATTGTTTCTGAATTAGGCTCAAGTCGATTTAACTTATCGAGTAGTTCCCAGTTTTTTGCAAGGTCCCGATTGGTTTGTGATTTGATGATTTTAGCTTCCTCTTCAGTAAGTTTCATTTGACCGTCTGAAGATAATAACCATTCCTCAGCAATTTCTATATTAGATTTACCAATATGGTTATCTTCAATGAATGCCTGCTCGGCAGATTCCATAGCTTGATTAACAGCTTCATTGAATGTAAATCCAGTCTGTTCACGTTCAGTAGCTTCTAATTCTTTTAGCGTACCGTATCGAGTATTGATTAATGCATCCTTACCAAATGCGTTATATCGTTGATGGTCTTTGTAGATAGGATATTGTTCCATTAAACGCTTTTCGATATCGGCTTGAATAGAATCTTTTTCATCGTTCCATTCTTTGATTGGACGATTTTCTAATTCTTTCATATACCGCTTCATTACACGCTCTTTCGCCATTTCCCCGACGTCGGCAATATGGCCTTGAACCTTTGCTTGCTCAGCTTCATCGAGCTGTTTAAATAACTTGCTAGATTCAAATTGTTCAAGTGCCTGTTCTTTTGTGTAGGCGTCTATATCTTCTTGGGTAGCGATCATACGCGCCATGATGTCTTGAATTTCCTTCGGTGGCAATCCGCCTAGTCGTGTCACCGCACGATAGATACGGGTTAGCCATTTAGAGAACATTCGGAATACACGTTGCAATCCTTTAGTAGGTGCGTTACCTTCACGAAGGTATGCTTCCCATCCACGAGCGAACTTTTCATGTGCCTTTGTATTGTCAGCACCTTTCGCATCATCCCATTCAGACCACTCTTTCAACGATTGCCAATCATCTTTTACTTGTTGAGGTGCATTTTCCATTTCAGCTAAGTTCTTAATGTCGTCAAAGAATACGTGTCCCATTTCATGTAGGAACGTTGAACGGTCAGCTGTTTTGAAGATTTGAATAAGGCGGTCAGTAGGACTATTAATTTGCGTCATACCGTTGATAGATTGATTGTACTTTTCAATGATTTTAATAGCCTTATCATCGAATACTACATAGCATCGTCCGTCTTGTTCACCATCGTAGTATATGCCTTTTATACCGATACTATTTAAAAATTCACTAGCCTTTTTAGCATTTTTCACATTATGAAGATTAAAATGTTCATCATTACCAAGTGCATGAGATAAGAATGAATACAGCTGTTTACCATCAATATTTGTTTTCTCTAATGCACCATATACATCAGTCTTAACATTCGAGATAGCTTTTTCTTCACGTTCTCGTTCTAACTGTTTTTCTTTCTCGTATTGTGAATATAGATCATATCTAAACTTTTTATACACAGCTTCCAATAAACCTTCATTACCAGCTATGGTATCAATATTTTCATCTATACCTACTGACTTCAAAAATCTATCAATATTTCTTTTTTGAATTTTATTGATGTCATTTATTGTTTTATTTTTGTTATGTAGTTCAGATATTATGTACCCTACATCCATAAAGTGTGTGTATTTATTTGTCCATTCATCACCAATAATAGCCCCTTTGTGATATTTAATTAATAGACTTGTAAAACGTTCCAGTTGTTCTTCTGGCATTTTATGTAATCCGTTTTTCAAGCTATCTCTTACATATCGACTATATCCAGAAATAGGATATTGCTCTGGTAATAACTCTGTTTCATTTGGTATTTCTACTTTAAAAATGGACTTCCATTCTTGTTTAGTAAATTTACTTTCTTTTAATAACTTAATTGCTTCTACAGCTCTTTTGGTTTGTGATATAACAAATTGAGTATTTTTCCCTTTCTTTGAGTCTATAAATTTATGTAAACTTTTAATTGCCTTATCGTTACTCCCTACTTCCGCAATTTCAGTAAGAGCCATAGACAAAGGGTTTTCATCGCTTATAACATTTCCTGTTTTCTCATCATACCATTCTGCATCTTCATTTATTTTATACTTTGTTTTCTCTGTAACAATCTCTATGCTATTTGCACCTAATATATCCCTATAATTTTCTGCTATCTTCTTATCTTTAGCAAAATATAATCCCCAACCATGTGCTTGATTGCCCTCACCGCTACCGATAGCGCCTAAATCAAACTCATCAAAATTATGTGGTGAACCATGCCATACAGCTTGATAATATTGATAATTATATTGTTTTCGGAGCTTGTCTAAATCTGTTTCGTTTGGTATACTATTGTTAATCATAAACTGACTAACACTCATTTGTCCGCTTGATTGGACGTTATTGACTGTTAGTTGGTTTATTTTTTTTGTATTACCATACAATAGATCTCCATTATGTATCGCATTAGAATACCATGCATTATTAACTCTAGGGAATATACTTTTAACCCTTGTCTGATAGCTATTTCTACCACTTTGAACATCAAAAACCAATGGAACATGAACAAGGTTATTTTGTGTATCTCTCAACTCAACAACAGCAATAATTTCACCTTTTACCGAGGTCTTATTAACAGGGTCAAAGTTTTTGAATATCGCAATCGGATTTGATAAGGCACCCGGTAATTGTTTCATAACATTTAAATCAAATTTATGTGCATGCTTATTAGCAAACACTTTGTTAAGCATCTTGGTTGTTATATAAATATCACCAGTTGTAAATTTATAGTCAGGATCTTTAATCGTACTAAATACTAAAGGTGCGGACATCATTTTAGTCACGCCTTGTTTAAGCGTTCCGTTTTGTAAATCGTCTATTGTTTTTGACCATTGATTTATATCGGCTTGTAGTTTTTGATGCATTGCCAATTGTTGCGCATAACCATTCTGACTATATACCCCACCGTTCATTTGTATGCGAATAGTATTGAAATAATCCATGGCCGTATAGTTACCACGTCCTGCACGTCGCATAATATCAGCCATAATATCAGCATGTTGTGCCATAAGCAATGCATTAGCTTCAGCCGTATCACGTTGTTTACGGTCTATTGTTTCATCGCTCATTATGGATTTTAAAGACTGATACACTTCATAACCAGATTTGGATAATTGCATACGTAAGGCGATGTCATTATCTGCTAATTCAAATAATGTATCTCGCATTGATTCTAGCGATTCAATCTGTTTAAGTGTATGCGCCATATCAGCATAATGGGCACCGGCTTGATTAAGTGCTTCCGGATTATCCGCTAATGCACTTTGAGTACGAGCAAGACTGGATTGATATGCCATTCGTCTACGCTCTGAATTAGAACGTGGTGCTTTGCTATCACCTAACCATGTAGGATTGACTCCGCTAGTACGTGCCGTTTCTAAATCGGTATCCATAGCATCAAAATCGCTTGTATATTGTTCACGGTACTGTTCAGTAAGTTCCTTGTACACATTGTTAAAGGTTTGTTTAATATGTGTTGGATCCGCAAGAACCACATCAAGCATTTCTTTGTCTACATCGGATACTTCATTAAAGTAGGAACGAATAATATCATTCTTAACACGCTCTGCACGTTTTTCGGTATCATCCTTAACAAGGTCTTTCATAGCATGTACTTCTTCTTTTGCACGTTCAAGCGTTTTCATGGAAAGACCACCACGTGTAAAGTAAGAAGATTCTTCTAATGCTTTAACTGTTTCTTCAGACAAGCCGCCACTTAATTGAGCATATGAACCTATAGGAATTTCAATTGGAGCATCAGCCGTAATCGCTTTAGATACTTCCTCTTTTGTTACCAATCCTGCATCTACCATATTACGGATAGCTGCTTGACCTTCAGCAGTTTCAGCCATTTCATTGACATTTACATAGGCAGTAGATACGCCTATATTATCGCCTTGAGCTTGTACGATTTTTCCATACAACTCAGGGTTTTCTTTTGCCAAATTATTAGCGGCAGCATCGTTTTTTAGATTCTGCATAATAACATGGCCGTTACGGTTTTGTTCTTCCATAACGGCCATGTGCTGTTCTTCAGGGGATAACTTTTGGAAATCTTTAAAAGCTTTCATGGTACGAGCACCACTGATGCCGCCACCAATTACACCGAAACCAACTACCGCTGGCAATGCTTGCCACATAGCCTCGCCTGCGCCAACAAACATATCACCTACGGAATAATTTCCCTCTGGATCATTCGATTTGCGCCATAAGTTATGCTGTAATTTTTCATTGACATCTTGCAGGCCCTCTTCAAATAGTTCTGGAGTGCCAGCCTTAATAGAACTTTTGGCCACCTGTGCAGCAGTAACACCAATACCACGATTAAATGTCTCAGCTGCATTAGTAGTCCCTCTTGAAACTGCATTGGCAAGTGCGGACTTAGGAGCGATTTTAGATGCTGCTTTACCAATAGCACGAGTCGCCACAAATTCAATCCCCGCATCAACTGCGGCAAATGACATGGCGTATTTTTTTGCTTCGTCATCAGAATATATACGATTGCCGTTACTGTCTCTTTTATTGATTAATTCAAGATATTTATTGCCAAATGACATTTGATACATTTGTTCTGCCATACCTACTTGTATGCCAGTATTCAAGCCAACTAATGCACCCGGAATAGCACCCTCGCCCCCTACTGGCGCAGTAGCAACAGCACCAGTAGCTGCACCTAACGCCATACCTTCTGCAGCACGATTTGACCCTTTGATAGCATGTACAGCCATCATATACCCTTGCGCTGCAGTTTCTCCAATCACAGCTTCTAAAATACTACTGCCATCAGATTGTCTATATTTAGATAAATTTTCATCTAAACGATTAATTTCTGCTGTTAATTCAGCAATCTTATTAGGGTCATTTTCTTGAGATAATTTATAACCGGCTTGTGCACGCAAGATTTGGTCATTCATAGACCAAACATTTTGCTGTACCGCATCAAATACACCATGTGTATTATTGATAGATTCGAGATTGCGCAATGCAGTAATAGCTTCGGCAGAACTTTTATAATTTATGGTATTAAGTTCCGGATACATATCACGGATTTCTTGAATCGTTTTACCTCTATCCATTTGTGCAGCAGCCAATTCAGCACGTCTAATGCCTTCTTGGCCACTTGCCATAATTAAATCCGGATTAATACCTAGCTTTTCGCCGCTATCAATAGCAGACCGGCTCCAATCCTCTTTATTCCATAAATATATTTGTTCTGCACGATGCATAGCCGGTTGCAATATTTCACTAGCCTTATTTACAAAGTTTTCGCTTTGTTCAGGCGTTACATCCGTTTGTGCTAATGCATTGAGACTATTAACATCAACAGTAGCTTGCGATGGGTCTTTATGTAACCAAGCATTAAACCCACTAGCGGCATTACTTATGGCTTTACCGTATGAATTGTCTGTGGTTTCTTGTTGTATAGCACCTTCAAATGGTGTATGTGCTTTTGATTGAATACCAAAAGTACCATTTGTTGCTTGTTCAGGTGTGATTTTATAATTACTCATTATTGCCCTAACCTTTCCGCCAACTCTTCAGGTGTAATCGTATGTTCTTCTCCGCTACTATCTTTATAAACATAATACGGTTGTCCATCATCACCTGTAGTGTTATATAAACCATACATACCATTAGCAGCTAATTGAGCATTTGTATATTTAACGGCAGCGCCTTTACCGCCAAAGAAATTTGCCATTTTCCCTGCACCCCAAAACTCACCTGTTTTAGTGGAAGCAATTGCTTGTTGTGCTACTTCCTCAGCACCCCATTGTGCCATTTGCGCCGGTGACGGATCATATCCGTTCTTTTCTCTAAATTCTTGTACTTTAGGATATACTGCAGCAGATACACCTTGCCATTCAACCCCATCAATTTTCCTACCTGCTAGACTTTCTATGCTACTTTTCATGCCTTTCATATTAGGAGAATACTTCCCTGTACCATTAGCGTACTCATCAAATTCTTTATTAATTTGCGCTAATTGTTGAGGGTTAAAATACACGCCCATTTGTCCTATAAAATCATTTAGGTCATCCATGCTTTTAAATTGACCGTTAGCGATGGCTGTCTTCACGCCTAGCACATTTACCTCTTTAGCTTGTAGTGCTTTCGCGGCTGCTTTATTAACTGCTATTTGCGCTTGATTCAATTGCCCTTGCATGGCTCTTGCATATTCAGGATGTGTAGCAGCATAATCCTGTCTAATCTTCAACGCCGTTACATCGGTCCCGCCATTCTTAGCATCGGCAGCAACCATTTGTTCTACCTCAGCTTTTTGATTTTCTAATGCCACAGCACGACTATGTGCAATTTGTTGTAATTGCGTAGCAACATTACGTTGAATCATTTCTTTACGCTGTTGAGCCTGTGCGGGAGTTTCCGCTTGAGCTTGCCCATTAAATAGCCGTGATTTAACCTCTTGTATATATTGGCGAACACTTGGTTCATCACCGTTTCCTTGTGGTGCATCCCACGAATAATGATTGCCATCACTATCAATGGCATCTGGTGCGCCGTCTTTCCAACGCTGCCCATTCACAGGGCCCGCATACCATGCAGCAAAGGCCCCTTCAACACCATATTTTTGTGCATACTCACCTAATTTGAATGCGGCAACTTTCTTTTGTGCTTCCGGGTCAGACATATCGGCCCCCGGAATACCTGCTTGTTCGCTCCATTCAGGCCAATTACTTGGTAAAATTTGGAATAAACCATAAGCACCTGTCCGACCATTAACAGCGCTAGCATCACCGCCGCTTTCCTGTCCCATTACAGCCGCTTTTAAATTTTCGACAGTCGCCTCACCAGTACTGCCCGCAACTTTACCAAATCCACTTTCAAATAATTTATTGGTAACTTTATTTAAAAGGTCAGGATCATATGGGTCAAATTCGCCAATAACATCACGAATCGTCTTTTCATTGCCGGTCGCCAATACCATACTGGCTTTACGTACCTTTTGCCGATACCCCATGATTTCCTTTTCGTCAATCAATCCGGATTCGGCGACGGCGTTAATCATCTTATTTGCACCGTCTAAATCATCATCAGAGATTTTCTTTTCAATCATGGTAACTGCAGTATCTTGCTGCGCCTTTTTAACTTGAAGATTAATCGTATTATCGTCATATCCAAGATTAGCAAGTTGAGCATGAACGCTACCGCTTATTTGTTGCATAGTTTGTCCAAATGAATCAGGATTGCTGTTTACAACGCCGTTATTAGCAATGTTTTGAATGCTCATATTCAACGCCTTCATGGCACTATCCTCATATTGGCCACGAACATATCGATTAATTGTATTAATTGTATTTATTCTGTCGTTATCAACAATTTTGTTAAATGCATTAATCGAATCTGTCATCTTAAATCCGTATTTTCTCATGATTTCATTTCGTTTAACAGATTCAATCTCACTGTAATCAGTAGGAATATTTAATGCATTTTCCCCCTTACGGTTCATAAGACCATTGTCAGGGTCATACATAGCCTGATTCATGGCTTCTGTATATTCATTGGTCGCATTTACTACATCTACCAATTCTTTTTGTTTTTGGATTTGTAGCATAGTCGAACCTAAATCACCAATTGCTTTGCCTAAATTTGACAATCCTTGTTGATTACCGCCATATGCCATTTCATTCCCGCTAGCTTGTGTGCCACCTTGGATTGTATTTAATTTTTGAGTGGGATCATAATTAACAAATTTCATATCCTACCTCATTTTGTAATCACGTTTAACAGTCACTACAGGACCCCTATCTGTATACCCCACAGGGTCACCACCATATGTAGTCTTCATCTTGCCACCCGCATATTGCTGTTTGAGACTATACATAGATGATGCGGCACCAAGAATACTACCTAACATTGCCATATTGCCTTGGCGTCGTGCATTCTTAGCGGAAGCACGTGCAGCATTAGCTTCATTCTGATAGTTCATACCATTCAAATATTCGTTGTAAATAGCATTGTTTTTATTCTGTTCCCAGTTATACACATCTTTGTTGTATTCATCATAACTGGATGCCATTAACTGTAATGGGGACCCTGCCATTTGCAACCCGCCTGCTCCGGCTTCTGCTGCATTTGTGCCGGCTACAAGCCGCATGCGATTATCCATTTTGTCACGCTCTTGTAATTGTTGCATGGCAATTTGCTCTTGTTTGCGGTCAGATATTCGCTTGTTAGCTTCTGCCGCTTGTGCTTGGGCGTTGTACATCGAAACTTGCGCTTTGGTTTGTTGATTTTGCGCAATCAATCCTACGCCGGTACTGACTGCGGTTAAGATTGCCGCTGCGGGTAAGCACATATAAAGTCCTCCTTCTTGAGAGTGAATAATTCTAAATCACCAACTTTTACAGTTGGATGAATAACGGCCCCAATCGATTCGAGCCATCGTTTCGTTTTAGTGTTAGTTGTGTGAACATAATTAAATAGCCATTCCTTAGTCTCTAACCATTCACCAATGACTTGATTACTCAATTTAATAAAACGCATCTGCCACCGTATATCGTTTTCTAATACTTTATTACCAAGGAAGTAAATCCCATACATTCCGTTAACTGGTTCTTTTGCAATCCCATATACGCAAATAGCCATATCGTCTTCTACAACGACATGGCTATCATAATCAGATTTACAAATCTCGGAACAGAAATCCTTGAAGGGGTATAAACGATTCACCTCGTGGACTTCTATGGCATCTATTGCCCTTAGATTGACTTCTAGGTCGTGAATTAATTTATCTCGCCGTATAGGCTCAATTTCGTCAATTTTATAATCCCGGTACATCTCTTAGTCCTCCGCCAATTTCAACTATGCGAGTTATAGATAACAAATTAAATGGGAATGGATCACTATGCTTTATACATATCGATGTATCAGTTGAATAATTTGTCCCCATTTTAGGTAGGATTACCGGCTTATCTCCTGTAAATAACTTATCGGGTGGCAATGTAATATTATCCATACGTTCAAATGTACGTCCAACTTTACCGCCAAACGATTCATAAACTCGTAATACCACTCGTGATACTGTAGCAACACGACCTTGTAAAGTACCGTCTTGCATTTGCATTTCTACAGATGGAACACGAATTTTAGAGGTAAATGGTAATCCGATTTTGATATTGCTACCACTTACATTTAACGGCAATAAGCCATCATCTGGTACAATCACATCTGGTTGTTGCTTCCCATCAATTACCACTTGTACAGTTTGACCGCTCAAATGAGGAATGTTAATACTATCAATTGCATTACTCGACTTAAATTCGACATAGCAATCAAGGAATACATTCACATCATCAGAATACAGTGGAACCATACGCTCGATGCATTTCACCTTTTTGCCTTGTAATGTGCGCTCGACAAGTGTATATAAACTATCCTGTTCACCCTCAGACACGGATTCGCAGTATAGATATTTACCATTAGTAACAAAGTGTGACCAGCCATATACCTTTTGCTCTGGAATATAGGTCAAGCAATTAATTTCCCCATCATTTCGGATGTAGTAAATAATACTGTCCGGGTCCTGTGCATATGCACTGGTGATGGTTAGATAACCTCTAACTCGTGTCTTAACGAATAGCGTTAAATCTTGCCCTGTATAGTTATCACTCTCATAAGAGTACCCCATATCACGAACAGTACCGCCACGCTCTTGAACGAACACGCATCGATTACCTATGAATTGTGGTTCACATGATAGAGCCCCTCGTTGGGTTTGTGTCTTTAGGTTACAGTTGGTAGGAGTAATAGTCTTATCACCGCTTACAATCCATTCATTACCGCTTGTTAGAATGATTAGATCATTAGCCGGTACGAGATGACGAATCTCGTACATCTTACGATTAATCACCGGCAACGTAATCGAGCTATCGTCTGTAATAGTACCTTCTACCTTTTCAACCCCAAAGTTTGGATAGTCCCCAGTTCGGCTCATCCAAATATAATTAGGGTTCTTATTAGTAGCCGCTACTACAAATCTATCTTGATAAAACGTACATAACTTAGGATATCCATTACTCCGGCCCCAACTACCCATTTTCCATTTTGAGGTAGCTTCATTTTCAACAATGCCATTCAAGATATTAATCTTCATGGTTTTAGCATCTACAAATTCTTTCAATTCGATAATGCCCCATGTAGTGTATGGAAGAATTGAAAGGTCAACATTACATTCACCGCTTTTAATATCTGATTGAATACGTAGTTTTGCATTTGGTTCAATTTTTCCAGCGTCCGTTACGTTGTAATCATTGTTAGATGAATATGTACGGTAATCTTTCCATGTAGCACCATCATTTGTAGTAATTTGTATCTTAACAGTGCCAGTCCATGTTCCGTGCGTTGTAAATTTCCACGACAAATCTTGGTCTGTTGAATACGATTCTACATTGTAATTGATATTATTATATTCATTCCATTTATGAACGCCACTAAAATGTGTGCGTTTTTCTTTTTTTTCAACAACTGTACCACTACTTTTAGTATGAACAGCAGATACAAAATACCCAAGTTGCATTACCATGCCAACCATATCCGCATTAAATAGATCTTTGCTAGAACGAATTGTATCGCCTGTTACTGTAACGGTAGAGTTAACATCTGTATTGATTGTGTCATACGGCTGTTCCGTTAACTTATAGGCTTCAAGTCGCCAGTCTGTGTCACTATATCGTGATAGCGTTTGAATAGGGTACTTTCCACTACAGATGAACATTACATCGCCTGACTGGCTGCAGTTCAAATCAAACAAGATATCGCTAGTAAAAGGAGTAGTAACTTCAATACCGGTGTAAACACCGTAATTCCATACACGAATATATTTGTCGCCAAACTCGAGCATGAAGGAATTGTTAGTATTTGTCGTAAATTCAAATAATCGTGTTGGCTTATCGCTATATTTAACTTGCCCTACATATTGGCTGCCTTGCCGTTTAGCAACGGCTCCATATGGACGAATAACCACATTCTCTGCTTCTAATAAGGCACTTTTATATTGTTCAAGGTCAAATCTACTAGATACATCCGGCGATACCTCACCAGTTGTAAATGCTAATTGTGAGATATAGATAGGATTACTCATTACCAATCCCTCGCTTTCACATAGCTAGATATATAAACTGTATCTTGCTTACGTTCTTTAGCATTCATGCCTTTTGCCTCTTGAACTGCCGCTTGATACAGCTTGTATGCTTGGTCAAACAATCCTCTATCGCCAGTTAATGGCATGGCTAGTGCGCTAGCCAGTTTACACTGCAGCATATAAAGGGATATCGAATCCCAAACATCCAAATCTGTTACATCATATATATAATCAATGAATGCCAGTGGCACATCGCTCACTATGCACTTTTTGTTATTTCCAATATTAAATATGTTGTATTCCGGTTGCGATTCCGCATGGAAGCGATCGCCTTGTGGAATAACACCTAATATCCGAATACATTGTTCCGGATACGCATATACATAATTCCACCCATTAATTTTATGAGCGGACAATACCAATCTTTCATTTTTACGTGCAAAATTCCATTCAAATTGTCGCAATACCAACTGTCTTGTTGCATCATATTGCATACGGCATTGACGGCCTTGCTCGGTTTCTTCTTCAAATGAGTAAAGCAACCCTGCATTAATTAATGCAAGTGCTTGATTACAGATGTCAGTAGGTGTCATAGTTCCCCCTATATGGTAATAGAGGGATGCATAAGCACCCCTCATATTGTCACTTATTCTTCCGTAGCATCGGTTTTCTTTTTGCTTGTTTTCTTAGGCTTTTCGTTGCCAGTATTTTCATCTGGTGGATTTTCATTGCCTGTATTGTCACCTTCAGTATTTTCATCTGGTGGATTTTTGTCATCCGGTTCTGTTTCAGTAGGCTGAGTTTCAGTAGACGGTTTTTTGTCTTTATCCTTAGATTTTGGGTTAAAGATTTTTGCTACTTCATCTTCATTACCAGAGAAAAGCTGTTTAAAATAATCAGGCTCAAACTCTTTAATTTCTTCTTCAGAGAAATTAATACTTTCACCTGCTTGAATTAATCCACGGTTGCCGTGGTACATAGTTTCTTTAGCCGTAAAATTCATAGTTGCACCTTCTTATTTCAAATTTACACCATCTGTTAAGAATGATGTAATAGTAGCAGCAGTCATATTGTTAGCATTAATGCGAATGAACTTTTTCGCACCTGCAGGAAGTCGACCTTTGTATTCTGTACCAGCTTTGGAGTTCTGTGGCAATGTAATAGCTGTTAACAATGCGGCATCGGCCATATTTTCTTTATCAGATGTGTACACATTAAATAAAGGTGTACCTGTAACGTCTTTATCTAAACGAATATACAACCATAAGGCAACGGCAGCATCACCACCGTTACCATTCATCACCACGTCAGAATTGGTGTTTGCAGTAATTTCTTTTTTCCAGAAAAATGTATTTTGTTCATCAATAATCATTGAATTATGTTCCTTTCTTTACGCAATAACACGAGATTCAGTGCTTAACAATGCATCAATTTTACGAACTGGCACGCCGTTTGCACGAGTAACAAGTTTACCCATTTCCATATCTTCAGTGATAGTGGAACCATGTTTTGTGTTCTTTTGCAAACGCAAGAATGTACGCAATGTACGGTTCATATACCAAACTGGGCGAACACCACCAAGGTTAGGAATACGTTCTTCCGCTTCAATCATTAAGTTGATAAGATCTGCACCGGCTTTAGCATCATTTGTCAATTTCGTAACATCGATATTAGCAATACGAACTACGTTTCGCCAATCACGTACAGTCAAACCAACATCATGTTTAAAGTGAGTGCGATATGCCTCGAACATGGAGCTATCGTCTTTAGTTACAGTAACAACGCCTTTATCTTCTTGGTGTAAGCCTGCTGCAGAACCTTCAGGATAAATACCATGAACAGATAAAGGACCCCAACCAACAAGCCAAATAGACGCCAAGTTACCTGTGCCGCCTGCATCAAGAATGTTTTCTGCACTTGCTGCCTTCTTAATATCAAGAGTATTGAATCGAGGAGCCAAGCCAATGAATTTTTCTGGCGTATTTTCATCGCCATAGAAAATTGTACGACATAATTCTTGACCCATAGATTCAACGAATGCTTTATCTTCAGTTGCACGGAAGGATGCTTTATCTTTGGATTTATCAACAAGCGCTTTATCAGTTTGAGAGTAAGCTTCAAGCATACCACAAGTGTCAGTGATTTGACGTGTGGAGGATTTAGACGCTTGAACACCGCCATATAATTTACGCCATGTAACATCTGGTAAACCAGTACGTACAGTTGTTACAAAGCTAGACCCTTGGTTGCATTCGACCATCGTCATATCTTGAATGATTTCTGTCGATTGGTCTAATTGCTCAATAATTTGAGCAACATTACCATTTGGATCCATTCGTTTTTGCAAATCTAAAAGTGTTAAATTTTGAGTTCCAATTGTAGCCATTAATTATTTACCTCATTTCTTATACATAGATGGATACATGTTTTGTTTTGCTGTTTCTTCATCAGAATTACCGGTTCCAGCTTGTCTTGTACCTTTCCCCGGGTCTTCCTGAACCATTTCACCAACTGCCGCAAATACCTTAATCATGTTGATGTTGTTATCGATATGACTATCAACAAGTAATTGACGTAATTCAGGTACCGCTTTAGTTAGTGCTTCAATGCCTTTACCTGCAAGGGCTACAGTTTCATCGAATTTACCGCCTAATTCCTTTTTGGCGTGTTCGTAATCCGCTTGTTGCTTTTCAACAATTGCTTGTTGTTGCTGCTCCTGATAAGCTGTCAAGATGTTTTGTGCGTATTGACTGCCAAATTTGGCTAGCTCAACAGCCTGTTCCTGTGTTGCACCAACTTGATTAAGTAGCTTGCTAAAATCTGCTGATACAGTTTCATCAAGTTCAGTACCTTCAGGAAATACATCCTTAAAGTCATAAACCGTTGGTTCAACAGGTGGCGTATTATCACCGCCTAGTACAGATGGATTACTACCTTCGCCATCTGGTTTAGCAGGTGGTTCAGTAGGTGGCGTAGGATTATTTTGGTCCGGATTCGCGCCCGGTTCATTGCCAGTCATGCTATTGTTAGCTCCAATATTTTCTTCAGCCATTTTGTTTCTCCTTTTCGACTAAATTATTAAAATATTCTTGTTGCCCAATATATTCGAGCTGCGCTTGATGGTACTGTTTAACGCCATCGGTGCCTAATTTAACTAGGTCCTTATGGAATGACAGCCCTATCGAACGCCTTCCTTCGTTAAAATACGTCTCACTATTTCCAGTGAACGATTGCTTTAATATGCCCGAGCGATCCATCAGGCGACAAAAAAACCACCTACCCAGCTCTGTGCTAAGTACGTGGTTAAGCGCTTGCATATCTCGCTCTTGCATATAATCTTTAATTGTTTTCATCTAAACACCGTCCATTCCTAGCCACTGCTGTAGTGCAGGATTTCCATCATTGGCGGCGTCTGTTGCTTGTTTTGCTGCTCCAGCCAATTGAGGTGCTAATTGTGCAGCCTGAATCAATTGTTGTTGCTGTTCCTGTTCAGCCTGTGCCTGTGCCTGTTGTACTAAGATTTCTTGATATTCATCATCTGAGCGAATAATCTTAGCTGGTACGCCTAAGTTAACTCCGTATGTATTGGCGGCCTCTTCAAAGTTAAACTTGTTAACGATGTTAGGATTAGCCTGTGCCAAACTCATGATGAACGCAAAATACTGTTCGATATTCACTAATGAACTCATCTTTTGCGCTTGGGCTAACGGCGAGATATATTCAATCTTAACCTCTTGACCGTTTAACTGGTCTAAGAGTTCCTCATCATCAACAGGTGGAAATACACCGGCACGATCTAGTACCGAATACACACGTTCAATGATTGGATTCAAGAACTCAGATAACAGCCGTTCAACCACAGGGCCTAATTGTTGGAGTTTTTCTTGAGTACGTTCCATAACTTCACGAGCCGTCATCTGGCCCTTGTCGATTTGGTCTAACATCAAGAATAAATCAGCACTATAGGCTCTCTTGATTGAATCCTCTGTAACTGCAATCTTATTCTGGATATCCTGTAAATTAGACTGCACAGCAAACATCGGTTCAACTTTATGTTGACCCTCAATCTCTGTAATGCCACCCGGATACAAGTTAACCGTACTAATGACATCAGATGGTGCTTGCATAGGAGGTTTAACGCCCAATTCAACGGCGGTCAGATAGTCAAATTCTAACTTCTGCAGCATTTGTGAATCTGGTTGAGCAAACCATGCGGCACCCTTACCGTAACCATTCAAGTCCATCGACGTATGCCGAGCAATGGGAATTGGCCATTCTTCAAAACCACCATGATACAACACTTCATCACTGTTACTGCCGTCAACCCAGTAAATGGAGGAATACGGCATATTGCGACGGCCTAACTTATCCTTACGGTCTTTGTTAGGCTCAACCAACCAATTGACTGTGAATGATTGTTGCAAGCCATTTCCATTGTCGTAAATATTCTTAATATTATCCGGGCAATTTTCATATCCGAACTGTTCGACAATCTGATCTACTGTCATTTTGTATTTACGACCAAAGATATTTACGATTTCCTTGCTATTAGTGCTAATAGCATAGGTACCTATTGGATATGATGTAAAACGAACACCAAATTCACTATCAGCAAATATCCCCATTGGAGCTTGCCCCATAGGCAATTCCATATAAACTTGGTGAACTACGCTATAGAAATTAGATTTAGCAAGAACCGCATACAAGATTTCTTCACGTTCATCCAATAGTTCAGCAACTTGGCTATTAGCTGCTACGTCGATGTTCTCCATGGTTAGCTTAAACCATTTACGGCTCGGAGGCGTTAAGCCGCTCATAACACCACTAGCGAATATTTGACAAGATTCCCAAGCTACAGGGTTTAGGATTTTACCGTTATACGGTTCTGATTGGTCTTCCTCACTATCGAATTGACCTATGAACGGCAACTGATAGTCACGCAACTGTTTCCACTTATTTACGTATCGTTGCTGCGCATTAAACAGCTGAGAGAATTTCTTTCGTAACTTCGTATAATCACGCTTAACAGGCTTAACACCCTCTGTAGGTTGTCTAGCTAGTAAAGATTCCATTTCCGCCATGCTAGCCCCCTAAAATTGATTTCTGACCGCCTTGTGCAGTCGGACCTAAGATAGTAGATTCAAACCCCTTCTTAAATTTACGTCTTTGCTCTGCCATTTCATCACCTGTAGTTCTGCTCATGGCATCCGTTTGAACAGTTGGAGCCGGAGCAGGTGGTGTGTAGTTAGCAGATGCACCTTTCATACACATCTTTATCCCTCACTTTCTACAATTAAAAAGGATTGTAACTCGTATTAGCTACAACACTATTTCCTGTTTCGCTTTTTTTAACGACCCGCGCAGCAAAGGTCAAAGCGAGAGCATCCCCTTTATTTGGAGAAGGTAGCCCTCGGTCTTTCATATCTTTTTTACTTTCCAGTTGAATGCGACCATTCTTATCGATAATCGCTTCAGGCCCTACAATGTCATCATATAGGGCTTGGTCATTCGATGGAATAGAACCACCCTCACGGAGCCATTCTTTCATTTGGCCCCACATGTAAGCCCTCATATTGAGATATACAGGGTCATTACTCTTACCGCCAAACTCAATCAATCGCCATTTACGTCCTAATTGCTTACCGATAGAATATATCCCTGTACCATATCCCATATCAATGAATACGGCATCAGCTTTGTATTCGTCCTCGAATTGAGCAATCAATTGAGCCATGCGCCAGTCATCGTCATTTTTAGGAATCGACGCCAGCGACTTCATATAGTAGCCTTGACGCATTACTATTTCTAACGAATCAGAACCAGTCCACGCAGGATCCACACCAATGATTACTGGTAGATGTTCAAATTGTCCCGGCTTATATACTTGTTTTTGTGCCTTGTCAGCAATTTCCGTAGAGATAAACTGCAAATCTGATGCGGAAGGGAACACACCACGAACACGAATTTTTACAAAGTCAGAATCTTCACCGTAAGCATCAACCCATTGTTGCAATTGTGCTTTATTGGATATTTTCACTGTACGGCTATCAATTTGATACGTTTTCCAATAATCTCTATACTTTCTAAAACATTCACGGAACCGCCCACTATTTCGAGTAGGATTACCAAAGACACACCAAAGAATTTCTGTATTGGAATCCGTAAGGGCCCCTTCAGTAACTTCCCAAATCTTATCAGAAATAGCAGACGCTTCATCAAAGATAACCAATATCCGATTACCTTGATTATGAAGACCTGCGAATGCTTCCGGGTTCGAATCACTCCAAGGAATAGCATCTATACGCCAAGTTTTCTCATATTTTTTATCACTGCAAAATATTGCTGTTGCCGTGTAAGTAAATAATTCTTTACCAACAAACATGTTGTACCACTTGCCAAGTTCCGCCCATGTTTTAGATCTTAACTGTGTATCGGTATTTGCTGTTACAACGCCACGAGTATTTTCATGAGTAGCTATTGAAAATAGAGTAATCCATGATACATCGGCAGATTTACCGATACCATGGCCAGATGCGTGAGCAGTACGAATTGCAGTCTGTAAAGACTTACCTTTCTTTAATTGCTCGCCTAGGTATTTTAAATGTTCTTGTTGCCACTCATCCGGCCCCTCCATATTCTCCAATGGCGTCCCGGGCTCTCCCCAAGGAAAGGCAAAGTACACAAACCCCAACGGATCATCAGCAAATGATGCAAGTGCGTCAATCAGCTGTGCTTTGTTGTACTTCATTAGATCTACTCCGTGCTTTTTTCATACGGTCAGAAATATCAATTTCTACTTCTGCAGATAATTTCACCTTATCGGTAAATAGCATATGCCGTTTACCTAACAGTTCAGCTGCTTTCGTTTTATCGGCAACAGATACATCTAAACCAAACGCATCTTTTTCTTCACCACGCACAACCCTAGTCAAGTATTCCAGTACTTCATCAGCCGTTGCGATTGTGTCTTTGCTGCGTTCGTTCATGACTGCATCTATATATTGGCGCACGTTTACTTTTGTCAACAACTGACTAGCTTTACTTCTTGCCGTCTTTTCTGAATATCCAGCAGTAATTGCGCTTTGTGTCCCATTAGTGGTCTTAACGTATTCATCAGCGAATATGCGTTCTTTCTTAGTTAGTTTTTGTGCTAATTCTTCTATATTCGTCAATGTTACTCACCACCTTTATATGCCTTAACTAAAAATAGCAACACCTCATGTTGTTTGGTGCTGCTATACTCACTTTCTTTTTTATAGAGTTGTCCTTGTTTAAAGGTCTTACCCTTTTTATACTTTTCAGGGAATGCTAGCTTATACTCTTCTTCGTTGTACATTCTACTTACTATGTACACCTTGCAAGGCTTATCGTATTTGCTCCATGATTGCCTTGTATCTACAACGTACCGCCTACCATTCATCCGTAATGCGGTTAATAGTTTTCTTATTGTTGGTTGGTAATTCACATCCAACACCACACAATGGCCATTGCAATTAATATCGCACACATAATAGCTAAATAATCAATAATAGTCAGTAAGCTATCTCCACGATGTTCGTAAGCGTATTTTGCTTTAGCTTGTAAGTCTTTATTGTTCAAGTCCTTGGCTGCTTGTTTGAATAGTTTTCTATTTTCAATGAATTGTTTAATCGCTTTAATCATTTAAGCACTTCGCCACCTTTCCTTTTTAACTTGCCATGTGATCTAACACATAAACCACATGAATTTTTGCTTGCACTACCGTGTGTAATATATGTTTGACACCTGCCGTTGTATTCGATTGTTTTGGCAGTACATATGCCATGTTTGTCATTGTTTAGACAATGTTTTCTATCGCAATGTATCTGTGTCATTCTTATACCCCTCTGATAGATTTATACAAAAAATGAGATATATCCACGTAGATATACCCCATTATGTGATAGTTTTATTCATTTTTATTGTGTTGATTATTCAAAACCGAAGTTATACCATTGAACTCTTGTCAATGTAACACATAGGAATTAGCGTTCCTTCTAAAACTCTATATCGTGTTAAGTATCTAGAAAACAAATATAACTCCAGTTTTCAACAATCACTCAAAACTAGGCGCTTTGTTTATGACATGACAATTTACGCAATTTAGGTTTCAACTATGAAAAACAAAGTTAAATAGATAAAAGCGCCTAGTTTTCAATGATCATTACACACTCAATGCCAACAACTAACTATTATGAATCGTACTTGTGTTAGGTTAAGTAACAACAGAATATATGACTAAATTTGGAGGCCCAGTTAGTTGTCAGTATTCAGCATGTAAAAACCAATTAGGGTAGGTTCGTATTTAAAATCTATAAGCTATGTTGAAAATATTCGACCTACCCATATCAGTTTTGCAGTAAAGTTTTACAAATTTTGTCTTAACACATATTTCTGAAATTAGAAAAAAGTATTATGTTTCACTCATTAATCAATATATGGTTGCGCTACTACTTTGTGTCCATCGATGAATTGTCCCACACCACATTTTGCCCATATACAACAAAGGCGCACTCTTATATGGGTGCGCTTGTTGTTGTGTTTTGATTTACCTTTACAAGGAAAGAGTGAGTAAAGTCGCTTAGTGGCAACTTCTACATATATATTATACCTAATAGCAAAGTATAGGTATACTGACATTTACTGACATTTACTGACATTTACTGACATTTTGTGATATCTTTTTGGCTACTTCAATAAATGCTTCATCTCTATATCTCAAAGCTTGTCTTTCTTTAAAATGCTCTTCGTAAATTGCACATGCTTGTTGTGTAGTCATACCTAATATGTATTCTGCTCTTAATATCTTACTACCAATAGCAGCATGCAAATCGAATAACAAATCAGTTGCATCACATTTATACTTTTTTAACTCATCAAGCCGTCTACGGTGTTCCTTTTCTATGTCAATAAATCTTGCAACGCTATTTTCCAATCCACAAGGAACACCGCCACCACTTACCCTATCTTTTGAGTAATCAATAGCACTAATCGTTGTTATGTTACTTTGCAATTCCTTTATTTCCATCACCATTAACTCAAGGTCTTTATCTACTGTTTTTAACGGCTCTAGGTATTCCTTAGCACTATTTATTAATCTCTTTTCTTCCTTTGACAGTTCGCTCAAATACAAATCACCTCAATCCTTAAATGCGCCATTAATAGCTAGCATATAAACCAACACGCTCCATGCTACAAATATAATTGCATTTGCCCATCCATCTTTGGTATTACCTACTGCAATTAACAAACAAAAGAATAAAAAGTACATCATATATTTATACCTCTGCTAGTTTTACATAGTTCCACCATGATGTATTTTCAATTCTTTCTTTTGACCACGATGTTGCACCACTATCCCACGTATGCACTTTGCCAGCTTTATAAAATGCAAAATAACGCTTTCTCCATTCGCTTTCTTTGCAACTTCTAACCAATACAGGTGTATCAACTGGTACTTTCGACCAGTCAACAATACCTAATTCTTCTGCGATGTCTACTAAGCTATTTTTATCAATCTCAAGCATTATTTCACTTATGTTATTAATACACCTTGTAGTACCACCACTTGTTATTTCTAATATACCTTGATTCATAATTGGCTTTTTCGTTGTTAAAAATGCAGTACCACCAACATTTTTAGCATAATATCGCCACCCAGCATCATATAACTTTTGTAGTACCCATTCTTGACCTTGTTTATCTGTGATCATACTCTTTTGACACCCCTCATCCTCAAACAAACTTTTCGCATGCCGTTTCACACTCTCTAATTCTTCATTCGTTGGATTTTCAACATCCCATAAAATCCACTTAAACATAACATTCTTTTCTTTGTAATCGTAGTAGAATGTACATTGCATTCCACACGTTACTATACGTGGTCTACATATATCTCCGTTAAGTTTTATCGCATACTGATTATAATTTATAACACTTCTGTAATTAATCATACACACCCCCATATTGTTTATCGATTTCATATCTATATTGTGATATAACTCGTTTCTTTATATCCAATGACAATTGTTCCAATGTAAGTTTTGCAGATTTTAATTCGATCATTGATATTTCTATACCGATATTTATGTTGTTCTTCTTATAAACAACTCTAAATCTACCGAAATCAAAATCAATCTTAGGTTCAAGTAAATCATCCTCATAAACAAATGTTAAAGCACGTTGTAAAATATAAATTGCATCTTCCATCCCAAGTATACGTATATCATCATAAATTCTCATACTCACCTCTTATGATAGGGCGGATATTTCACCGCCCATATCCTTTACTTATTGCACAACGGCAAGAATAACATTATCATTATGCAAATCAACAATACAAACGACCAAGCCACCAATCCAATTACCACACTTTCAAACATTCTATCTTTCATGATAGTTTGATTTGCCTTTAACATTGCCAAATGCCTTTCCGTGGCAAGTCTTGATATTATTCGCTCATTTTCTATCCTTGCGATTTCATACTCAATCTTTCTTCTTTCGATTTCTCGTTCAATCTCATTCATCAGATTTAGCACCACCTATTAACGCTTGTTTAATCATTTCTCAGTACTACCATAACCGCCAGCACCACGTTCTGTTTCGCTTAACTCGTCTACTTCTACTACATCGACCATTGCTACTGGTACGATAATTAGTTGTGCGATGCGATCACCTCTAAATATCGTATAGTCATTACAAGATACATTCTCATATGCAATGCTTAGTTCACCTCGATAATCAGCATCAATAATACCTACACTATTGGCACATCGTAGTGGTGTTTTGCTCATGCTACTTCGTGGCACAAGTAAACCCATATGCCCTTTTGGTATTTCCACCGCCACCCCTAGTGGTATTTTCTTTTGACTATCCGCTGGTATTTTGATGTGAAACGGACAATATAGGTCTAACCCAGCTGCATCCTTACTACCTCTTGTTGGTAGTTGTGCGTATTCATTCATCAACTTTACATTCATGTTTCACCTCGTTGCTCCATTCACTTTCTTTATAGATACGGAAGAAATCGTCCGCTTTCATTACTACTAACCACGGCTTGTTGCTTTTCTTCCAAGCCACTATAGGTATATCGCCATTGTTTGCTTGTTGCGCATCGTGTTCCGCTTGCTCGTAAGCCTTGCGAACATTCAGATTTTCAACGAACTTTACTTCTTGATGTATGTTTGGCAGTCCTACACAGTCCGATGCATCACCTGTATTGCCACAATACTGTGCAGTTCTACGGACTTTATCGAACCCATGCGACCTACACACATCTCTCCACATTCGTTCACCTCTAGCACCTTTTTGTTTACTGTTTATTAGCATTATCTATTCACCCATTTCATACATCCTATCCTCATATAATATTCTTTTTCCTTTTCATTTAACTTAATAGAACCTTTTCTTCGTTTTGCCCTTTTAATAAAACCACCAACTTTGTATACTGGTTTATCAAAGTAAGTTCCACTATATTCATCAATTAGAATTAAGCCAGCACTGCCAAGCATTTCATCAATTACATCCCAATGATCATCATATAAACTTCTAGGAACTGCATAATACAAATACATAACATTATGATTGTCATGGTAACGTGCTTTCTTAAAGTCGTTACGGAAATCATTTATATTTGTTTTTATTTCGACTTCTGTTAAGTGCAATGTATTAAGATTGAAGTAGATGAAATCAGCCTCATAAGGCGCTTTCTTAACACCACTCATTAACACATTAGGCACACATACATTTTTAAGAAATAAATGTTGTCCTAATGCGTATTGGATATCTTGCTCTGTCACGCACTCACCCCTCTACATATTGTTCACATCGTTTTAAAATATCTTTTACTAACTCCAACGGAATATGCGACCTTGTGTTATATCGATTAATACCTTTGATATTCATGCTTTCAAATTTAATGTTGTTCCTAACATTATCTTTTAATAACTTCAAATCGATATTGCTGCCAAACTTTGTTGGTTTCTTAACTGGGTAATCGTAGTTATTGTAATAAGTTAGATTTTCATACAGAATGTTAAACCCTATCACATTTGCTATATATTCCCATATCCGCCCATATGCTGGGTTTTCAATCACGAATACTTTAGGTTGATAACGCTCAATGATTTTTAATGTATTGTAGATACACATCTCACCATTGATACGTGTCAGGAATGACTTATCATACTTGAATTGGTAATTTTCATAATCAGCTTGATTTCTGATTGTGAATTTACTTCCTTGTTCATACTCACCAAATAGATTTATCGTCATATCCTTTTCTTGTTTCCAGCAAGCGTTTCCGCCTTTCATCGCACTTGCCACGCTCCAGCTTTCACAAGGTGGACTAGCTAGAATAACATCAGGTCTATCTAGCTTATCCAACTGTTCCCATAGTGCGTTGGGTTTGTGTAGCGTATTAATTGCCAGGTCTTGGTTTATGCACGCATCACCAATTCCTATTGATGTGATCGTGTGTTGCCCCCCCCATATTCACGTTGTATTCATCTACCGCTTGACGATAGCAGCCGTTGCCATCATCAAATAATCCCCATATATTCATCAATATACTTATTCACCTTTAATACACACATTTTTAGTTTCCTTAAAAAAGACTAACCATACTGTTTTACCTCTACGTTGGCCAAATATTGGCTCACTAGGAAGTAACCCTTTAACCATTGGTAACTTGATTTGTTCCTCATTCCACTTAAATATCATCGTTCCATTTGGTTTTAGTACTCGCCAACACTCAGATAAGCCTTGTTTAATATCCTCTTGCCATGTTTGTTCTAATCGTCCATATTTCAACGCTAGAAATGATTTATCGCCAGCTTTTAATAAGTGCGGTGGGTCAAACACTACAAGGTGAAAACTTTCATCTTCAAAAGGCATCTTGCGAAAATCTGCGATCACATCAGGTTTTACAATCAACTTCCTACCATCGCATAGCGTTGTGTCTAATGTGCGGTTATCCATATAAACAGTTTCTTCATGTTCTCTATTGAACCAGAACATTTTAGAGCCACAACATGCATCTAGTATTTTCATTTTTTATACCTTTTTTTCAAAAGGGTTTATACTTTCAAGCACTACAAAAGATGTATTGTTGTACCCGTGGCGTTTTTCCCATTTACGGAATACCGCGGTTAATTCTTCTTGTAATTCGTCTATATGTTCTTGTTTTGCATCTAAAAGGTAATCTTCCGACCATTCCTCAATTTCATCGTCTAAATCACCATATACAATCTCTTCAATAACTTTGTCAGCATTAACAGTAGGGACATAATAATATGGATTTCCAACCCTAATCTGCGGTACTTCATCGGCTGGATAAGCATCTGCAAAATCTTTTACAGCATCTTCAATACTTTTTTGTGGATACCCTACATATTCACCAAGGCACCAGCACCACTCATTCTCGTTTTTTACTAGCATTTTTACCACCTCTTAAAACGGAACGTTTTCATCATTGCCTTTATCATCTGCAAAATTTTCAAAGTTACTTTCCGTTGCTGTATCATTCAATGCGGATACACCAACGAAACCGGCGATTACTTCCGTAATGTATTTCTTTTGTCCGTTGCTATCTTCATAAGAACGTGTTTGAATACGCCCCTCTACGAATAGGCGGTTTCCTTTGCGGTAGTTTCCTACTGCTTCGCCTAGCTTCCCCCATGCTACACAGTTGACGAAAGCAGTTTGTTCTTTCGTTTCATTATTGCTATCAACAAATGTATTGCTTGCTGCTACATTGAATGTGGCTACCGCTTTTCCGCTTTGTGTATAACGGACTTCTGGATCACGTGTTAAATTACCTAAAATTTGTACTGTATTCATAATTCTCCTTTACTTACCAATAACTAAGCTGGTTTAGCTCTACTTCAACTTCATTAGTTTTGACGTCATAGTTCGGATGAATATGGCAATCTACTGTTGCCTCATTCCTCATGATTTCAAGTAAGTTTTCAATCTTTACTCTTGCCTGCGCCTCATTATTTGCCAGCACTTGAAAACTAACATTGAAACTAACGTTTACACTTACATCAAACTCTTTCACTCTTTCTTTCACGTTTAACCCCCTATTGCTTGTTTCAATAATGCTTTACCTTTGTCTGATATTTTGCTTTTGTTGATTATTTCTGTTACATCAACTGGTTCTTTTGCTACCTCTACCAAGTTTCCTGTAGATGTCATTTCTATTTGCTTTTGACCAGCACCAATCAATGCACGTTCACGTTCTGCTTTTTCTCTTGCTTTTAATAACAAGTGATTGTCTTTAATTGAATTAGACAATCTCAATCGCTCACGTTCTCTTATTTCTTGCGTTTCGTAGTTCTTAACAAACTGCGCCCTACATGATGTTTCGTTGAAGTTATCTCCGTTTTGAGGGTCAAACGATTTCCAAATTGCTTTGGCACATTGTTTTGTTAAACCCTCTAACTTGTCTAACCCCTTTTCGTAGCCATATGATCTAGCTACTTGATACACCCTTTCCCATGCATCTTGTGCAGTCGGTAGTTCCTCATGTGCATTTACAAAGGCACTTAATGCGGAACATTCCTCTCTAATTTCTGCAATCGTTGGTAAAAATTTACAACGATTAATCAAGTTCGCTACAGATTGTTCTAACGTGATTGGATTGACGTTTGAAAGCATTGATACGTATAGTTTCATGCGTTCCTTTGACATATCAGTACTGTACCCTATCTGTAACATTGATAGTGCTTTCACTATCTGTTGCTGATTGTTCATATTCTTCCATCAACTCCTTTACTACGTTGATTGCATTTTCCTTGCTATTCTTTTTAGAATTAGGTTTTCTGTATTCGCTACGTTCCCAAGTTCTAACTGCTGCTTTCCAATCTTTCATGGAGTTCTTGCCTACTTTCCATCCGTTACTTTCGTAGTAGTCAAAGAAATGTTCAGCATTTACATTGTTATTGCGTTCGATACAGTATTGTTTAATGTCAGAGATGGTCGGTTTTTCAAAACGCTTGCGTTTTGTTGTAGTGCTTTTTGCACTACTATCTATCTCTAACTCTTTCTCTATCTCTAACTCTTTCTCTATCTCTTTCTCTCCGTTACACAAATGTTTCACTTTCGTTACATCGGTGTTACATTGTAACGCTTTTTGCTTTTCTCTATACTTGCGAACCCTACTAGCTACTGCGGTTTCACATCCTGTACTATCTTTTGTATCAGGCAAGTAGTATTCCTCATCAGAACACATTTCAAGCAGTCCGCTTTTAAGTAAGTATTGTACAGTGATTTGCACATTCTCTTCTTTTTCATCAAGATCTAATGCGAGCTCTGATGCAAAATCATCTTCAAGTCCGTCAAAGTAAAGTTTTCCATCACTCATGATTGAACGTAGTAACATTTTGAGATAGATAATTGTGTAGGTATCACCACCTGCAATCTTTCTCAATCGTTTAATTTCTTTTCTTTGGAAGAAGTCTTTGTGCAACTTCAACCAAAAGTATCGTTTTGGTTCGCTCATATGCTAATCATTACTTTTACCAACGCAGGCATATTTAACATTTGGGTGCGTTTGTTCAATTACATCTAACACATCTTTCAATTCTGTAATTTCTTTTTCATTTACTTTGTATTCGGCTTGTGTTTGTTCTAATTTCTCAATGCGTTTTTTAACATATAGTTCAACAACATCAATTCTTTTCATATTGTTTCATCCTTTCCATAATGATTGTTTCTAGCTTTAATTTGGTTTCCTTTGCAAATACTCCGTGTGCTAAGTTCTCATGGCAATATCTACACAAACACGCTAAGTTATTTAGTTCGCTTGTACCGCCTCTACCTCTAGGCAATATGTGGTGTACCTCAGTAGCAGGTGCGCCACATATTACACAACACGGATAGCCATCTATACTATCTCGTTCGATAGCTTGTGGTCTTGTGATTTTATAGAGTTTATCATCATTCCTTTTTCGCTTGTTCATTCCCCCACTCCTTAACCAACGATTGAATGTAATCGCTATCATCAAGTTTTATTCCCAGTTGGTTACACTCATCAACCAAGCAATCAATAAGCCTTTGCATCTCTGCAACTGTGTATGCTGATGATCCGTGGTAGCACATGATGTTGTGATAACCTTTGATGCTTTTACACTCGCCAGCATCTTCGGCTATCCAGCCAAGGCCGTGTGATTGCCATATTTGAATGTATCTTTCTATGGCATCTTCACGGACTGGAACATATGTGAAATGACTGCAATCTTTGATTGCTTTTCTATATACATCTTCCTTAGACATATACGAATGGTTACTCATGACTTCCGCTATCTTTTGACATAGAACCCAGCAATATGCATTAGCGTTCATACTACGTGATTTTGATTTCTTTTTGATTTCAATCACGTATTCTTTTTCTTTATCTAATTTCGCTAGATCATTGTCATGTGGTGCAGGTATTACTACCATTACACCTAGTGGACTACGAAGTATATCAATATTACTTGTTGTCCACTTCATAGCCTTTTACCCAGTCATAAAGTTTAGACATTTGGTCTCTTGTAACGTTATCAATCACACCAACACCAAACATTTCTGTTAATTGGTGTGCTACTTGTTCTTCACTTAACCCATGTTCACTTGCCATCTTTAATACGATTGCATAAGCATTGTGAGGGTCAAATTCTTTTTCTTTCTTTTCCTTTTCTGCCACTGCATTGATTTTTGTATCTTGTAAACCTCGATATACATCAGCGCCTACACCAATCATTTTTGCTGCAGTACCTAATGCATCGGTAACCGCCATCTTGAATGCCTCATCATTTCCGTGGTAACCATTTTTATCTTTGTAGATTAAGAAATCACCACCATAACCCGGAATTGGTTTACTCCATTCATCGCCATCTTTGATGTATAGATTTACTTTTACATAAAGCATCGTTTCGCCAGTAGCCTCTACTAATACTTGTTCCGTATCTACAATGTCAAAGTACCAACCAACACCACACATACCATAAACTTCGGTTAATATTTCCCATCTCCATTGTGGAGAAATATCATACTTGCCTTTAAGTTTCCCAAAGTCAATTATTTTTAACGCTGATTGCGGTACAGTTTTTACCGCATTATATCTACTATCCATCTATACCTCTTTGTACTTGTAACCACGCATTTCTAAGAAATCAGTTAAATCTTTTGCATCATCTTCTGTTAAGTCATAAACAGTTACTGTTAAACCAACTTTTGTTTCTGCCACTTCAACTATTTCAATTGGTTCATTTGTGATACTTGCTCGTGCAGCCTCTTCCATTTCGTTACGCTCTGCAAATTTTGCATTGATTAACTCTCTAGCCTGATCTAACGGCATATCTTTTACCGCATCCCAACATTCATCAAATGTGATTGGTGTTGCTAGTTCGTATTGTTGATTACAAGTATCTACAACGAACTCAATCATTCCTTTTTTCTCTGCTAAAATTTGTTTGTAGTCATCGTCTGATTGTTGGCGCTTTGCAATTTCAATCATCATTCCCTCAATAGAGGTTTCAATGTCTTTCATCTTTGCCGTTTTATTTAACCAGCGTTTATCATGTTGAAGTTGATTTGCGTATTCTTCACGCACTCCATATTTCTCAACCATCTTTTCAATAAACTTGTTAATGGCATCAGTTTTTGCTTGCACCTCTTTTTCATCAAAGTATTTGATTTGTTCTGCAAGTGGTTTTTCTGCATCGTAAACAACTTTCAATACTTCATTTACTTCTTCCTCAAATAACTCAATTGGTCTTTTGAGTTCTCGTTTTTTCTCTTTACAGAATTTATCAAGCGTTGTTCTATACTTAACGATTTCGTTTTTAGCACTTACCATGTCCTTATAGTTTTCTTCTGTTACTACAAGGCCTTTATATTTTTCTAATTGTTCCTCAAAGTAAGTTTTGATTTCGTCTTTATTCCATTTGAATACTTGTTCGTTTTGACTAACAATAGGGGTTAAATTTATTTCCATTTATTTCTCCTTACTTTTTAAAATTTGAATAATGTCATAAAAAGGATCTTTACTATCCATATCTTTATAATGTTCGTCAAAAATAATTTGTTTTTGATACGTTTGCATTGTTCCGATGCAAACTTGAAGATATAAGACTTTGTTATCGTCTGATATATTTTCTTTAACAAATCCAATTGTTGCACCAAGAAGTACTGCTAATACTTCTTCATTATTTTCAAAACTGTCTTTGTTATAGCTAATACCTATCTTTTTATCTGGATTAGCTTCATCTATTAAGATTTCAATGCGCTTCATTTGTCCTCCGTGGTATAATTACCTTAGGTTTTTACCTAGCCCGCTAGTCTTTCCAATTGCTATTAGCGGGCGTTTTCTTTTTCATATACATCGGCGCACACCCAAACAAGTCCGCCTGTAATGATTTGCAATAAGAATTGAACAAACCCAATTCTATCGATTTCTAGGCTTCCCATGGATCCAATAATCCATATGAAAGCCGCCCATTTTAAAGCAGTAATCATAACTTCAAATCCCCTCCTACCATAACCAGTAAATCACTGGTTATTTTTCTTATAGTATTTTTAAGTTTTTCGTTTTCTTTAAGTAAGCTATCACGCTCCCTTTCTAACTTCCTGTATTGTAGTGGACTGTATTCGTCTACGATCCCCACAAGTGCGTCTACATCTTTCTTATTGAAACGTACTCCGGGGAGGTCTTTTATTTCACGTAGGATGCCGCGTTCCCTAAGATTGTTGACACTACTTTCACTGCATTGAAGCAGTTCTGCAACATCCTTTATTGTGTAAACAACAGGATCCATTAGTCTTTATCTTCATAAATAACTTTTGTATGACTACTTACCAAAGGGGTCCGTTCGTCACGTTCAGAAATAAATGCTTCATTATCACGAATAGTTACTTCACGATAATTTCCATCTCTAGTCGCTTTATTCTTTAAAAGTGCAGTAATCACTTTAATGGGCCCTCGTAGTTGGCCTTCAAAAGTCTGTTCAAAACTTGCGGATTCTATTGATTGTTTAGAATCTGGATATTTCTCATCTAGTACTTCATACTGTCTAATTAACTCTGGAAGTATTTGCGGTGTAGCTCCTGTTTCCATAATGTACAGTATGTATCTCTTTAATTGTTTTTTAATTTCTTGCATAATGTGCCTCCATTTTTGCCATTCTATCTGCTTCACGACATTCTCTGATTTTGCCGTGGATAGATTTTCTGCATAACTTACTTGCATGTCGTTTAGCAAAGTATTCTCTAATAATTTTTCGCCAGTACTCGGCATACTTAGCGTTACGACCTGCCCACCCAAATACAGTTGATATGTTTCCATAGACCTTGTTGGCTACTAATAGGTCTTTTTGATTTTGTACTAGCATGTTTCATCTCCTTTGTATTACTTTTAAAATATTATTGATGTGATTTTAAATCACTATACTTTTTAAAAAAAATAGACTTAACCTCAAGGTTTGATAAATGTAAGATTTCTGTTAATTTTGCAATTTCAGATGCCGTAAATTCGGTTACTCCATTGATTTTATTGTATAGTGTGTATCTTGTAATATTAAGCTGATTTGCTATCCACGAGATACGAAATCCTTTTTCAATAATCACGTCTTTTAAACTCTTCATCTATTCACCCCCTTTTATAACGTGATTTTTAATCACACCTATAATATACCCTAAGGGTGATTATGTGTCAACAATAAATTACAAAAATGTTGATTTTTTTTCACATATATAATATATTTACCTTGTAAGGGGCATTAAAAAGAAAGGTAAAACCTATGAAACTATATGCCAATATCAAAGCTTTACGAGAAAAACTAGAACTATCACAAGAAGAATTAGCTCGTCAAGTAGGCTATAAAGATAGAACAAGCATTGCTAAAATTGAAGCTGGGAAAATTGATATACCACAATCTAAAATTTATGCATTTGCAAAAGCCTTGCATGTTTCTCCAGAAGAGTTAATGGGCTTAAATAATGATTCATATTATATAGATCCTGAAGTAGCGGAATACGCAAATAAATTGAAAGACAATCCTGATATGCGATTACTATTTGATGCTGCTGAGGATATGTCAAAAGATGATATTGATTTTGTAGTTAATTTAATTGAGGGGTTAAAGAAACGCGAAGGGAAATAATCATGTTAAGTAATTATCAAAAAGATGAAATAACTCAATATTGTATAAATTATGCGCAAATTCCATGTTGTTTTTCTATTTTTATTGCCGGATTTATTGCCACATTGATTTATTCATTTACAAAAGATTTTTACGCTGTATTTATAGCAATGTTTATTCAATCCACCATTACCGCAATTGGGCTATGGTATTTAATAAAGAAAGAAATTCATAAGTTATTTTTTCACATTACCGGTTACGATAAAATACATTGGGAAAATGACATAGATTAAACATTGAATAAAAAGGGAGTGCGTTGTTATGTCTATTAATTTAATTTATACGCAATTAAAGAAAACACAAACAGCAGTAGTACGTCTTAATGAAGATGGCAGTCATTCAATACTGGTTAATTTAAATAAGCCATTAGATGCTCAACGAGTTAGTATACTACACGAATTAGGACATATTAAACACGATGACTTTCATTCTAAGGAACATATCAATTTAATAGAACGGATCGCTCATGATAGAGAATTAGATGAAGATATAGATGAGGAATTCTTTTATCACGTGGTTAATAACAAGGACGTGTAACTATGCAATGCAATATGACGGTTCGCAAAAAAGATGGCAATTACCAAATAATTGTCAGCTATAAAGACGGTATAAAATGGAGGCAAAAATCCAAACAGGGTTTTGCTACTCAAAGAGAAGCAAAACTTTATGGGCAAAAAATTATTGAGGAATTAAAAAAGACTGTCACCAATCCACTTGATGACAGTCTAAAAGATATAACACTTATTCAGTTTTATCAGATTTACATTCGGGAAAAGATTAATATATCCGCCAATTCAGTACTGATCTACAATAATATCATGGAGAAATATTGTGAGCCCTTACATGACAGAAGAATGCGTGATATTACCCATTCCGATATTTTTACATTGATTTCTAATTTGTCAAAATCAGCGGCAAGTAAAAATTTGTGTATTGTATTACTACGTGCCGTTTTTAATTATGCTATCAATCCATATCGGTTAATTCGCAATAATCCATGTGCCGCCATTAAGAGATATCGTAAACAAAGTACACGATCAATCACAACAATTCCAATAGAAGATATGGACATGCTTTTACATAATATTGAACATAGTCACCCAACGTATTATTTGTTATGCAATATAGCAAGATATACAGGCGCGAGGTATGGTGAGATTATAGCATTACAATGGTCTGATATAGACTTTGACAATAATACTATATCGATTTCTAAGCAATGGGCACAATGTGAACGTAATAAATATGACTTTAAATTACCAAAAAGTAAAAATAGTATTCGTATAATTCCTATTCCACCTATACTTTCTAATTTATTAAAACAGCATCAATGTAACGGATCGGATAGATTATTTCCATTTCGCACTAGTCGAAGCAGTCAATTAAATGAACTGATTCAACGGTTCCTTCCCGGAAAATCAATTCATATGTTTAGACATACATACGCTACTACATTATTAGGCAATAATGTAGACATACAGACTGTTGCCAGTTTACTTGGAGATAATATAAATACGGTTATTAAAACATATATCCATTTTTCAGATGAAATGAGAAAAAATGCTGCGGATAACGTGGCAAATATTTTTGGTTAATTATTTTTGACGATTATATGACGAAAATCTATAGAGCCCTATTTATCAACGTATTCTATAGCTTTATTTTATAATATATGTATTATACCATTAAAAGAGACTAAATATAATAGAAATAATAGCACCCACTAAAATAACAACAGTTGCGACAGTGAGAATGATGCTGCCAAAGAATACAACAGCAGCCAAAATAATCCCTAAAACAATGAACAATATAATTCGACTAAGCCAGCTTGTACTATTAAAGCTATACACCTTAACTTTCGGTTCATATTGATTGTTTTCATCGTAATATTGTTGCTCGTCATTGATATTGGTTGGCGTTGAATTTACATGGACGGAATCGCCTACCTCTTCAATAGTTACACCATCAAATTCTCGTCTCTCATCATCGGATAATACGCGTGTATTAGGTTCACCAGAATAGGTACTGCGACTATAAGTATCATCTGATTGACTATTTCTATATGTATTTTGATTATTGTTTATATTGTGTTGATCATTCATATGTATTTCCTTTATATGAACAAATACTAATTGATTTTATACAATTTATTATACCATATTTTACCATCATAATGGCAAATAGAAATCCCTTCAAATATAAACTCATATATCTGAAGGGATTGTATTTTTATATATTGATTAATATTAATATATGCTTACACGTAGATTAGTCATTTAAGAATTTTTTAAGTAATTCATTTACCATACCAGGATTAGCTCGGCCTTTGGATTCCTTCATAACTTGACCAACTAAGAAGCCTATAGCCTTACCATTACCACTCTTGAAGTCTGCCACTGGTTGTGGGTTATTAGCAATAACTTGCTTAACTATTTCTTCAATGGCACCAGTATCTGTAATTTGAACTAAACCTTCCTCTTTTACAATAGTATCAGCATCCTTGCCGGATTCCCACATGGATACGATAACTTTTTTCGCGATTTTACCGGAAATTGTACCTTTGTCGATTAGGGCAATCATACCAGCCAAGTTTTCAGGACTTACCTTGGATTCAGCAAATGTTAAACCGCTTTCATTAATCATCTTGGACAAGTCACCAAGCATCCAGTTGGCCACAGTTTTAGGATCTGCACCTGCTTTTACAGTAGCATCTAAGAAGTCCGCTGTTTTACGGGATACAGTAAGAATAGTTGCATCTTCACGAGACAAGCCATATTCAGATACAAAACGTTCAATCTTAGCATCTTGTAATTCTGGCAGTGCACGACGTACTTCTTCGATTTTTTCATCTGTAATTACGATTGGTACCAAATCTGGTTCTGGGAAGTAACGGTAATCGTTTTCTTCGTCTTTTTTACGCATCCCAAGCGTGATACCTTGTGCATCATCCCAAGTACGTGTTTCTTGATCTACTTTGCCGCCAGCTTCGATTAACTTAGCTTGACGCAACGCTTCATATTCAACAACTTTTTGAATTGCAGTTAAAGAGTTAACATTTTTAGTTTCTGTACGTGTACCAAATTCTGTAGTGCCACGTAAACGTACGGATACGTTACAGTCACCACGCAAAGAACCTTCTTCCATACGACCGTCAGATACTTCTAAATATTGCAAAATAGAACGTAATTTTTCAACGTATGCTCGCGCTTCTGCACCGGAACGAATATCTGGTTCAGATACGATTTCAAGAAGAGGTACACCCGTACGATTGTAGTCAACATTAGAAGATTTGGAGTCGGAAATAGTGTTGCCACTATGGACGAGTTTGCCTGCATCTTCTTCCATATGAATACGGGTAATACCAATGCGTTTAGTTTCACCATTAACCTCAATATCTAAATGACCATTTAGGCAAATTGGCAAATCATATTGAGATGTTTGATAGTTTTTAGGCAAATCAGGATAATAGTAGTTTT
>ERZ773076.123-NODE-123-length-43774-cov-10.913767_pt1 | contig 43774 bp, 35 predicted proteins | sample MGYA00580613_ERZ773076 | MGnify/ENA primary metagenome ERZ773076 (study PRJEB29015, sample SAMEA2738005) | human oral metagenome | biome: human oral; feature: human-associated habitat; material: dental | place: China | collected 2057 ...
CAATCAAAACCAAGGTGATTCGCCAAAGCGGCAAACCCGATCGCAAAGTCCACTCCCTCACTCCGGCGGGGCGCGGCGAATTGCATCGTTGGCTGACGTCCCCCCTCGAAGAGGAGAAGATCAAAGAGCCGTTCATCGCGCGCGTCTTCTTCGCGGGCTCCCTCAGCCGTGCCGAGATCGAACGCATCCTCGACGAACGCGAGCGGCAGGCGAAAGAAAAACTGCAATCGCTCAAAGCCCTCGGGCGGCCCGTGGACGACTTGCCGTCGGCCCTCCGAGACGCAACGCTGCGCAAAGGAGTCCTCGACGCCGAAGCGGAGCTGACGTGGATTCAAGAGACCCGCGGCATCCTAGAGCGCCACTCGCCGCAATCGCCGCCGGAGGATTCGACGCCCCCTCCGGATCCCGCAGAAGGCGCTTAGGACGACGGCGCCCCTCTGCCACACGGGGGAACCCTCGCCGTCGAACCAAACCCAACAAAAAGCACTCAGCCAAAGGAAGGAAAGATGAACATGTCGGAGAAAAACATGTCGGGCAAATCAGCGAATCCGGCAAACGCCATAAACGCGAAAGGCCTTGAAAACGGCAAGAAACCGATAAATCCCGAAATCCCCGGGAGCATGGACGGACTCGATTCCGCAACGATCCTGGAAACCTTCGACGCGGCGACAATTCTGGCGACGTATCCGCTGGAGCACGGCCCGCGCGAAGGCGAGACCATCGTCATGCTGCACGGCGGAAACATGGCGGGGTGGACATGGGACCTCCAGGTGCAGGCAATGCCCGAACGCCACATCCTCACCCCCGACTTCCCCGGATACGGAAGAAGGACGAACGAAGCCTGGCCGGGAATGGCCGGGGCCGCCGCTGACATCGCGGAGCTGATCCGCACGCATGCCATTGGCGGCAAGGCACACGTGGTCGGCCTTTCACTCGGAGGCTTTGTGTCCGTGGAACTTCTCAGGCACTATCCGCAGCTCGTGCGCTCGTGCACGATCAGCGGCTCCGCCGTTTCCGGCTACGCGCGGTGGGAGCGCGCTCTGATCTGCGGCCAAGCGCCGTTGTGGACCACGCGTTGGTACTGGGCGGCCCAAGCCCGCGCATTCGGAATCGCCAAGGAAGAGAAAGAACTGTTCGTTCTCACCACAAGCAGTCCGAGCCGCGAAACGAACATGCGTCTGGTCAGAGAAGCCGGCTTTGGGATCATACCCAAAAGACCCACGAAAACGTTCGCCTATGACGGGCCTTTCTTGGCGGTGTGCGCGGAACACGACTCGGCCTCGATACGCCGAGCCTTCGGCCCGCTGCGAGCGTGCTTTCCCCAGCTGCGCATGTGGACGGCCCCCGGAATGCACCACGCATGGAACGGGGAGAATCCGGAACTGTTCACTCAAATGGTCGCCACACACATAGACACGGGCGAATGGCCCGAGTCGAGTAGGCAACGGTCCTGAAAGACGAGGCCCACAAAGATTGAGAACCCGTGAACGGCAACGCTTGGCCCGTTCTCAAACCAGGCTCAAGGCAAGCCAGCTTAAGAAAAAGACTTTGAGACAAACCATGTTAGGCGAGCAAATGTGACACAGGCCCGGCTGGTCCGGCCAGGCCCAAAACAGGCCGGGCCGGTGATAGGGGCGCGCACTCGAAAGGCCAATGACGCCGTCGGAATTGCCGCCCGCAAACGGTCAGCCGACCAGGATTCCACCGTCAAAAGCGTCTCTGGCCCGCAAGAGGGAAACGGTCGACGCGGTCCGCCGCCCCCAAGCCTCGTCTCTCGTTGTGGACACGGTGGCAATCAGGCGCACGCCCGGGAATAATTCTATTTATGATACAGAATAACAAACATGGCGCTTGGGTCTCAAAAGAGACTAAAACCATTGGAGAGCAGAAAAAGGGCGTTCAGCGTCCTCTTATCGCTCGAATGGGAGGAATTTCCGCGGTTTTAGCGTTTATTTTTAACATTCTGATAGTTCCGACACTGATTATTACGCTTCCGATCGTCGCGATGTGGCCTTCCCATAAAGGGCACCATCCTACCGTAGAAGTTCGCGACGAGGCGGGCGTTCTTCAGGCCGATCCCTTGATCAAGGAGATCCGAAAACTGACTTTTCACAAGAAAATCCATGTTGCAGTCCTCACGGTGACAGGCACGGACATTGACAACCTCAACGACGAGGTGCTCAAGTACGCCCAAAACCACAGCGACACGGACGTCCCGTGGATCTCCAGCTCCAGCCCCGATTATTGGAACAACGGCCTGATGATCCTCGCCGTCGCCCCCGACGGGCGGGAAGTCGGCTGCTATTTCGGCGAGGACGTCAAAGTCCCCTTGGAATCTCAGGCGGACATACAAAATGCCGCAAAAGAACAGTATCGCAACGCTGATTGGCAGGGCGGCACGGTGGCCATGGCGAAGGAGGCCGCCGACGTCATCGGCGGCGCCAGCCCCGGAAACAGGACTCTTTCGCAAGTCGTTCGGGGAATATTCGTCGTTCTGGGCGTCACATGGCTCTGCTACGGCCTCTGGCGCGGATACGCCGCCCGGCGTCGAGCGCGCGAGGCCCTGGGGCATTACTTGCAGGTCACGCACGACTACGCCACAACTGAGCTCTATGCGAGCGCAATCCCCGAAGACGAACCCCACGGCGCCCAAGTGATGGAGCGCTACCGGTGGTTCCGCGACGAGTATGAGAAAACCGCGCGAGATTGGAAAGCGTTCGAAGGCGTGTGCGGCGCCAAATGGTTTGCCATGAAGACGCTGAAGCGGGCGAAGAGCCTGAAAGAACGGTTTGCCGCACTGGATTCCCTCGACAACGTTATCGCCAACACCGCCACGTTTCTCAGTATGTCGTCGGGCTGGGAGCAGGTTTGGGCCAATGAGCAAGGCCCCGTCTTGGAAGATTTGGGGTCGCTCGACGCGCTCTGCGCGAAGATCGACGACGCCGACGTGGCACTCACGACCGAGGAAACGAAGGGATGGGTCCGCACCCAGCATCAAAAGCTGAGCGAGCTCTCCTACGAGCTCGAGAGTGGGCAGACCAAGCCGTCGGCGGCTCTGGACGAACTGGATCGGATCGCCGAACAGACCAAGGTCCGAGCCACGCGACTCGCGCGCCAAGCCATCGACGCAGACACGTCCAACTATGCCGCCCAACGCCGCCAACGCTTCAACGATTCGCTGTCTTCCACCAGGAGGGCGAGCTATAGCGGCAGCTGGTTCTACGGCGGCAGGAGCGGGAGTTACAGGCCGCATTCGACCATTCGCCTCAACCCCAGCTCCCCGGCGCTCTTCGCCGTCGATTCGAGCGAAGGCTCGTTCGGCGAAAGCGGCTCCTCCAGCTCTTTCGACTCGATCTCCGACTTGGTGGTGGGCTACTCGTCCGCCTCGTCGTACGTCCCCACTTCCTCAGGCAGCAGCTCGTCCAGCGGAAGCAGCTTTTCAAGCGGAGGTTATTCCGGCAGCAGTTTCTCCGGCGCAGGCTCCTCTTCGAGCTTCTAATCCGTGTTTGGCGCAAGAGCCTGCACCGTGGGCGGGTTCTTGCGCCAGCCACGCAGCGCATTGCTCCCAAAGATTCGCTCCCAAAAATCGCACTGGAAACGAGGGAGTCGAGGCGTTTGTCAGTCAGCCCGGCAGCCCCAGGAGGCGGCGCGTGTAGACCGCTTGGCCGGAGTGCTGGGCTGCGTCGTCGGCGATCGAAACCAACCGTGCTGCGAGTGTCACGGGAGGGTCCCAGGAATCGTCGACGACTTTGGTGAAATCGCCCTCCTTCACCCCTCGAAGGTAGCCGTTCGCCCAGGCGTAGGCGTCGTCGAGATAGGAGGCGAGCACCGACATGTCGCTCACTACAACTTTGGCCGCCAGTTCGGGGGTGTGGCGCCAATCCTCAGTGTCATCGGGAAGGTCGAGGTCAAAACGCTCCTTGTGGCCTGCGGTGGTCCACACCGGTTGGACGTCGGCGAGAAACGCGATCTGGAAGTCAATCTCCCTGGCTGTATGCCAGGCGAGCCAGCTCAACGAGTCCACGCGGGGAGCGGTTTTAGGAGCGGGCTGCGTATTGGCCTGTTCCACCGTGACGCCGGAGAGGGCGCGGTCGAAACGCTGCCGTGAACGCGACAAACTGTCAATGAGCAAATCTGAAAGGTTCATGGCTTCGACGCTACCATTGAGCCCACTGCCACAGGGTTCGATTCACTGCAGCAAGGTTCGATTCACTGCAGCAGGGTTCGATCGTCGGTTTTCAAGTACCTGTTGGCGCGTTTGACGGCTTCAACCCAGCTGCCGACCCGCTTGGTCACAAGCACAATGTTCGGCAACGGGGCAGTCTGCTTTCGCACCCATGAAGAGTATCCTTCGATGCTAGGCTCTTCTCCCCGCGATCTCTCCTGCTTGATGTACAGCGCTATGAGCTTGAGGATTTCTTCCTTCGTCCACATTCCGGCGTTGCGGCGTCCGCTGTAACCGCCCGCCGCTTTGACCAGGCTGTTCCACGACATGCCCGAGATGCTGACCAACGCATGCGAAGGCGTGTTTCCACGCTCTTCAGCCCATTCGCTGTAAATGACGTGGGTGATGTACGGCCCGCGGTCGGCAATGCATTGCCTGATCAGCTCAATCGCGAATCGCTTGCTTGCACCGCTTCCCCTGGCCTTGCGAACGAAGTTCTCCCACTTTCGAGGCGCCATGACGTCGCGCGCCCATTCCTCCTCGTCAGGGCGTATGCGCCCCGCAAGCAGACGATTGGCCGTTTCTGCAAGTTCGGCCCAGTGGAGGCCCAACCGCCCTTTCACGGTTATCAATGCCGGCATGCCGTCGATCTCTCGCGAATATCGAGCGTAGTCCCCGCCCGAATGGGTGCGGTCGTCCAGCGACATGTATTCCACGACGGCGGCCCAGCAGTCTTCGTCGCTGAAGGTCCTCCCTCCGACCCTCTGCGCAACTTTCCTTTCCTGCACGGGCGGCGAGTCCGTGGGCGGGCCTTTCTTCCGCGCTTCCGGCGACGCTTCAGACGGCTTCCCTTTGGCTGCGTTCTGCCGATCGGTTTCGGGCACGACGTCGCCCTCAGAGTTCGCCGTGCGCAGGGCAAGGTCCCACAGCTCGTCGCGTTTTGCCTCTCTTGCGCTGAAATCGTCATTGGCCCGGCGGACGGCCAGAGACATCGCAATCGGGTCGCGGGCGACCGAGCCCCGCCCCTGCGCGTAGCTCGAAGTCTCGTCGCCTTCGCGCGACGGCTTCGTGCCTTTGCGCCGCGTTTCAGCGCCGACACGCGCCGTCCCTTTGCCCGCCGTCGCATCGTTTTCGCGCGGCGTCTTATCGCTCTCGCGCGCCGCGTCTCCGTTGCCTTTGCCCTTCAGGCCCGAGTTTCCATCCCTTCCCACAGTTCCGTCTGTTTCGCCCGAAATCCCATTGCCCGGCCCTGCAGCCTCGGTTTGGCTGTCGTTTCCCTCGCCTAAATCGCCGTCGTCTTGGGTCATCTTCACAATTCGCCACGCCTCCTTCACTTTGCGAATCGTGACCAATGGGTAGAGACCGGACAAACGGTAACGAACAGCTTCGCGGGAAACGCCCTCTTTTCGGGCGACCTCGGCCATGCTGCTGCCGCGGGCAACGGCTTCCGCACTTTTCCACTTTTCCTCGGGAACGAATCCTTCGGAACACGCCCGCGAGATGGCGCGCACATACCCTTTGGCGTTGGCGAGAGAACTCGAGCTGTCTTTGCTGTACAAGAGAAGGAGCCCTAGGATAGCCAGACTGCTGGACAGATCCTCTTTGTAGTCGGGAAGGAACCGCAGGAGGTTCATGTTCCCTTGGCAGTAAAGCTTGAGCATGGTCTGCGCGCGGGAAATCGACTCGAGGCTCGCGAAGGGCTCCAGCTCTCGGATCATGTCGTTTGCCAAATTGACGTTCTGCTTCAGACCGAGCAGAACCTGCTCAATCCCGTTTCCCCGCATGAGGAGGCGCTCGCAGACGAGGAATTCTTCCCTGCCTAACGACAACGACTCGATCAACCTTGCCGCCACTTCCTTCAAGTGGCGATATGCGTCATCCGCAGTAGTCAGATCCATGCTGGCGAAATACCACTTTCATAGGCTTCCCGTTCACCTTAGCGTAGGCCGTGCGCGCACCGCCTCAGCGACGGGCTATTCTTTGATTGGGTATTTTCATTCTAGGATGCCCTTGCCCGTTTGACCAGAGCAAAACGTGGCCGAAAGCCCCGCAATGGCGCCGAGACAAGCCGAAATCCTTCACTCGACGCAGTTATTGCGCGAAGGCAACGCCACACGGGGAACGAAACCCATGCTTCCCGGCCGGGCGGCACTGGTTCGCCCGTCGCCGATAAACTCATCAGCCCTTCCTCATGGCGATAAACTCATCATCGGGAAGATTCCGCTCGACTCGCCTTTCAACCCCGGTTCCAACAACGTTCCCAGGGCACGGATCCGGTCAAAAGAGTCGCCTCCGCACTCCTAGAGCTGTCTCCTCCATAGCGGGGCTCGCGTCAGCTCGGGAGAAAAGGATCGGCGAGCTTCTCCACCGAGTCGAGGCCGTGGCAGTCTCCGGCATCTCGCTTTCCATACGCGCTTCCGAAGTACCCGAGCCCTGTATGGCCCCGCCCGCGAGCGCGAGCCTCTCCAAGCCATGGCCGAACTCAAGCCGGAAGAGCGATCATTGACGAACATCGACCGGAAGATGGGCTACCGGAAGACGACGGATGCGGGCTCCACAGCACAACGGTTGGATGTTTCGCGTGGGATCATCCAACTCGGAAGGCCTCACAGTTTCCGGAACCGCGCTGTCGATGCGCACCTCCGTCGATGAGGCGCGGCGCCTCACCCGCCAGAACCAGGGATGGATCGGCGTCTAAGGCCGCACGCAGCTGGGGCAGCCCGGAATCGAGCGCCACCTCCGAGGACGCATGCCGACGTCCGGTCATCGTCTTGCCGCACGCCCGAACACCCTCGAGAAGAACACCGCCCGAATAGCCGAGAGGCTCTTCAATCACCCGGTCTGCGACTCTTGACAGATAGTTCTTTTGAGCCGCCATTATCCAGCGCTCCTCCCGAAAGGATTCAGTTCTAATCCGACATCTGGCGTCATTCCAACCGGCCCATCTGGCGTCATTCCAACCAGCCATCTGGCGTCAGGAGGCGACGATCCAGGCGATCCGTGAGGTGGCCGCACGCCGCGGCATGAACGGTGAGTCAAGGAAGCTTCCGTCCGTATCCGCAACCGGTATGCCAACATCCTGGAACACCCTGGTCGCTGAACGGGCGCCGATGGTCGAGTGCCTGACGCTCGAGGAGGCCCTGTCCCTTATCGAGGAACTCGCTGCGGGGCCACTCCGGGACCTCGGCTTGCTTGACTAGGCGTCGCACCGGCCTGCGACCGCCCTCTGGGAAGTGACACGCACACCACTATCAATAAAAGGCCGCGGCGCGATCAATCCCCGCTTCCCACACGCAGCCGGTATTCCTCGGCGCCGTCGAGCATTGGCTTGGCCGCTTCGGGCACGTACACGCTCAGGCCGCCGTCGCTCACGGATAGTTCTACGACGCCGTCGTCGCCGACGACGACCGGTTCGTGCCCGCCCACCACGCTGACCCATTTCTTTCCTGCGTGGCGCGTGCCGACGTAAAGGCGCTTGGCGCCGGCCAGACGGTCCGAGAGCACCGCCGCCAGTCCGGAGCCGGGGTGGGCGTCGTCACCCTCGCGCGCGAAGCCGACGACGTCGGGCGCGTCGAGGGCGTCGTGCTGCGGCCCGTGCGCCAGGGCGCGGCGCATGGTCATGAGCATCGGCAGTTCGGTGACGGCCGGCAGGTCGCCGGTTTCGGGAGTGCCGAACAGGTCGCCCCAGAAGACGCAGGGCGTTCCGGCGTCTCGCAGGAGGATGAGGGCGTAGGCCGAGGGCTTGAACCACGGCTGGATGGTGGAGGCCAGCGACTGGCCCGGCTGGGTGTCGTGGTTTTCGACGAAGGTGACGGCGCGGGCGGGATCGGCTTCGACGAGGGTGCCCTCGAAGAGGCGGGAGAGGTCCACGTCGCCGTTGGAGGTCGAGGCGGCGTGCAGGTGGAAGTGGAGGGGCACGTCGAACAGGCTCGTGGAGGGGACGGCCTGGAGGTATTCCTTCAGCTCGGCCACGTTCTGAGACCAGTATTCGCCGACGGCGGGGAGGGCCCGCCCGGTGGCGCGGCGCAGCTCGGGCAGCCAGCTGGCGAAGAAGTCCGCGCCGACGTGCTTGACGGCGTCCAGGCGCAGGCCGTCGACCCCGGTGGTCTCGACGTACCAGCGGCCCCACCGGTCGAGCTCGGCGCGCACCTTGGGGGCCGTGGCGTGGACGTCGGCGCCCATAAGATAGTCGTAGTTGCCGAGTTCGTCGTCGACGTTCTCGTTCCACTGTTTGCCCTCGAAGAGCCATACGCCGGCGAGCTGGCGGGCCTCGTCCCAGTCGATGCCGTGGAAGCAGGTCCAGTCCCAGGCGAAGTCCGAGTACGCCCCCGCCCGGCCCGGGAAGGTGAAGCGGGTCCAGGCGGTGATCTCCTCGGGCTCGCCGATGGGGCGGCGCCGGTCCGCCGGGTCGACGGGGGTTGCGCGCACGGTCTCGGTGGCCTCGCCTCCCATCCGGTGGTTGAGAACGATGTCGGCGACCACGGCGATGCCCGCGGCGTGCAGGGCCTCGATGGCGGCGAGGTATTCGTCCTTGGTGCCGTACTTGGTTGGCACGGTGCCCTTCTGGTCGAATTCGCCCAGGTCATAGGTGTCGTAGACGCCGTACCCGACGTCCTTGACCCCCGCCTGCCCCTTGTAGGCGGGTGGGAGCCACATGGAGCTCACCCCGCAGGCGGCCAGGAAGGCGGCGTTTTCCGCCAGGAGCCGCCAGTGGCTGGAGTCCGCGTTCAGGTCCCAGGCGAAGGCCTGGAGCATGAGGGGATTGGCGGCCTCGGGCGCCCGCTCGGCGCCCGTGCGATCGCGATTGTCCATGCCATCGGTCCTTTCAAAGTTCATCGATCGGTCCTTTCGAAACTCGCGCTGGCGATCCCATGCCGCCGATTGTCTCGAAGAATCCTTACAAACCGCTGGAGGACTCGGCAGGGGCGGTAAATCGGCATTGGCGAGGGGCCGCCCCACGGCTTCAGCCCGTCGGCGACGGTGTGCGGGGTAAACCCGCCACAGGCGTGGAGCAGTCGGTGTAGCAAAATGCGGGCTTAAGACGGCATAGCGCTGGCTGTCGATGGCGGCTCGGCGTCGGGGGTTTCGCCGTTGCTCGAAAGGACCTTGTGCCGTCGGCCTGCGATGGAGAATCGAGAAAAGCGTTCGGAACACTAGCCGATTCCCTCAGGGCCCCGCGGCGCTGGCCTTCCTATGTGAGGAGCAGCGCGGCGGCGACCGCAGCGTAGAGGGAGCCTAGAAGGATGTGGAGCGGCAGGTTCCATCGGAGATATGTGGCGATCTTGCGCTCGTCGTTGATAGGATGCCCCGAATTGACCTGCTCCTCGAGCTTCGCAAACCCGGTGGGTATGTGGGCGAGGGCTAAGTAGAGGGGAAAGAAGACGACGGCGAGCACCTGCGGCAGCAGGGCATGCCGGCCGTGGTTGGCGATCAGGGAGAGCACCGCCACAAGCAACGGCCCCACCGGAAGGAAGGCGAAGTAGGTCCTCCTGACTTTCAGCTTCCGCCTGAACGGCGCGTACTGCTCAGTGAAGAACTCCCAGTTTCGCCGGCGGATAGTCCATTGCAGGAAGGATCCGAAGACGACGACGTAGGAGAAGGCGAAACCGGCCGCAATGGCCTGCGAAAGGACGTTGACCGTCCAGAGGACCTGCGCTATCGAACTCACCATCTTGTCTAGTAGGCTGCCCATCTAGCTAGGCAGGCTGCGGTTTCAGCACGTCGTTCAGCGGGTTGCCGCCGCGCCGTCCGCTGTCGCGAGGCTATGGCGCGACGACGGCGAAGTCAACGGTGCACCGGAATCGAACGCCATCGGCGCTTCCATGGGCGCTTCGTCGATCAGAATCGGCGGAGGGCCCCTCCCCTCCCCAAATCTGCAAAGCCCCCACTTCGAGCCCTGCAAATCCCCCTTTTCAGATCCTGCAAATTCCGCATTTCAAGCCCTGCAAATCCCCCAGCAGGGCCTCTGCGCGCCCCGGAATGCGTCTAGACTGGCCCCGTGGACACCAGCGAGATCACGGGCGTCAGCTATCTTCCGCGCGCCGTAGACCCTCTCATGGTTCGCGTGCTCGAGTCGACCGGCGCAGCCATTCTGGAAGGCCCTCGTGGTTGCGGCAAGACCATGACGGGTCTCGCGCACGCATCGTCCTACACGCTGCTCGACACGCCGGAGGCGCAAATGGCCGCCGAGGTCGATCCGCGTCTGCTGCTGGCCGGGGCGAGCCCTCGCCTCCTCGACGAGTGGCAGATCGTCCCCCAAATCTGGAATCTGGCACGCAGGGAGGTCGACTTTTCTCCAGAGCCCGGACGTTTCATCCTCACCGGCTCGGCCGTGCCGACCGCCGATCCCATCCGGCACACCGGCGCGGCGCGGTTCATCCGAGTCCGTCAGCGCACCATGACCTGGGCGGAGAAAGGCGGCTGTCTCAACGCCGACGGGGTCTCACTGAGAGCGCTGTTCGACGGCGCCATACCGCACCCCTCGATGTCCGCGGCTCCACTTGAGCAGATCGTCCACGGCATTCTGCATCCCGGCTTCCCCGGCCTGCTGAGCGCCCCATCGGACATCGCCGCCCGCAGCATGGAGAGCTATATCAAGGACATCGCGACCACCGATCTCAACCGGCTCGCGAGCCTGCGCTCCGAACCGGCAGTCGTCGAGCAGCTCATCGCCTCGCTGGCCCGTTCCACCGCGAGCGAGGTTTCCCAGGCGACGCTGCGCAAGGACATGTCGCGGACGCTCCCTGCGCCTTCGGAGGGCACAACCGCTAAGCTCCTCGAGCTGTTGGAGCGCGTCTTCCTCCTTGAGACGATCCAGCCCTGGGCCGTTTCCCTGCGGTCCAAGGCTCGCTTGCGCCGTTCGTCCAAATACCATTTGGCGGATCCCGCGCTGGCCGCCGCGGCGCTGCACGCCGACGCCAACCGTCTAAGCACGGACCTGGCGACGCTCGGTTTCCTGTTCGAGTCCGCCGTTGTCCACGACCTGCTCGTCTACGCGGAGGCCCTGGGCGGGCATGTGTACCACTACCGCGACTCCAACGGGCATGAGATCGATGCGGTTCTGACGATGCCCAACGGAAACTGGGCGGCGATCGAGGTCAAGCTCGGCGGCGCGCAGGCGCAGCGAGGCGCCGGGAGCCTGACCTCCGCCGTCGCCCAGATCGACACCGCACCACCAACCTTCAAAGCGGTGATCACAGGAACCGGCTTCACGGCAACCCTGCCCGACGGCACGATCACCTTCCCGCTGCACGCGCTCCGGCCTTGAACGCGGCAGCATACCGTTACGATTTGGTCAATCTGGGGAGCGAGCGATGTCGCTCCTGAGCGAATCCGCGTAAGGAACTCTCAAATACTAAAGCAGGGCCGAGAGACAGATGAGAGGTTTCCTATACGTCTGTCGCTAAACAAGTTAAAGAATGGGCTGATAGTACCCGTCAACCAGACTCGGATTCGAGTGGATGAGGTTGAGCAGGCTATCCAAGTAACTATTGCTCTTTTCGATTTGATCGACTAGTCCGGCCAGGAGCGTAAGTGCCGCAGCTGGTGTTGTTGGCGAAAGGTACTTTCGTTTGACACCAAGGGCTATCGCCGGGAGAGTCACATGCCCTTCAAACCGACGATTCCACAAGCGTCCATGGTGCGCCGCTATGTTTCGCATGAAGGTAATGTTTTGAATGGCTTGAAGAAGCTTAGACTCATCTTCAAGTTCGAGGGATTTCGTGACTGGGGCCAAGACACTCTTGTCACGAAGCGCGCGTAAGAACCGCGAGAAAGTCCCAATGGAGACCACTTCAATTGCTGCCCAAAAAGGAATAGGATCTCCTTTCCTCACGTAATGTTGGATGAAAATCTCATGACGTTTCTGAATTTGGTTGAAGCTTTTCAAAACTTTGTCTCGGTTTGCAACTTCCTTCTGCCAACGGTCGTGAGCACGACCATTACCCGGATCTGGCTCCGGCCCCGCAGGGAGATACAGATGCTCATCGAGGTAAGCACCTCCCCCGCCCGCTAACTTCGCGAAATGGTAGGCAACTCGGCTACGGAGTGTTGGCTCAAGAACGCCAACCCCGTCAAGCACACCGTTCCGCACAGCACGGTCTAGATCGTAAACTTCCATCAGTTTCGTAGCAGTCGTGCCCGGAACGTAGCGGTCAACATCACGTTCATAGAAGCACCTGGCATAGCCGCTCACTCGATAGTAGTTGCTTGAATAGAGGAAAAGGGCAAAGCGCTCAGACGATACAGGGCCCAAATCCAGCCCTCGCTCAACGTGCTTCTGAACCTGACTCTTTAGGTCTATCCACTTCTTCATTCTGCCGCCCTTGAAAACGAAGAGCCCACCCGGCTTATACCGAGTGGGCCCGAATGTTGATATTAGTTTACAGGCTTGCGGCATAGAATGCAAGACAAACCCCGCAAGTCGGCAACTTTTGTCTCAGCCCCACATTAGACGCTGAAGCCCGTCTGTACACAAGATTAACGACTCTTCCCATGATGCAGTCAAAACCGACTCAAAAATATAATCAGGCAAACCATTAGCACAATCACACGTCGATCGGAGCAAAAGGAACAATACCGACGCCGTCAGGGCGACGGTAGGCGGCGGTTCCGGTATTGCCGATGATCGAATCTATCAGCCGTTGCCCAATCTACCTGCGCAACCATTGAAGGTGCTTGGCGTCGCCGTCGTCGGCTGCACCGGCAGCCTTGACCTCGATCGCCAGGACGTCACCGTCTTCACGAATGACGACCAGATCGACCTCGTGGTCGCCGTTGCGAGTACGGAGGTGCCCGACGTCGGCCTCAGCAGCTTGCGCCGCGACGCGGATGCACAATGTCGCCAGCAACTCGAACATACTTCCGAGCACGGCCCTCCCTTCGGGCCCGACAGGACCGCCTCCGGTTCCCAGGAGCTTCGTTTCGTTCAGGGCGAGAAGACAAGCGGCGAGCGCAGGATCGGCGAGGTGACGCTTCGGGGAGCGGCCGAGTCGCGTGAACTGGCTGCCGCCGAGCTCCCAAGCGAGCACGGGATCGAGAATCCATAAGGATTCCAGCACTCGCCGGTACCCGTCCGCCGTAGAACGAGCCAATAGTTTTAGGTCTCAAGGAAAGTTCTGGTATATTTGAGTCGAAGAAAGATTTGAACTTATACAGATACTTTGCCCGACAGACAATTCAGTTATGTGGCGACGTCGAGAATAACAGGCTAATCAAGGGGGTGTGCACTAAAGATCGTGAAGACTGGACTATTCGATGCATTAGAGCAGTAAAACTCAACAAACAAGATTTTCTCCTCAATGTTAAACAAAATCATACTTATATTAACTAAACAATAAGAAGATAAATTTGACAGAAATTTGTCGATCCACAAGCCAAGAACAGCGTGTCGGCAAACAAGAGAAATAACTACATAAGACAATTTAACATCCTACCGAAACCGTTAGACCTTCGAAGCCATACCGACTCACATAGAGCTACTTAGCAGCTTATATAGTCGAAGGCCCCTATTCCACTAACAGTGGCCAATCGAACTTCCACCTCACCCCGGGAATATTCTGAAGGGACCAATGCAATCATATCTAATCTATTTGATTTCATAAACTACAATTCTGAACCTGCCTACATACGCTAAGTAAGGATAACAACAATGTTTGCCCACTCCATTAAGTAAATATTCACTTCATACGCTTCGATATCGTTTTATTTAACAGCAAGTGTATTGCAAGTTCAAATATCATCTTATAGGATATATTTATGGCTCAGCTAGATTCGCAATCGAAAACACTTCAGATAGTTTACGGATGGTTTGCAGAAGACCGTCTGTTTGTCAATCGTAGGTATCAAAGAAAACTAGTGTGGACCCTCAGTGAAAAACAGAAGCTTGTGTCGTCTGTTTTAAAAGGCTATCCTATTCCAGCTATTTTGCTGGCGGAACGTGAAGGTAGATACGAAATAATAGATGGGCTTCAACGACTTTACACTTTGAATTCTTTTATTGAAACTTCATTCCCTACAGAAGATAATAAGTACTTTCATGTTGACGAGTTTTCAAATGCGCGAAATCGTCGCGATCAAGGTGTTTTTCACCCTTTACCTGAAATGTCTTTAGAACTAGAGCCAGATGAGGTCGTAAAGTTCCTAGATTACCCTTTGTCTATCTCTGTAATACGCGGCGCAAGCGAGAGTGAAATAGATGAAGTTTTTTCACGAATCAATACATATGGACACCGTCTTAGCGACCAAGAGCGCCGTCAAGCGGGCGTGCAAGGCGGTTTTCCTGAGTTAGTAAGAAGCCTTGCCAGTGATATCAGAGGGGATTCTTCTCCAGACATTTTAACATTGTCTTGTATGCCGCAAATAAGTATCGATCTCCCTAGAATGCAACATGGATACTCGATTCAAGCTGATCAGGTTTTCTGGGTGAAGCAAGGTGTGCTAAACGCCTCCGATTTAAGAGACGGTCTTGACGAACAATGTATTGCCGACATCGTTGCAAGCATTGTTGGCGGACAAATACTTGAACGCTCAAAAGATGCATTGGACAGGATCTACAGGTCGTCAAATTTGGAGTATCAACGCATTGCCAGAGGGCTAGATGCTTACGGATCAAAGCGGATCGCTGATGAATTTAAGTATTGTATCGAAGAAATTGAGAAGATTACTCAAACCAGCAAACCGGATAAGAACCTTAAAAAGATCCTTGGGATAACAAATCAGTTTCCAGGATTATTCAGCCTTATAATTCTGGCCTTACACGATATAGTCTTTTCCTCTAAACGAATCATTTCTGACTACGACGGTGTTCGTTCAGTGTTCTCAAGTATCTATCGCAATCTAAAGAACACCCATCGAACTTCCTCGCCGGAACGTAAGAAAGTTATCGATATGTTAAAAGGAGCCATTTCAGACTATTTTATCAGCGGATCCCCTGGAGAAATCCACTTCAATGCCTCAGTCATTGATATAGATAATATAATTCGACGCTCTGAAATCGAGCTCCCTTTTTACGAGCTGAAACAGGGAGTGTATGACTTAAATCGTCACAAACGAAAGTTAAATTCTGAGGTGTACACTAGAGTAATCGAAACAATATGCGCAATCGCCAACAGCAAACCGAAGAAAGACGGTTTAGTATTAGTTGGAGTTGCAGATCGCGATGAGCATGCTCATAAGATTGAGGAGCTTGATAAAGTTTCACCACGAAAGGTTGGCAAACGTTATGTTGTCGGGGTGTCGCGAGAGGCCGTTTTGCAGGGCGGAACGGTCGAATCTTATGTTAATGGCTGGAAGACAGCCATCCGAGAATCGGGCTTGAGCGAGCCCTTGAAGAGCTCAGTTTTGACCGCAATAGACTATAACGACTATTATGGACTTGGTGTACTTATAATTAACGTTCCCGGCCAGAAAGACCCTTCTTACCTTAATAATAAGATGTACATTCGCGACGTGGATGAAACCAAAGAAATCAAAGATCCGCAGAGAATTGCTGCGGTCTGCAGGCGCTTTTATAATGGGTGAACTAGCATGAAAGTGAAACTCTTAGACCCGAAGCAGTGATAAAAGAACGAGCTTCGTTTTTCTACCTTTGGTTGATTGCAATTCAGTTCTATTTTTTCAAGAAGGGATTTTCATGACGTATCGGTATTCAGAACCGGAAATGGCAGAGTATATCATCTTCCGTAGGGGGAGGGGACATACTTGAAGGAGATTGCTAGTTCGGTAATGTCGCAGCCGGTGGCAAGTATTTCGTACGGGAACCCAACCAAAGAGGTCCTCCAGCACAACGGGACACATCGACGGCGAAGGAGCGCGTTTCGAACGGTTGAAAGCTTGCCTGGCTACTCGGGAAGAGACTGTGTACGCGAGCAATCCAAGCTATGCGAGGAGATTAAGCAGCTCGAGCACAACAACCCGGGCCTAAAGAAGATTGTCGGTGCGCTGGTAAAAAATCGGGATCTTGCTCGATTCCCGTAACGGGGACGAGCCTATGGATGGTCAGACCAACTAAGCGCGGACAATATAGGTGTTTGCGGCGACGACGCCGGAGCTCGCCTCTGTGTTGTGAAGGCTGGGTGGTACTAGGCTATGAGTTCAGCAGGAGTTGTTTTCTCATAGATTGCGGGGGTAACGGAACGAGTGACGTCTACGGGGCCTGGTAAAGAGTCCATGCATCCTTTGCGGGTACTTACGACGGTCATCAGCTCAGCAGTTCAGATTCGAAGCAACCATGTACTCATTAAACCGCTTCCGGGAGACCCAACCAGTTAGATCCATACCACTCTTCCTCAAACGTCAGTCCGTTCTGGGCTATTCTGTGTTACATAAGCGCCCTAGAACGGCCTCCGATCCTTTTGCAGATTACGCCGCTAGAGTGCCTTCACTATTTTGGGCGGTCAGACGACCGCCCAGCAACGGCTGCTCAGTCAAGCCGCCACCTGCCCAACCAAGTCGCTGTCGATAAGCCTTGGTTCGGCACAGCGGTGCACCGTACAGTCCGCGGAAGGCCTTCTCCACACTTGCGGGCTACACGCTCCTCGCATATCGTATCCTTGCCCTTGGCCAAGAGGCTTTCCACGCTTGGATCACATTGAACTGGAACTCGACTGTTCGCCGTGGAGGCTCCTGGGATACCAGGCCAGAGTTGAACACCGCGCTTAGCAAGCGGCCGTCATCACCGAACCATAGCCAGACAATGACTCCTCAGCCGGGGCTATGCCGCTTCCTAGGACGGGGTCGAGCCTTATAGTCGGTGACGGCCTCTTCAACAAGACCTGAGTTGTCTGCGATAGCCTTTCTAGCCCGCTCCAGCGCTGTGACTGACAGAGCCTGGAATTGGATATTCCCCCTACTCGTTCGCTTCTCCCAATAGCACGTTGGATCGGATCGTAACTTCAGTGCATGGATCACCGCGTACCCCTGATACGCATTCAAGCCAAACTTGGGTCCGAACTCACTCAGTTTGATGGAGTACCGGTCAAAAGTATCTACTTCACGGTAGGCAACAGCATCTTCACCCTCACGCGCCGGGCGCGCAGCAAGTTCACCATGCTTAGGGTCGATCTTCAGACTTATCTTTTGCACTTGATCCGACGATCGGGACCCATCGCCGACACGGAGGCCCACAACACCGGGAAAGACGACTTCCCACTCCTTCTGCGCCTTGAGATCGGCCATCACCGCCGCAATGTCAGCTTCAGTCGGCGACACGTCAAATCCGCGAGCAGCACGATCCAAGGTCATCAACGGAAGAAGGCGGGCTCGTGCCTCGGCTCCGTGCCACTTACCCGGCCTTAGCAGTTCGGAGATCTGCTCAACTTCCTTGCCCACAACGAGCGCCACATCCGTCGGCGGTGCTGCCGAGACAGGTAGGACTCGTCCAGGCATGACATCAACAAGGTCCTGGCCCGTCAGACTCAGTAGGATTTTCCGGAAAATTGTGACGGCGGAACGTAGCTGCAACCAGAGCACGTCGTCGCTGAGCTTGATGACGTCGTGGGTTGCATCGTCGCGCTCCTCCTTCAAGGTCCGCAGGACCACACGGTCGTCCGAGTCGATCACACCCAGCCCAGACATGGCGACATCAATGCACTTGCCGAGATCAAATGAGCGATTACCACCCTTGAAATTGACCTTTTCCGATTCTCGTAGATCACCGCTTTGAGTAGCATCTCGAAGGAGTGCGCAGCCATCATCACAGTCGCATACTCCCGGCCGACCGGGCTCGGACGGTTGAAAAGCTCGATTGCAAGCGTCAATGACTCGACGGCAGTGTCGACGTACTGCCTCGTTTTCCGCGAAGTCATCTCACTCCTTCAACGATTCAGCGTCGCCCTGCTACGCAACGTTGGTTCGCCTACTACACGCCAATTGCTCACACCGACGACGCTGGTCACTACTTATATTTCCCCCCAGGCACAAGCCCTGTCCGGAACTCGACGACGTCGCCGTCGGCCATGACGTAGTCCTTGCCCTCCATGCGGACGCGGCCGTGGGCGCGGGCCTCAGCGATGCTGCCGTACTCGACCAGGTCGCCGTAGCTGACGATCTCGGCTTTGATGAAGCCGCGCTCAAAGTCGGTGTGGATCACCCCGGCGGCCTGCGGCGCGGTCCAGCCCTTGTGGATCGTCCAGGCGCGCGCCTCCTTCTCCCCCGCCGTCAGGTAGGTCTGCAGGCCGAGGGTGTCGAAGCCGACCCGCGCCAGCTTGTCGAGCCCGGCCTCGTCCTGCCCGGAGGCCTCGAGCATCTCGCGGGCCTCATCGGGCTCCAGTTCTGCGAGCTCGGCCTCGAACTTCGCGTCGAGGAAAATCGCCTCGGCCGGAGCCACGAAATCACGCAGCTCGGCCTGCATGGCCTCGTCGGCCAGGCCGGCGTCGTCGGTGTTGAAGGCGTAGATGAAGGGCTTGGTGGTCATCAGGCCGAAGCTCTTGAGGACCGCCGGGTCGAGGTCCGCCCCGCCCGAGGAGAGCACCCTGCCCTTCTCCAAGAGGGTCAGCGCGGCCTGCGCGGTCTCCAGGACGTCCTTGGGCGTCTTCTTTCCCGTCACCTCCTTGACCAGGCGCGGAACCTGCTTCTCCAACGTCTGCATGTCCGCCAGAATGAGCTCGGTCGTGACGGTTTCGATGTCCCCCTTCGGATCGACGCGGCCCTCGACGTGCACGATGTCCGGGTCGGAGAACGCGCGGGTGACCACGCAGATCGCGTCCGCCTCGCGAATGTTGGCCAGGAACTGGTTGCCCAGGCCCTCCCCTTGGGAGGCGCCGCGCACTATTCCCGCGATGTCCACGAAGCTCACGGTTGCGGGGACGACCTTGCGTGAGTTGAACAACCGTGCCAGCACGTCCAGGCGCGGATCGGGTAGGGGAACGACACCCACATTCGGCTCGATCGTGGCGAACGGATAGTTTTCGGCCAGCACAGTGGCGCGCGTCAAAGCGTTGAACAGAGTCGACTTGCCGACGTTGGGCAGGCCTGCGATTCCGATAGTGAGTGACACACTGCCATTCTAGCGACCCGGGGACGGGGGAACGTTACCCCTCGATTCCGTTGGAAATCTAGCACGCACCGCCCCGATAATAACGGCGGACATCCAGACCGACAGGAAGGCGCCATGGGATTCTTCTCCCGTTCCCGTACGCACACAGACCCCTCGACAGCACGCACACCCAGGGAACTCGGCGAAGCCGGAGGATACCTGGCCGACCACGGGTACCATCCGCAGGCCATCCAGGCGTGGTCCCGTGCGCTCCACATGCTTCCGGCGGACGACGAGACGGCGTGGTGGTATTTTTCGTGCATCGCCGACAGCGCCGGGGAACTCGGCGACTGGGTCACGGAGGAGAACTGCGCGCAGCATGCGATCGCCCTGGGCGCCACCGACAATCCGCTCGTCTGGTACCGGCTGGGCCAGGCCCGTTTCGAGACGGGCCGCCACGCCGAGGCCGTGGACCCGTTCATGAGCGCCTATATGATCAACGGCACGGATGTCTTCGAAGGCGGTGAGAAGTATCTGACGTTCCTCGGTGCGCACATGCCCCTGGGATCCGAGGCGCTCCTTCACCAGGCGTAGGCGGGCAGCGAGGCGACTACCCAGACATCACATCCTCCGCCGGGCGTAAACGGGCAGACCTTCAGCCAGTGCAGAGGTCCGCTAATGGTTCGCGGCCTTCACATGTCCGCGATGGCCTCCGGGGACTCCGGCAGGATTTGGCCGCCGTCCACCACGATCGCCTGGCCCGTGATGTAGCGGGCGCCGTCGGAGGCGAGGAAGGCGACGGCCTCGCCGATGTCGCGTGGCTCGCCGAGGTATCCGAGCGGAACCGCGGCGGCCATCCGCTGCATGTACTCCTCTCCCAGCGCGATGAGCCCCGGCGTGACCACGTTGCCCGGCATGACGGCGTTGATCGTGATGCCGTCCTTGGCCAGCTCCATCGCCGCCGATCGCACGAATCCCATCTGCGCGGCCTTCGTCGCCCCGTAGTGCGACCAGCCGGGGTATCCCGTGACGTTGCCCGTGATCGAGGAAGTCACCACCACGCGTCCGCGCCCGGACTCCCTCAAGGCCGGCGTCGCCGCTTGGACCATGTGGATCGTGCCCGTGACGTTGACGCCGAAGATCGCGGCAATGTCCTCGTCGGCCATGTCCGAGATGCGGGTCTGGGGGTAGACGCCGGCGTTGGAGGCGAGCACGGACAGCCCGCCCAGGTCGCTCACGGCGCGTGCGACGGCTTCGTTGCAGGCCTGCCGGTCCCGCACGTCCAGGCGATAGGCGGGGAAGCCGGCCGCGCGGGCGTCCTCGCATCTAGCCTCGGTCGCCCCGGTGACGGCGACTGCCGCTCCGCGCATTCGCAGGACCTCGGCGATGCCCCGCCCGATTCCGCTCGTGCCGCCCGTCACCAGGGCTGTGCGGCCTTCCAGTAATTCGCTCATGCTTCCTCCTCGTCGAGTCGCTGATCCGAGTCTAGCCAGTGCGCCCTGACCGGTGTGTCTCTGTGAGCCCGAATCGGGGATCTGAGCCGGCGTCTGGGAGGGTGCGCCTGGCCGTGCTGGACAGGTGCACCTGGGCCGACGCATCTCGGCGATGCGTCTCAACCGGTGCAGCCTGAGTCAGTGCGGACCGAATGGGCGTTGCCTGAATCAGTGCTGCCTTGAATGGGTACTGATCGAATGGAGGCTGGCCGAGCCGGTGAAACCTCGATGAAACCAGATTTCACCGGTCAAATACCCGGTGAAATCTTGAATTGACCTGAGTTTCACCGCCAGTCGGGCTTCCTCACTCCCCCTCTGCCGCTTGTTTCCCCTCCGCTGCGTCGAAGCGCGAGAAGAAGAAACAGGCCGCCCCGCCGAGGGCGAGCGGCAGGAGGATGCCGATGCGCAGGCCGACGGCGTCGGAGATCGTCCCGATGAGCGGGCTCGTGACCACCGCACCCGTTCTCATGATCCAGCCGACCACCGTGAGCGCCGCGCCGTCCCGGAAGCCTGGGGCGGCGTCCGCCACCGCGAAGGCGGCGGGAACGATGGTCGCACTCCCGAACCCCGCCAGGGCGAACCCGGGGATGACCGCCCAGGAGTAGGGGAAGGCCGCTGCGATGGACAGGCCGGCGGCAGCCATGGCCATGCCCGCTCGCGCAACCCGACCCCTCCCTCGCCTGTCCGTCATCGAGTCGCCGGCTATCCGGCCTACGACCTGCGCGACCATGGTCACCACGTAGACGACCCCGGCCTCGGCGCTGGGCCAGCCAACCCTGTCGTTGAGATAGTTGGCGCTCCAGTCCATGCCGACGATCTCCACCTGCATGCCCGCTATGCCGACGATCGCGATCGGGAGAAGGCTGATGAGCCTGGCGGTTCCGCCCCCATTCGCCGCACTCCCCGATGCCTCCGCGTGTGGCGCCCGGAAGGCGGCCGCCGGCAGGCGCGAGAGGCGTGTGGCGAGTGCGGCGAGGCCGAAGCACACCGCCGACATCGCCGGAAGGTGAACGGCCAACGGAACCCCATGCGTGGCGGCCAGGGCTCCGACGGCGCCGCCGGCCACCGAACCGACGCTCCACAGGGCGTGCAGGGAGTTGATGATGGAACGTTCGCAGGCCTCCTGGACTCGCATCGCATGGGAATTCTGCGCGGTGTCGACGATCGCGTCGCACACACCGCCGAGAAAGAGGGCCACCATGAACAACCGCGTGTAGCCGGCGTTCGCGGCGACACCGGCCACACCCATGGCGAGCGCCAGGGCCGCGGTCCACCACAGCGACGTCGCCCGAGCGCCCAGCCTCCGGATGAAGAGCGAAGGCAGGATCGTCGCGGACATCGCGCCTATCGAAAAGACGACGACGGTCAGGCCGAATGCCCCGTCGGACATGCCCAAGCGGTGCTTGATCTCCGGATAGCGGGCGACCATCCCCGCGAAGACGGCCCCATTCGTGAAGAAGAACAGCGAGATGCCGAACCGGGCCCGCAAGGCGGAGTGCATGGGCTGCGGAGCCGACGACGAGGTGACCACCGGGCCATCCTAATCGCACCCGCCCCGACCGCGGCGATGATGCACTCGCGCGGAAAACAGGCACGCCTCGCGGAGCCGGCTCCATACGGGATGACGACGCCCACACCGGAGGGCGCCGGGCCTCCACCCGACGCACGATCCCCGATCCCGAAAACCGTCGGAGGCCGGGACGACAATGGTTGGCATGGAGATACCGACGCTTCTGCTGCTCATTCTGCTGGCTCTGTGCCTCTTCGTGGGTTTCGTCCTCGGGTACGCGAGGGCGATCCTGCGGTCCACCGAACGCGAGCGCTCGGGGCAGGCCCAATCCCAGGCCGCCGAATGGCAGGCCAAGGCGGCCGAAGCCTCCGGCCGCGCGGACGTCCTCGAGCGCGAGAACGCCGAGTTGGCCGAACGCGCCCGCTCGGATCAATCCCTGGCCCAGATGATCACGCCGCTGTCGGCCCAGTTGAGGAGTATGACGGAACAGGTCACGGCGATGCAGACCCGGCAGGCCTCCCACGACGCCGCGATACGCGAGCAACTGTCCCACGCGGCGCAGACCAGCGAGAAGCTCGCTCACGAAACGGCCTCGCTCAGCAGGGCGCTCACATCCGTCTCGGCCCGCGGCACGTGGGGGGAGGTCGAGCTGCGTCGGATCGTCGAGGCCTCGGGCATGCTCCCCCACGTGGACTTCTCCGAACAGCAGCGGGTTTCGACCACGACACGAGGGTCCTCCCACGTATCCGACTCCGCCTCGCGGCCCGATCTGACGATCCACCTTCCAGGCGGGGCGCACATCGCCGTGGACGCGAAAGTCCCGTTGTCCGCTCTGCTCGAAGCCTACGAAATCGAAGGCATCGGCGAACAGGATCTGGCCAAGCGCAGCGAACTCGTGCAAAAGCACGCCGACGCCTTGCGCACCCACGTCAAGGAGCTCGCCAAACGTAACTATCCCGGTGAATTCGCCGGTTCGCCGGAGATCACCGTCCTCTTCCTCCCCGCGGAGTCCCTGCTCTCAGAGGCTTTGACGAATGACCCCTCCCTGCTGGAAGACGCGCTCCGCCAGAAGGTGGCCCTGGCCACCCCGAGCTCTCTGCTCGCACTCCTGCGCTCGGTGGCCGCTGTATGGTCCTCGACCCAGATCACCCAGGAGGCCCAGGCGATTCTCGAGCTCGGCAGAACGCTCGCCGAACGGCTGGGGAAAGTGGCCGAGCACCTGGACAGCCTCGGCTCGTCGCTGCGGACCACGGTCGACCGGTACAACAAGACCGTCGGCTCGCTGGAGAAGCGCGTCCTCGTGACGGCCCGGGACCTGACCTCGCTCGACGCCAAACTGGATCCGCCCCGCCCGATCGAGGGCGACGCCGCCCAGGTCAGGAAGATCGCGGCGCCCCAGCTGCAGTTCGACGCCTCTCAGGAGCCCCTGTAGAGAGAAGCATCCCTTGAGAGATGTTCGAAGACGCCTTTCGTGTGAGAGAGAGGCCTTGCCGGATGCGCGGCGAGTCGAGCCCGAATGATTTAGCCTGAATCTATGGACCAGTCCAGCCCAAGCGCGGCTGATTACGAGCCCAGTGAGCCTGAGTCTCGAGACCGGTTGAGCCCGGCCTTTGAATGCGCGATGCGTGCGCCTAGAGATATTTGCTCGCCTCGCGGATCGACAGCGCCGACATCCGTCCGCGGTGGTCCTCAATGAAGCCGCGGACCCATTCGGGAGACGTCTTCGAATAGTCGCGGAGCGCCCAGCCTATGGCCTTGTCGATGAAGAATTCCCCGGATCCGAAATTGGCTTGAAGGATGTCGGCGAGCAGCTCCGTGTCGGTGTCGCCCTTGCGGAGCAGCTGATGGTCGATCGCTATCCGGCGCACCCACACGTTCTCGTCGCGCGCCCATTCGAGAATGGTCGGCCGCGCATCGGGAAACCTGCGGATCACGTCGCCAACGGTACGGTCCAGGGAGTCGACGGTGTCCCACCACGATTTGGACGTCGCCAGGGCTTTCAGCCGCGGCAGGTCGCCGGGGACCAAATGCCTGCGCACGATCCGCAGGTAGTCTGCGCCCACGTACTGGAACTCCCGTTCCTCGCACTGCCAACAGGCATCAACGAACGGCCAGTCGATGCGCCCCTCCTTCTTAACCCCGGCGAAATGCGGCTTGCACACATCGCGCCTCCGCGTGGCCGAGATCCCCAGGAAGGGAAACTGATTGCGCATGTAGGAGGACATCGGCCCGGCCCTGCCGGGATCCGACGCCTCACGGAGATCGCGGAAGAGCGCATCCGCGTCGATCATGTTTCCTCCTCGCCTTCCCTGACTGAAGTCCCTTTCCCCTGCCGGAGCCCCTCGAGCTCAGCTGGCTGGGCCCTCGATCTCGACCACCGGTTGAGATCGACGGCTGGACCCTCGATCCCAATCACCGGCTGACGCCTCAGGCTCAACCGGATGACAACCGGATCCTCACGCGGCGCCCTAACCGGGATCTTACGCGGTGTCCTGTATCGGGCCCTCACGCGGTGTCCGCACGCCGACGGCCGGAGGCAGGCTCAGCGCGCTCGGCTTGTGCGCCGCCGTCGAATACCCTCCTGTTGCGGGCGCCGGCGTTGCGCACCCGCCTGCCAGGCGACCTCTCCGCGGCCGTGCCGGCCCCGCCGGCCTTTTGTTCCCGAACTTTGTGGGGCCTGTCAGGCTGGATCCCGGTTGCCTTGAGGTCCGCCCGGAGGTTCTTCGGCAGGGTGAACCGGATGTCCTCCGACACCGTCTCGACGCGTTCGACCTGCGTGTATCCGAAAGACCTCAGACGTTCGACGACGTCGCGAACGAGGATCTCGGGCACGGATGCGCCAGAAGTCAGGCCCACCGTCGTCACGCCTTCCAGCCAGGCGGGGTCGACCTCCTCGGCGCGATCCACCCGGTAGGCGGCTCCCGCACCGGCCTCCAGCGCGACCTCGACCAGGCGCACCGAGTTGGACGAATTCGCCGATCCCACCACGATGACGGCGTCGCACTCGGGAGCCATCGTCTTGACCGCGCCTTGGCGATTCTGAGTCGCGTAGCAGATGTCGTCGGACGGCGGGTCGATGAGGTTCGGGAACCGCTGCCTGAGCAGCTCGACGATCTTGAGGGTCTCGTCGACCGAGAGCGTGGTCTGGGAGATCCACACGACCTTGTTCGGATCGCGGACCTGGACCGCGTCGATCTCCTCGGGGCCGTTGACGACCTGGATGTGCTCGGGCGCCTCTCCCTGCGTGCCCTCGACTTCCTCGTGCCCGGCGTGCCCGATCAGGAGGATGTCGTAATCTCCCTTGGCGAAGCGCACCGCCTGCTTGTGCACCTTCGTCACCAGGGGGCAGGTCGCGTCGATCGTGAGCAGGTTCCTGGCGGCCGCTTCGGCGTGGACGGCGGGCGACACGCCGTGCGCGGAGAACACCACTCGCGCGCCCTCGGGGACTTCCTCGGTTTCGGAGACGAAGATCGCCCCGCGCCTCGTCAGAGTTTCGACGACGAACTTGTTGTGGACGATCTCTTTGCGCACGTACACGGGCGCCCCGTACAGCGCGAGGGCCTTCTCCACGGCGTCGACCGCGCGATCCACGCCCGCACAGTACCCGCGCGGCGTGGCCACGAGGATCCTGCGCCCGTCGGGAGAGGGAGCCGACGGGATCTCAGACGGGAACGCCGAAGCCCCGGCGAGGGAGGCGGCCGGCCCGTTTGATCTTTCAGTCACCCTCCAAGCCTAGTCGGCGGGTCACAGCCGCGCGAGAGTGAGCCCGGACTCCCCCCCCCCCGGGCACCGTGGGACGCCGGACGAAGACCTCGACAGCCCCACTCGTCGCGCCCGCCCGGGCGACGGCTCTCAAACGCGCGGTCCCGGGCGAAAACGCGCGCAATCGCGACGGCCTGCCGGGGAAAGGACACGTCTCACTAGGTAAAAGGGCACATCACCCGGGAAAGCGCGTGTGGAAGCATGTACGCATGGCGCAGAAAATCCCGGTGCCGCCGGAGCTGCCCCAACTCGCGGCACAGACGAGTCCGCAGCGGCCGTGGCCGCTGCGGGTCCTGTCGATGAAGATCCGCGAATACGTGGCCGCCATGTCGCGTCTGTGGGTCGAGGGAGAAGTCATCACCCTGCAACGCCGCCCAGGCGCGAGGGTTCAGTTCTTCACCCTTCGCGATCTGGAGGCCAAGGCGTCGATGTCGGTGAAGATCTCGACGCACCTGCTTCCCCTGGGAGTCGAGCCGGGCACGAGGGTCGTCGTCTGCGCCAAGCCGGATTTCTACGAGGCCAACGGCTCCCTGTCCCTGTGGGCCGACGAGGTCCGCCCCGTGGGAGTCGGGGACATCCTTGCACGGCTGGAGCAGCTGAGGGCGCGGCTGGCGGCGGAGGGCCTGTTCGCCGCGGAGCGCAAGAAGCGGCTTCCGTTCCTTCCGCGGACGATCGGGCTCATCTGCGGGCGCAACACGAAGGCCAAGGAGGACGTGGTCGTCAATGCGCGAACCCGGTGGCCCGCTGTGGGCTTCGATGTACGGGAGGTGCAGGTTCAGGGCTCGGGGGCCGTCGACGCCATGCTCCAGGCCCTGTCCGAGCTCGAAGCGGCTCCCGGCGTCGACGTGATCGTGCTGGCTCGCGGAGGCGGCAGCGTGGAGGACCTCCTTCCCTTCTCCGATGAGCGGCTGGTGCGCGCCGTCGCGGACGCCGTCACTCCCGTCGTCTCGGCCATCGGCCATGAAGGCGACAGCCCGATTCTCGACCTAGTCGCCGACCTGCGCGCCTCCACGCCCACGGACGCGGCCAAGCGAATCGTCCCCGACGTCGCCGAGGAGGAGGCGGGCCTCATGCAAGCCCTGCGACGGGGACGGGCGGCCGTCTCCTCGATGCTCGACCGCGCCCGAGCCGACCTGGAGGCTCTGCTGGCCCGCCCCCCGCTGGCCCGCCCGTCGACCATGATCGACGTCCGCGAATCCGACCTCGCCTCTCTGACACAGTGGCTTCACGCGCATGCGTCGCGCGCTCTCGACCGCGAGGAGGGGACGCTCTCAACCGTCGTGGCCAACCTGAGTGCGCTGTCCCCCAAGCTGACTCTCGAGCGCGGATACTCGATTCTTCTCGACGCCGATGGCGCCGTCCTGTCCGACGCCTCGAACACCGGCCGCGGAAAGCGCCTTCGGGCAGTCCTGTCACGCGGCCGGCTCGACCTGGAGGTGACGTCCCCAACACCACGAGGAGGCGAGAGTGGGAGGAAGAACAACGGACGAGGATGACGTCGACCCGGGCGTGGAAGGCCTCTCCTACGAGGACGCGCGTTCGCGCCTGGTCGAAATCGTCACCCGGCTCGAACAGGGGTCCATCCCTTTGGAAGAGGCCCTGCGGCTGTGGGAGGCGGGCGAAAGGCTGGCCCGGCACTGCCAAGCCTGGCTGGACGGCGCCCGCGAACGCCTCGCCGCCGCCCAAGCGGAGACGGACGGCCAGCGGTCTCAGACCCGGGCGTCCGGACCGAGCGGCGGATCGCGGGCGGACGGCGAGGAACCGGAAGAGGACGCCCTCGGGGAGCTGACATGAGTACGCTCGTCATCGGCGAAGCGCTCATCGACGAAGTCGCCTTCGCCGACGGATCGTGCCTGCGCGGACCGGGAGGCTCCATGCTGAACGTGGCGATCGGGTTGAGGCGACTGGGCCGGACGGTCCGTCTGGTCACCGACTTCGGGCTGGACCCCGACGGAGAGATCCTCGCCGAGTACACGGCCAGCAACGGTTTGGAACTGTGGCTTCGCGCCGACGCCGAGCGGACCAACCCGACGTCCGTATCCCGCACGGTCATCGGCGAGGACGGCGTCTCATCCCAGTCTCTGACCTTCACCTGGGACATCCAGGACATCCCCGAATCGGGCGCCTGCAAGCTGGACCTCCAAGTCCTGGCACCCACCTGCCTCGCCTTCGGCTCGGCCGCCTGCCACGTCGAGCCGGGCGCGAGCAAAGTCCGGAACTGGGTGAGCCACCTGCGCGACTCGGCGACGATCGTCTACGATCCGAACGTCAGCGCCTGCCTGGTCGACGACCGCGCGAATGCGCGCGACAGGGTCGAGGACTTCGTCGCACTCGCCGACATCGTCAAGGCCTCCGACGAGGACGTCGCCCGCCTGTACGGCGCGCGGGCGGACAGCGGGGACATCGCGGCCGGATGGCTCAGCCTGGGCCCGTCCCTCGTCATCGTCACTCGCGGCACTGCAGACACGCTCCTCTACCCCCGCTCCGGCAGTCCCATCCGCATACCGTCCCAGCAGGTCGACGTGATCGACACCGCCGGAGCGGGCGATTCGTTCTTCGCGGCGCTCATCGACGGGCTGACGCGGATCTCACTGGACGGAGCCGCCCATCGCGACAACCTCAACGATATCTCGCGCACCCATCTGCAGAGCCTGGGGGCGTACGCGTCCACCGCCGCTTCCCTGACGGCCTCGCGGAGAGGGGCCGTTCCGCCCACGCGGGAAGAGCTGGCCGCGGTGAACGGCAGGTACCGCGCCATGTGACCGGCGCGAAGCGGCCTGCCTTGACCGCCTCCGTCAAGAGGCAGGCAGCTCGGTTACACCTGGTATAAACGGTAAGGACACACGAAGGCAAGGCCTGTCCATTCGGCGTGGAGTCTGGACTTTTCCTTGCCGCATCAATGCTTTACGGATTTTCCGATTATGCAATGGGGAATATGACCCCAAAATCCGAGGCGCCGGGAATTGACTGAAAGATAAAATAACAATATGATAACAATGTGGTTGCAGTCACAAGACCTGTGACTGCTGACCGGAAAGGAACCACGGTGTTGTCGCGCCTCTCAATGGCAGGAAAGCCACTTCGGCTTCCCATGGTAGTCGCTCCGACTGCCTTTGCGCCAGGGGATGTGCGCTTGCCGACGCCCCGTCGAGGCGGCCGCGAATGCCGCCGCGCGACAACTCAATATCTGCGCTGCGGGACCTGAGCTGGCACTCCCGTCCCGTGGTGACGCTCCGAGAAGGAGCGGGCACCGCAGAGCAACCGAATATCACACACGCATGGCGTGGGTCACGATTTCATCCTCGTGGCCCACGCCGTCTTTTCAGATGGATTCAGATGGCGCCGACGGCGGTGCCCGGCCTTACGCCAGGCCCGGCGTCACCGTCCCAGCCGGCGTTCGCGCTGGGTGTAGTCGCGAAGCGCACGCAGGAAGTCGGTGCGGCGGAAATCCGGCCAGTACGCTTCGCAGAAGTAGAGCTCGGTGTGAACCGTCTGCCATAGCATGAAACCGCTCATCCGCTGTTCGCCCGACGTTCGGATGACGAGGTCGGGGTCGGGCTGGCCTTTCGTGTACAGGTGCCTGGCGATGCCGTCGACGCTGATCGACTGGGCGACGTCTTCGAGCGATCGGCCGCAGGCCGCCTCCTCCCTCAGAAGGGAGCGGACCGCGTCGGCTATCTCCTGGCGTCCGCCGTAGCCCACGGCGATGTTGACTTCCACGCCCCCGGCCTTCGCCGTGGCGGCCTCGGCGGCGCGCAGCCGCCTGGACAGACTCTCCGGGAGCATGTCGAGGTTGCCGACCATCCGCAGGCGCCAGTATCCGCTCGCCGCAAGGGTTTCGACGGCGCCCGCGATGATCTCGGCGAGCTGCCCGATCTCCTCGGCGGAGCGCTTGAGGTTGTCCGTCGACAGCAGCCAGAGGGTGACGACTTGGATCCCGACTTCGTCGCACCATCCGAGGAACTCGCTGATCTTGTCGGCCCCCTTGCGATGCCCGAAGGAGGCCGTCTGGCCGAGTTCGCGAGCCCAGCGGCGATTGCCGTCAAGCATGACGCCTATGTGCCGGGGCAGAGCTGTGGCGCCGAGCTCTCGCATGAGGCGACGCTCGTAGAGCTTGTACAGGAATGCCGGTGCGGCCAATGAACACCTCCTCGGGTCTCGGATACTAGGTTAACCCGGTGAGAACGATCCCACCTGCCGCAGGGGCCTGTGAGCCGGTGGACCTCGCACCTAGAATCGGTGGGGAACAAGGAGGACGAATGACCACAGTGATATCCCAGCGCAAGCTGCGCCTCAACGCAATGCCGAAGCCCAAGGCGCGAGGCTGGATCCACGCCGCCACGGCGCCCCTCGCGCTGGCCAATGCGATCGTGCTCCTCGTGCTCGCCCCGACGGCGCAGGCCAAACTCGCCTGCCTCGTCTTCGGGATCTCCTCCGTCGTCCTCTTCGGCCATTCGGCGGTCTACCACCTGGGCACGTGGTCGCCGAAGGTCGAGACGGTGCTGCGCCGGCTGGACCATTCCAACATCTTCTTGCTCATCGCGGGCACTTACACTCCCCTGGCCGTCTCGCTCCTGCCCGGCCGAACGGCCATCTTCGTCCTCAGCGTCGTCTGGGTGGCCGCTCTGGGCGGCATATACCTCGCAGTCGCCAAGCCGGGCGCCCCGCGTTGGCTCACCACGGGGCTGTACGTGGCCCTGGGATGGTTCTCCGTCTGGTACCTCCCCTACTTCTGGGAGACGGGCGGGCCGGCCATCGTCTCGCTGATCCTCACCGGCGGCATCGCCTACACCGTCGGGGCGCTCTTCTACGGCCTGCGCTGGCCCAATCCCTGGCCGCGGGTGTGGGGTTTCCACGAGTTCTTCCACGTGGGGACGCTGATCGGCTACACCTGCCAGGCCATCGCCGTGTGGCTCACGGTCATATGGCTGCCTTGAGGGGAAACGCCGGCATGGGGCATTGTGCGCCCATCGCTGGTAGTCTTACCGAAGAAACACCATGCCTGCGGCAGCGGGCATGGATTTTTTACTCGCGCACACACGGTCCCCTAAGGAGATGAACATGGCTGATGAGCGCAAAGGCGCCTGGCTGTCCCCCGAAAGCTACGAGCGCCTGAGATCCGAACTCGAAGAGATGACCACAACCGGACGCGCGGAGATCGCCCGCAAGATCGAGGCCGCACGCTCCGAAGGAGACCTGCGCGAGAACGGCGGATACCAGGCCGCCCGCGAAGAGCAGTCGAAGATGGAGGGCCGTATCGCCGAGCTGACGCATCTGCTGGAAAATGCGACGGTCTCCGAGCCTCCCACGGCTGCCGAGGTCGCCGCCGGCACGGTGGTCACGGCGTTGATTTCCGGGGAAGAGGAGCGCTTCCTCCTGGGCTCGCGAGAGGCCGCGGACCTGGTCGGCATCGAGGTCTATCCGGAGAATGCGCCCCTGGGCAAGGCGATCCTCGGCTTGAAGAAGGGTGATACGACGTCGTTCGCCACCCGCACGGGCAGGAAGATCAGCGTCGAGATCCTCGACATCGAACCCTTCCAAGGATAGGCGGGTACCGCATGTTCATCTGGGAGTCTTCCGGCGATCAGGCCGTGGTCGACCCATCGCAAGCCCTTCCGGGACGCAGCGAGCCGATACTCGCCGACCCCATGCCCCACGCCGTGCTGGGGACGCCGATCCTCGGCGAGCCCGGCGACGGCCAAGAGGTCATCTATCTGGCCTCGGGATGCTTCTGGGGAGCGGAGAAGGCGGCGTGGGAGCTGGGCGCCGATGCGACGGCCGTCGGCTACATGGGGGGCTCCACTCCGAACCCCACCTACGAGGAGGTGGGCACCGGGCAGACGGGGCACGCCGAAACGGTCCGCGTCCTCTACTCGCCGGTCGCGCTGCCCACCGAACGCCTCCTCCAGGCTTTCTTCGAATCGCACGACCCCACGAGTCTCAACCGCCAGGGAGGCGACGTCGGCACCCAGTACCGGTCCGCCGTCTTCCCGACGACGGCCGCCCAGGAGTCTCTGGCACGCGAGATGATCAAGACGTACCAGAAGGTCCTGACCGAAGGCGGATACGGCGATATCGTCACCGAGATCGTCCCGGCCCCCGCCGCGGGAGCCTTCTATCCGGCAGAGGACTACCATCAGCAATACTTGGCGAAGAACCCAGGCGGCTACCAATGCCACGCGCGCACCGGCATGGCCTGCCCGCTCCCGCAATCCGGCCCTCTCCGGCCCGGGCCCGCAGACGATTCGCCGTCCCGCGGCCGCGACGACGCCTGATCTTCACCTGCGCCTTATCCGGCCTCTCCAGTTGGCGAGATTGGAGGTGCCGCTGGACGTCGCCTTCTTGACCGGCGACCTGCGCGTGCGCCTAGGGGACGGCACGGGGGGCGCAGCGTCCGGCGCCTGCGGCATCGACAGCGCGCGCATGTCGATGCGTCGGAGCACCTGATCGACGACCGCGACGTCCACCATGGGATCGCGCCTGGCCTCCAGTATTTCGCCGCGCGCGGCCTCCAACGCCACAGACTGTGCGCCGACGACCATGTCGTGGATGTCGGAGGCCCTCCTGATCGCCGTGTCCGTCAAAGCCGTGCCGCCGATGTGATCCCAGTGGTGGTCCACTTCGAGCCGCGTCTTCAAGCGCTTGGCCCATGAACGCAATTCGTGGCGTTCGGGCTCGGGAAGGTCGAGATTCTCGAAGTAGACTTCAAGAGCGTGGCATGCGGCATACTGTGCGCGGCCGGCGAGCTCGGAGACCTCCTCGGCTTCCACGCTCCCGTCCTCGGTCAGCCTGAGAGTGCGGATGAGCCAGGGAAGGAGCAGACCGGTGGGGACGAGGGTGACGAGGAGCACGAGTGCCGCCACAACGACGACCAGTCTCCGGTATTCGGCCATGTGACTCTCGCTCCACGTCGGCAGGGACAGGGCGAGGGCGAGTGTCGCCAGACCTCGCATGCCGCACCAGGCGATGACCAGGCAGTCCCGCCACGATCGCGGCACGGCCCCGCTGTGCCTCCTGATCTCTACGAAGTGCAGGAGAAGTGTGGCAGCGAAGCGGACGAGAATGCTCACCGCGACGACGGCGGCCGCCACGCCTAAGTAGCCGGCGATCTGCCGCCACCCCTCGGCGTCGACGATGTTGCGGATCTCCAAACCCATCAGGCCGAACGCTGTACCGGTGACGAGCAAGTCGACCACTTCCCAGAACGAGGCCGTCATGAGCCGGTCGCGCACCGCCTCGGGATCGATCCGGCGGTTGATCTCCAGGGCGGTGACTACGACTGCGATCACGCCGGAGGCGTGCACCTCCTCGGCCACGAGGTAGGCGACGAAGGGGACGATGATCGTCACGGCGCCGGTGGCGGCCACGTTCCGAATGGTTCTGCTCGCCGCGCTTGCCAGCCAGCCGATGACGTAGCCGATGGCGACGGCGAGGACCGCTCCGACGAGGAAGTTGAGGAAGACGTGGCTGAATTCGCCCTCCCCGTCGAGGGATCTGATGGACGTGGAGAAGACGACGATGGCGACGGCGTCGTTGAAGAGACCTTCGGTCTGCAGCGTCCGCATGATTCCACGCGGAACCTTGGCCGGCTCGGCTACCGATTCGACCGCGACCGGATCGGGAGGGGCGACCATGGCCCCCAGCGCGAAGGCGAGGGGGACTTCGATGCCCGGGACGAGAAGGAGGACGACCCCCGCGGCCGAGACGGTGGTCACCGCGGTCAGGACGAAGGCCATGATGAGCAGGGTACGCCAGCGACGCCGGAACACCGACCAGGAGGCACGCCTGGCCATCGCGAAAAGCAGAGGCGGCAGGAAGAGCGGGAGGATGATCTCCGGATCGATCGCGAACCGGGGAAGCACGGGAAGGAAGGACAGGCCCGCGACCGCCAGCAGCAGAAGGATGGGATAGGGAAGTTGGGTGCGCTCCCCCACCACCACTGCAAGGATCGTCACCGCGAAGAGACCCAAGACCATGACGAGACCGGACACGAACGCACTCCCTTTCCCAGCGTGAACATCGATTCCCCGACGCGACGTTTCGGGACCGACCGTGGCGCCGTAGCCCTCCTCGATTATCCCCCATGAGTGCGCTCTTCCCGTTCACGCGTGGGCAATGGCGCGTTCGCCTATGGCGTCGCGCCCATGGAGATCCCGCCTCTGCCCAGTGCCGGAGGGGTCGAACCTCATTAGACTGGGAACGGCGGGTGCCGCCGACCCGGGCGGCACGTCGCCGCGTCCGTCGAAGCGGTGCCACGGCGTGGTCCCCATGACGGCTCGGCATGATTGCGACAGAGAGGACACCATGGACGTCACCCTTCCCACCGTCGTAGGAAGCTTCGGCGAGACCCCCGAACTCGTCTTCCCCGAATCCGATGCGCCTCGCGGACTTCACGCGGTCGTGCTGGAAGAAGGGACCGGCCCCGCCGTTCAGGCCGGGCGTGAAATCGAGGTCGACTACCTCGGCCAGATCTGGAACGGCAGGGTCTTCGACTCGTCCTTCCGACGCGGGCATTCGGTTTCCTTCCCGATCGGGGTCCGAATGGTCCTGGAAGGATGGGACCAGGCGATCGTCGGCAAGAGCGTCGGCTCCCGCCTTCTGCTATCGATCCCGCCGGAGAAGGGCTACGGCAAGGCCGGAAACCCACGGGCGGGCATCCGCGGAACGGACACCCTGGTATTCGTCGTCGACATCCTCGGAGTTCGATGAAAGGTCGGGAAGCCGACGATCGAAGGGAATCAGGGACGGGGAACGGCGCCCCTGAAGCGGTCCGCTAGCGGCCGGCAGCATGAACGAGGGGCGTGGACGGAACCGTGAAGTTCCGCTCACGCCCCTGACGTTCGGTTACCGAACAGGATGCGATGGTCGGCGCACAGCACCGAGAGCCATGCCGTCATCTCCGTCCGCACGGAAAAGCCGGGAACTGGAGCGCCGAGAAGAACGCGCGCGCCACCCGTCCCCGGCCGTGCGGGAGACCGGACTCAGCGGTCGCCGGCCAAGACGGCGAGAATCCGCAGCACCTGCCAGTAGATGAAGATGACCGTGGAGACGATGCCGAAAGCGGTCATCCACGCGAACTTCTTGGGCGCGCCGTTGGCCACGGCGTAGTGCACGAGTTCGAGGTCGCCGATCAGCATGTATCCGCCGATGAAGATCAAGAGCAGGCCGAGGATGATCCCGAGCGGAATGCCGCCGACTTTCATCGAATCGAGTCCGAACATGCCGTCTACGGCGTTGGTCGAGACCAAGATGATGTTCACGATGCCGTAGACGAAAGCCGCGATGAGAATCGTCAGGACGATCTTGTTTCCCTTGCTGGTCGTGCGGACGGCCCCGCTCATGTGCAATCCGACGGCCACGGCGACCACGACCAGAGTGCCGATGATCGCCTGGAGGGCGATCCCCGGGTAGAGGTCCTCCAATGCGGCCGTGACCACGCCCATGGCGAAACCCTGGACCGTCGCGTAGGCGATCGACAGGCCCGGCCCGACCATCGGGCGGAAGGCGCAGAAGATGGCGATGCCCAGGGTTACAGGGATCGTCAGGGCCACCAGCGGCATCGCCGCCTTGCTGGGCATGAACGCGCCGAGCATCGCCGTGATGATCGTGAACGCCAGCAGTACGGTGGTCTTGACCATCGCATCGTCGTAGGTCATGGTCGCCGAAGCGGACGATCCCGGGGTGAAGACCCCGCCGCCCGCAGCCTGAGGAGCATAGGCCTGCTGACCGGCGAATTGGTTCACGCCGGGCTGCTGGCCGTACACGGGCTGACCGTAGGCGTCGTACTGCTGTCCGTATTGAGTCTGCGAGGGGTAGCCGTTCGGCATCGTCGGCCCCCTGAAATATGGATTACGGTCCATCACCGGATTGTTGGCCACGTTTCCTCCTTGTGGGCAAGCATTCGCTTGTCATGTCGAGCCCATTCTATGCGACTCCGACGCCTCCACTCGCCTTTGTGGCTCCGCTCTCAGCGCAGAGGCAGGATAGAACTTCCCCTCGAGGCGGCGGGGAAGCCTCATACGTAAGAGAAGTTACATCGGAGCATCCCCGACGCGACCCTCGATTTCGGCGGAATCGCAGCAAGGCAGCCGAATCCCGCCTCTGAACGCCTTACCGGCCAGGAGGCCGACGGGGCCGGCTCGCGTCCCAACATGCGGAACGCACGAGCAGCGGACGTCGGATCCGTGAAATAAACTGGGGCAGGGGGTTAAAGGGTTGAAAGGGTATCTATGATAAAAGTCGACAATCTGACTAAGCGATACGGCTCGAAAGTCGCCGTCAACCAGTTAAGTTTCGAACTCCGGTCCGGGCGCGTCACCGGATTCCTCGGTCCGAACGGCTCGGGGAAGTCGACGACCATGCGATGCATCGTCGGCCTGGACCGTCCCACGGGAGGTCGCTGCACCATTCGCGGAGTCGAGTATGGAAAGCTTCCCTCCCCCTTGACGCAGGTCGGCGCCCTTCTGGACGGGCGCGCGTTCCATCCCAACCGCACAGCCCGCCAGCATCTGCGAGTCGTCGCCGACACCCACGGCTTTCCGAGGAGACGCGTCGAAGAAGTGCTCGAGCTGACAGGCATCGCTTCGGTGGCGAACAAACGGCTCAAGGGCTTCTCCCTGGGCATGGGCCAGCGCCTGGGGATCGCCAACGCCCTTCTCGGAGATCCGGAGGTCCTGCTCTTCGACGAACCCGTCAACGGACTGGATCCCGACGGCGTGCGCTGGGTCCGCGACCTCATGCGCGACCTGGCCGCACAGGGGCGGACCATCCTCGTCTCCTCGCATCTCATGAGCGAGATGTCACTCACGGCCGACGACCTCGTGGTGATCGGACGCGGGCGCCTGCTCGCCCAAGGCGACATCAAGCAGTTCACCGAATCGGCCTCCCACAAGACCGTTCACGTCTCCGGCCCCGACGTCAGAGCGATCGCCGACACCCTGGCCAAAGCCGGGATGCAGCCGCAAGTCCAACCCGGTTCGGAGAACAATCCGCACGGCGTCGTCGACATCGCCGCCGGAGATCGAGCGCAGATCGGCCACATCCTTCACACAGCCGGGCTCGAGCTCCACGAGCTCTCCGAATCGCATTCATCCCTGGAGGACGTCTTCATGGAGCTGACGGCGAACGAAGTCGAATACGGCGTAGGAGCGCCCGCCCCGGGGCTGCCGAGGCAATCGCCCGACCAGGTACGCGGAGGTGCACGATGAGCATGGACAACGACTACAACGGCAACCGCACTCCCGGGGCGCATTCCCAGCGTCCGCCGGCCGGCACGGCTCCAGCGTCCGCCGGCACGGTCCCGCCTGCCGCACCGCAGGGCCCAGAGGGACGGGAATTCGCCCAGCGCGCATTCGACCCGCGCCGGTACCGCAGCACCTTCGCAGGATCGGTCCGATCCGAGCTGCGCAAGATGACGAGCCTCCGCTCGACATGGATCGTCTTCGTCGTCCTCGCCGCATTCACCACCCTCGTCACGTGGGCGGTGGCGGCCGACGCCTCGGGGAAGGGGAAGTCCGCAGACGCCCAGATCGTCACGGCGCAAACGCCGTTCTTCATGATCTTCATGCTCGTGGTCGGAGTCCTAGCGGTGACCGGCGAGTATTCGTCGAACACGATGAGGACCACGGCGCTGTCGACTTCGAACCGAATCACCGCGTTCACAGCCAAGACCACTGCCGTCTGCTTGATGATCGGAGCGGCGACCTTCCTCCTCCTCCTGTGGCTGATGGGACTTGGCCAAACGATCTCCAGTTCCGGCCTCGAGATGGGCGGGAACAACTTCAGGCACCTGTTCTCCTCGTGGTTCGCGACGACGACCTGGGCTCTCATGGGGCTCGGCGTGGGGTACGCCATCCGGTCCACCGCGGGCTCGATCATAACGATGGTCTTCTTCCTGTGGATCACCCCGCTGCTCGCGCTCCTCCCGATCGATTTCTTCGAGCACACCTTCAAAAAGATCATCCCGAACACTCTGATCACCACGATGGCCTACCCGTCAGGGAACAGCGGCGCTAACGGCCTCGACGCGCCTACATATGGAGCCGCGTTGATCACGTGGATCGTCTATTTGGTCGTGCTCGTCCTCCTCGGCCTGTTCCGCTACAGGAAGAGTGACATCTAGGCGACGCCATCCGCAATATTCTTCTATGGGAGTGCCAGTATCAGGTAGCGCCCGGGCCGTCGTAGACGGTCCGGGCGCCGCCCCTTCCTCCGCCCGGCCGCTGCCCAACGGGCAGACCACAGCGCCCAGCTGCATTCCCGCCAACCAAGGGGAAAGCCATGAACCACGACAAGGATGAAGAAACCGCACTCATGCGGCGTCTGACCAGTGCACAGGTCTCGATGATAGGCCTGTCGGGCGCACTGGGCACGGGCCTGTTCCTCGGGTCGGGCTCGACGATCGCGCTCGGCGGCCCGGCGACGGTCGTCTCCTATGCGATCGCCGGCCTGCTCGCCCTCGCCGTCGTGTGGGCGCTGGCCGAGATGGTCTCGACCCACCCGGTGCCCGGCGGGCACGGGGCCGTGACCGCCTCGTACCTGGGGCGGCTGGGCGGGTACGTCGCCCGCTGGAACTATGCCGTCACCATGCTCATCGCGGTCGGCGCGGAGGTCACGGCCACCGCCACGTACCTGCGCTTCTGGTTCCCCGGCCTGCGGCTGGGGCTCGGGACCGCGCTGTGCTCGCTGTTCATCGTGTCGCTCAACCTGGCGACCGTGCGCCTCTACGGGAGCAGCGAGTACTGGTTCTCCATGGTCAAGGTGACGGCGATCGTCGTCTTCATCGTCATGGGGGCCGTGATCGTCTTCTTCGGCCTGCCGGGCAGGCCCGCCACCGGCCTGACGAACCTCACTGCCCACGGCGGCTTCGCGCCCAACGGCGTGACCGGGATCCTGGCGGCCGCGTGCATGGCCGTCTTCTCCTTCGGCGGCGTCGAGAACGTCTCGGTGGGCGCCGCCGAGTCCGAGAACCCCGAGCGGGACGTCCCCCGGGCCGCCAGCACCATGATCTGGCGCCTGCTCCTGTTCTACGTCTTCGCGATGTTCATCGTCATCGCGCTCCAGCCGTGGACCGCCACGGCCCAATCGGGCGACTCGGCCACCGAGTCCCCCTTCGTCAAAGTGCTGAGCATCGCCGGCATCCCCGCCGGCGCGCATATCATGAACGCGGTCCTCATCGTCGCGGCGCTCTCGGCCGCCAACGGCTGCCTATACTCGTCGAGTCGCATGATCCACTCGTTGGCCATCGACGGCATGGCCCCTCGGTTCGCAGCCCGGACGTCCGCTCACGGCTCGCCCCGCAGAGCGGTGGCGATCGCCACCCTCGGCATGCTGATCGCCGCAGTGCTCGCCCTGGTCAGCGAGGATCGCGCTTTCATGTACCTCTTCGGCTGTGCGACCATCGGCGTGCTCGTCACGTGGGGCGTGACGATGTGCGCCCATCTGGCCTTCAGGAAGAAGCGCGCCGCCGCCGGGCTCCCCCTGCCGCAACGGCGCCTGGCGGGAAGCCCCTACGTCGACTGGATCGTCATCGCCGCGACGCTGGCGATCTTCGTCGGGCTGTACTGGCTCCTGCCCGTCGTCTGGTACGCGGGCGTGCCCTACGTCATCGGGCTCCTGGCCTCCTACGCGGTGCTCAAGCGGACGCTCACCGAGCCGACCGACCTCCTGGCCGAAGAGATCGCACGCACGCCGAGTTCGACTTCCGCGCCGAGTTCGACTTCCGCGAACCGGGAACCCTGAACCCGCGAAGAAGAGAGCATCGCCCGCCTCCGGAATTCCACTGAGCACCGAGCGCTCAAGAACGCTAAAGCCGCTGGGATCGGATCGTCCATCCTCGGGGCCGCCCTGCCCACGGCGCCGCCGACTTCGCCTCATTTCCGCCGTCCTTCTGCCGCCCGCCGGAACGGGAACAGCGGGGTCCCAGAACCGACGGCGCCGTCCCCGCTACAGACTGTGTGAAGGCGACGGTCGAATTCTCCGGCCGCGTCGGAAAGGCGCCGGCAATGCGGCGCGACGAACTCGGAAGCCTCTCTCGGGCCCGGCATCGCCGGAAGCGCCCCGCGCCGACCCGAGGACGGATACATGGCTCTCACGACTCTCTAGGAGGATTCATGACCACGATTCACGCCGCGGCCCACGCCGACGAGCCGGCGAACCGCCCGTCCGCTCACCGGCGTCGGCGCGCATCCGCGACGGCGGCCGCGGGCCTGCTCGCCTTGGGGCTGAGCGCCTGCAACGGGCTCCGGCACCCCGAAGACTTCCCCACCGACGGGCCGTCTCTCAAAGCCACCAGCAATCCTGCGCAGGTCAAAGCCTCTGATTTCGGGCATGCGTGGAATCTGAAAGTAGACCATGGAACCGTCACCTGCAAGATGAATAGCAAGGGAGACCCCGCCCTCACCTTCACCGCCCCGAACGGCACCGTCTACGCGATCAACTACGTGGACGCCAACAAAGGGCTGCCCGACATCGAAAAGATCTCCACGGGCTCCGTGGGCGTGCTGCGGTCCTTCGCCTTCACCGTGTGCGACGCGAAGTGAATCCGCGCCCGCAGGCCCGCCGTACAACGGAGATTCGACAGAGAGCGGATGCTTGAGGGCGGTATCGCAATGAGCCCACGGGCGATAGGCCGCCGATCGTCCCTCTAGACCGGCGACGTTCAGCCGCTAGCGCACACACTGGACCCGAATCCGAACCCTCGGCTTTCCGGCTCGCCACCGGGGGAGCCGGAAAGCCGAGGGGCAGACTCAGCGCGACAGCGCGTCGGAGGCGGCCTTGACGTTCCCGGAGACCGGGACGAGGCGCGTCAGCTGCGTGACGTGGCGGGGTTCGAGCTCCTCGATGCTCGAGACCCCGAGCAGCTTCATGGTGCGCACGATCTCGCTGGACAGGATCTCGATGACCTTGTCCACGCCTTGACGCCCGCCGGCCATCAAACCGTAGAGATAGGCCCGCCCGATCAGCGTGAAGTCAGCGCCGAGGGCCATCGACGCCACGATATCCGCCCCGTTCATGATGCCGGTGTCGATCATCACCGTCGTGTCACGGCCGACTTCGCGGAGGACCTCGGGCAGGAGGCGGAAGGGAACGGGAGCCCGATCGAGCTGGCGCCCACCGTGATTGGACAGGAGGACGCCGTCGACGCCCAGATCGACCAGGCGCTTGGCGTCGGTCACATTCTGCACCCCCTTGATGATGATCTTGCCCTTCCACATGGAGCGGATGACGTCCAGGTCCTCGTGGCTGATGGTCGGATCCATCGCCGCATCGAGCAGCTCGCCCACGGTTCCCCCGGTGGAGTGCAGGGAGGCGAACTCGAGCTTGGGGGTGGTCAGGAAGTCGAACCACCACCAGGGGCGTGGGATGGCGTTGAGCACGGTCCCCAGGGTGATCTGGGGAGGGATGGAGAAACCGTTGCGCTTGTCGCGGAGCCGAGCACCGGCCACCGGCGTGTCCACCGTGAACATCAGAGTATCGAAACCTGCGGCGGCGGCCCGTTCGACCAGCCTGTAGGAGATTTCACGACGCCGCATGACGTAGAGCTGGAACCAGTTGCGCCCGGTGGGGTTGACGGCTTGGACGTCCTCGATGGACGCGGTGCCCAGGGTGGAGAGCGTGAAGGGGATGCCGGCGGCATTGGCCGCCCCGGCTCCGGCGATCTCGCCCTCGGTCTGCATGAGACGGGTGAACCCCGTGGGGGCGATGCCGAAGGGCAGCGCGGACGGCCCGCCGAGGATCTGGCAGGATGTGTCCACGTCCTCGGCCGGCCGGAGGATGTCGGGGTGGAACTCGACGTCCTCGAAGGCCTTCCGGGCCCGGCCGAGCGAGATCTCCCCCTCCGCTGCGCCGTCGGTGTAGTCGAAGGCGGCCTTCGGAGTGCGGCGTTTCGCGATGGTCCGCAGGTCCCAGGTCGTCAGCGCGGCGTCCAGGCGGCGGCGCTTGGGGTTCAATTCGGGCTTCTTGAACTTCAGAAGGTCGAATACTTCGCTGGGCTTGGGAAATTGGCGTTTTACCATGGGCTTCCTCATCCTTGAGAACGGTGATCGGGTTGGCGTTATCTTATTTTTATGCTTCGGACTCGGGTTTGTCCACCCTGGCGCGCGCCGACGGCGAGCCGTCCGGGCGGACTGACGCAGAAGAATGCGAATCCATTCGCGGTGCCCCCAGTCGGACTCGAACCGACACTGCGCCGATTTTAAGTCGGCTGCCTCTGCCAATTGGGCTATGGGGGCGCGGTCGCCGACCGCCGTCGGAGGCCAGCAGGTCCGTGGAAGCGGAGCGGTCGCCTCGATTCTAACCCGGAACGTCCGGTGGAATCCGCCAGTTTCACTGCCTACTGCGCGCTCCCTCGGCCGCCGTGCGATGGACGCCGACCCCGGCTCCCCCGCTGGCGGAGTCGCCGACCCGGAGCCTGCGCCTTCGCTCTGGAGACTCCGACCCTGGATCTTCCGATTTCAGCGTATCCGCCCGAACCCGCCCCGGTATAGTGAACAGGGTCTGTGCCATGGAGATCGATCGAAAAGGCAAAAGAAGAGCCAAAAGGAGGAACATGACGAAACGCCCCGGACTGCTCGCCCGCTACCGCAGGGTGCTCAAGAACGACGCCGCGGCCGGAATAGTCCTGATGATCGCGGCGGCCGCCGCCCTCGTGTGGTCGAATTCGCCGTGGCGCGAGGCCTACGAGCGCTTGGCGACGACGGTCGTCGGACCCGGGTCCGTCCACCTGGCCCTGCCGATCGAACACTGGGCGTCCGACGGGATCCTCACGGTCTTCTTCTTCGTGGTGGGACTGGAGCTCAAACAGGAGTTCACGCTCGGCTCCCTGCGCGATCCTCGCAAGGCGGCGGTGCCGATCATCGCGGCCGCCTGCGGGATGGCGGGTCCCTCGGCGTTCTACGCGCTGACGCAGGTCGCCGCCGGTTCCGGCGAGTACGGCGGCTGGGCCGTCCCCGTGGCGACGGACATCGCCTTCGCGCTGGCGATCCTCGCGATCTTCGGACGCGGCCTTCCGCCGGCGGCGCGCACCTTCCTCATGACCCTGGCGGTGGCCGACGATCTGGGCGGCATCATCGTCATCGCCGTCTTCTTCGCCGGAGGCGTCAACTTCGGCTGGCTGGGGGGAGCCATCGCCCTGGTGGCCGCCTTCGGGTTCCTGACCGCCAAGAGAATCACCCACTGGTGGTTCCTCTGGCCTCTGGCCATCCTCGCCTGGTACTGCATGCACATGTCGGGCGTCCACGCCACGATCGCCGGGGTCGCCCTCGGCATGGTCGTGCCGACCGGGCAGAGGAAGTCCGAGCCCGAGCCGATGACGCACCGTTTCACCGAAAAGCTCAGCTTCGCCAGCAACGGCGCCGTCCTGCCGATCTTCGCGTTCTTCGCGGCCGGCGTGGACATCGTCGACTCCGGCGGTTTCGGGAAGATGCTCACCGACCCCGTCTCGGTGGGCATCTACCTCGGCCTGCCCGTAGGCAAGTGCATCGGCATCTTCGGCGGCGTGTGGATCATGACGCGCTTCCTTAGGCTGCGCTTGGGGGCGGGAGTCGACCTCGCCGACATCTTCCCGATCTCGTTGGTGGCCGGCATCGGCTTCACCGTCTCGCTGCTCATCGCCCAACTGTCGTTCCCGGCGGACAGCCCGCACGAGCCGCATTCCAGGGTCGCCGTCATCTTCGGCACCCTGCTGTCGATCCTATTGGGCGCGATCGCGCTGCGCCGTCGTCTGAGCCATCCAGTCCGCGGCCCGAAGGGGCAGCCCGGCATGCGCCACGACGACCAGATGCGCCACTCCCCCGACCAGGGCCGCCGCTCCAGCTTCCACGGCGACATGCGCGGGCGTCACAACCCCGACGGCTCGCGCAGCTCGGCCG
>ERZ773076.128-NODE-128-length-42893-cov-5.068070_pt1 | contig 42893 bp, 40 predicted proteins | sample MGYA00580613_ERZ773076 | MGnify/ENA primary metagenome ERZ773076 (study PRJEB29015, sample SAMEA2738005) | human oral metagenome | biome: human oral; feature: human-associated habitat; material: dental | place: China | collected 2057 ...
TCCGGGTGATCCGGGCGGGACGCAGGCTCACCGGGCTGGCGGCGAACGTCGGTGTCGGCAGGGTGGCTAGGGCGGTTGCCGATGCTCTCCAGGCTTGCGGCTTGCTCACTGCAGGGGCCGGGGCGGTTGCGGTGGAGGTCAGAGGACAGGAACTGCACTGTCGACTGTTCAGAGTATCCGCGGAGGAAGCAGCCAAGTTCGCGGAGGCTTTGGACGAGGCGTTGCAGCCTGTTTCCCGACCCCGATATCTGATCTCCCGTCTCACCGCCGTCCCACCCCGGTTCCGGGACGTCTTGAGGCTTGCCCTGACCGGGAGGGAAACCGTTCTGGAAACCTGGCATCCGGTTCCGAGCGTGCTCGCCTCCAGCCGGGACCATGCTGATGCCTACCTACTCGCCTGGAAGCGATGGGTGGGGGAAGGGGAGGTTCGGTACGCTCACAGCCCCGAGGGCAAGGGCATCACGCGAGCGGTGCGTGGCGCCGATCCGTGGCAGTTCACCTCGGTGATTCGTCTGCACTGGGAGTGAGTGCTCTTGTGGTTCGAGTTGGCTGGTTCGCCATGCCGCACTTCTGATGTGCTGACAGGCCATTGGAGCCGGGTCGCTGTTGCTTATCTCAAGTGCTTCTCTTGGAGACCGGGAGCAGGCTGCCCTGCACTCTTGGATTGGTAGAATTAGACCTGTAGTACACGACGGGAGGGTCTTACAGGGTGAGTGTCTTCCTGATTCTCGGAGTCGTAGGAATCGCAGTCCTGCTGGTGTCTTTGATCCTGGGGGATCTGCTGGATTCGACTCTTCATTTCGACGGCTTGGATTCCGAGGTCTTCTCAACCTCGGTCATCGCGGCCTTCATCGGGGCCTTCGGGTTCGGTGGGGTGGCCGTCCAGGAATTCACGAACAACGTGTGGTTGGCCTCCTTGGTCGGCATGGTCACGGGAAGCCTGGCTGGCTGGGGGGCGGTGACTCTCACTCGCTTCCTGAAACGCGCAGAAACCGGGCAGGCGCTTCGCAGTGACCACCTGATCGGGGCGGAAGCCCATGTCATCACGGACATTCCGGAAGACGGTTTCGGCGAAATCCGGATCGGCACCTACAAGCGAGCAGCACGGGCGGAACTGCCGATTCCCGCCGGAACCCCGGTCTGGGTTTCTGGTGTCCTGTCTCCCACAGCCGTCGAGGTTCGTCCCAGCGTCAATGAGCTTCCCCAGCCCTGAGCGGAAACAGAAAGGTCCAAATATCCATGAATAATTTCTCCTCCCTGATCACTGGAGTGGGAGGCATACTTCTACTGATCGCCCTGCTGATCTGGCTGGTTGCTAGCCGGTACCGGGTGGCCCGTCCGAATGAGGCCTACATCATTACGGGCCAGAAGGGCAAGGCGGTCACCAACCCCGAGACCGGCCTGGTTTCCACCGACCTGTCCGGACAGAAGGTCATCATGGGCGGCGGTGTCTTCGTGATCCCTCTGATCCAGCGTTTGCACGTGCTCGACCTGTCCAGTCGCCGCATCATGGTGCAGATCCGCAACGCGGTCTCCGGTCAGGGCATCAAACTGAACCTCGACGGCGTCGCGATCGTCAAGGTGGGTGGCAACGAGGACTCCATCCGTGCTGCTGCACAGCGCTTCCTGATGCAGCAGGAGGAAATTGAGACGTTCACCCAGGAAACCCTTGCTGGTGCGCTCCGATCCATCGTCGGTGGGCTTTCCGTGGAGCAGATCATTCGTGACCGTGCTGCTTTTGCACAGAGGGTGGCCGATGAGTCGGAGGCATCCCTGACTGGTCAGGGGCTGGTGCTTGACACCTTCCAGATTCAAGACATCACCGACGATGGCTCCTACTTGTCGGACTTGGGGCGTCCGGAGTCGGCCAAGGTTGGTCAGATTGCCGCGATCGCCGAAGCCGATGCTCGACGGGAGGCCGAACAGGCGAGGCTGGCCGCCGAGCAGGAGATTGCGATCTCGGAGCGGGCCCTTGTGCTCAAAGAGGCCGAGATCAAGGCCGAAACGGATGCTGCTCGCGCCCAGGCAGCCGCAGCTGGGCCGCTCGCCCAGGCCGATCGTGATCAGGCCATCCTTACCGAGCAGGAGAAGGTCGCCGTGCGGCAGGCGGCACTGAAGGACCGCCAGCTCGACACCGAGGTTCGCAAACCCGCGGACGCGAAACGGTACGAGACCGAGACCGCGGCCCAGGGACGGCGCAACTCCGAGATCTTCGAAGCCGAGGCCCGCAAGGCAGCCGCCATCGCCAACGCCGAGGCCCAGGCCGAGACAGCACGTCTTACCGGTGAAGGTGAGAAACAGCGCCGTGCCGCACTCGCCGAGGCTGAGGCCATCGAAGGTGCGCGTCGCGGTGAGGCCGAGAAGGCACGTCGCATCGCCGAGGCCGATGCCATCCGCGCCGAGGGAGAGGCCAAGGCCGCCGCGGCCCTTGCCGTCGGTACCGCTGAGGCGGAAGCCATGAACAAGCGGGCCGCCGCTTTCGCGAACTACAACGAGGCAGCGGTGTTGCAGATGCTCGTTGAGGTGCTGCCGCAGGTCGCTGAGAAGGTTGCCGCCCCCATGGGCAGCATCGACAAACTCACCGTTGTCTCCACGGAAGGGGCGGCCGCGTTGCCCCGTCAGGTCAACGACAACGTGCTGCAGACCGTCGAGATGATCAAGAACACCACCGGTATCGACCTGCTTGACATCCTGAAGGGCCACACGAGCGGCAAAGCGCTCAAGGGCGAAACCGTCGAGTGACAATCCCTGGAGCGCGAGGGGTCGGACCTCATCAGGTCCGGCCCCTCGTCTCATTGATCAGCTGGCCACAGCGGCGGCAATCCGGTCTCCGACCTCGGAGGTCTTGACGGCGCCGGGGGTGCGGCCCGCGATATCGGCGGCAACTGCATCGTCAATGCGGCGGGCCGTCTCGAGGTGTCCTAGGTGCGCCAACAACAGAGCCACGGAACTGATGGCCGCGGTCGGATCAGCGATGCCTCGACCGGCGATGTCCGGAGCCGAACCATGAACGGGCTCGAACATCGATGGGTATTCGCCCGACGGATTAATGTTCGCGGAGGCCGCCAGGCCGATGCCCCCCGTGACCGCCGCAGCCAGGTCCGTGACGATGTCACCAAACAGATTGTCGGTGACGATCACGTCGAACCGGGCAGGGTCGACCACCATGGCGATCATGGCGGCGTCGATGTGCAGGTAGTCGCGCGTGACCTCAGGAAACTCCTCACCGATCTGATCGAAGAGGCGACGCCATAGGCTCCCGGCATTGACCAGGACGTTGTGCTTGTGCAGCAGGGTGATCCTGCCACGCCGCGCCCGGGCGCGCATGAACGCGTCACGAACCACGCGCTCCACCCCGAAAGCAGTGTTGACGGAAACCTCGGTGGCAATCTCCTGAGGGGTGCCGATTCGCACCGCGCCACCATTGCCGCAGTAGAGTCCCTCGGTTCCTTCACGCACCACCACGAAGTCGATGTCGCCCCGGGCCACGACCTCGGGGGACAGGGGAGTGGAAACTCCCGAGTAAAGCCGTGACGGGCGGAGGTTTACTGCGTGATCGAAGGCGAACCTGAGCCTCAGCAGCAGTCCCCGTTCCAGCAGGCCGCTCGGGATCCTGTCCGAACCGGGGGCAGCCCCGACTGCTCCGAGCAGGATGGCGTCGGTGGCCCGCAGATCTTCCAGAGTGGAGTCGGATAGGACCTCGCCGGTACGCAACCAATGCTCCGCACCGAGATTGAGATGCACCTCCTCGAAGGTGTTTTCGCCCGCGGCAGCCCGCAATACCTTGAGCGCCTCGGCAGTCACCTCCGGGCCGATGCCGTCGCCGCCAATAACTGCCAGGGTCTGTCGTGTCATGCGGGAAGACTAGGCGTGCCATCGATGGTGGCAGTCCGATTCCCACTTCTCGAGATGGATGCGACCGCCGCGGCCTCGTGCCCCGATCCCGGTTCCGTCGCTAGGCTTGCAGTATGCGTATCGCCCGTTTCGCCGTGGCCGGCAAGGATCCCGCCTACGGCATCATCGAGTTGGAGGTCGACGGCGGTGAGTACCCGGAAACCGTCGCCGCGATAACGGGGGACCCGCTGGCCGGGGTGCCCGTCAATTACACGGGCGCCAGGCACGACCTCGCGGATGTCCGGTTGTTGGCACCCGTCATTCCCCGAAGCAAGATCGTTGCGATCGGGCGCAACTACGCCGAACACGCCGCCGAACAGGGGGCATCCATTCCGGAGGAGCCAATGGTGTTCCTCAAACCGAACACCTGCGTGATCGGACCCGACGAGCCCATCGTGCGCCCTGAAGGATGCAGAGATCTGCATTATGAAGGTGAACTGGCCATCATCATCGGGAGGATCTGCAAACAGGTCCCGGAGCAACGAGTGGCTGATGTGGTGTTCGGCTATACCATCGCAAACGATGTGACCGCACGGGACTGGCAGAAGGAGAACGATCAGTGGTTCCGGGCTAAGGGATGCGATACCTTCTGCCCTCTTGGTCCGTGGATCAATACACACCTCACCCCGGCGGAGGCGGGTCATCTCGCGATCGAAACCCGAGTGGGTGAGGATGTGCGGCAGCAGGGGAACACATCCCGGCTGGTTCGGGGTATTCTGGAGCTGGTGACCTACGTCTCCTCGTTTACAACACTGCTTCCTGGGGATGTCATCCTCACCGGAACCCCGGCAGGGGTGGGTCCGATGGCCGACGGGGACGTGGTCTCGGTGGAAATCGATGGGCTCGGGGTGCTGAGCAATCCCGTGACCTCCGCGTGACCACCCGCCTGCCCGGACCGGAGCTCAGATATCCGGTCGCCCTGCGAGGCGAGGACCCCATGAAACTGGCGATGGGCCTGCTGGGAGCGTTCTTGGCTTTCCTGGTGGTGGTGCAGCTACTGGCGCAGGCCGTATTGGGGGTCGGTTGGTTGTTCAGGGGGCAACCGACCTTCGAGGATTACCGGTCCCGGGCGCTGGCCTATGAACTTCCCGACGGAATCTTGGCGAGCCATCTTGGGATCGCGGGTCTGTTGCTGTTCGTGCTGCTGATCCAGCGGTACTGGCATGGCAGGAAGGCCGGCTGGGTGATGTCCGTCCAGCCTGGGGGACGCTGGCGGTACTTGTTGATCTGCCTCGTGCTGGCGGCAGTGCTGCTGAATATCGTCATGTGGCTCATGCGTGGGGGGAACATGGCATGGCAGGCGGCCCAACCCGACTGGATGGTATATCTCGTGCTGATCCTCATCACCTCGCCCCTGCAAGCAGCTGCGGAGGAGTTTTTCTTTCGGGGTTACCTGCAGCAGGCCATCGGTTCCTTGGCGGGCAGGGCCTGGGTCGGCATTCTGTGCTCAGCTCTGGTTTTCGCGTTCTTCCACGGAAATCAAAACATCGCGCTTTTCGCGCATCGTTTAGGTTTCGGACTGATAGCAGGGATCCTGGTGTGGGCCACAGGTGGCCTGGAGGCTGCGATCGCCGTCCATGTGGCCAACAACGTCTTCGCCTTCGGATATGCGCTGTTCACGGGTGGGGTTGTCGCACTCAAGGCAACTTCGGAGATTTCCTGGGAGGCGGCCTGCTCAGACCTCGCCGGTTTCGCCCTCTTCGGCGTCGCTGCATGGTGGATCGGGTGCAGGATGCACGTCGCGACCCTGACACCCTGAGTGTCTCCAGATGCTGACTCGAGTCACCGTCAGAGTGGCCGTGACGTGCGGCGTCTTACACTCCTGTCATGATGGATGTGCTTCTAGGGGTTGTGGACCGGGGGTGGGTATCCGAGAGCCACCACCGGGGCAGAATCAGTGTGGTTCGCGAGGACGGGCGGCCTCTGCTGTCTATCGGAGACATGACCGCGCCCACCTTGCCCAGGTCGGCCCTCAAACCGTTCCAGGTCATCGCGATGCTGCGCAGTGGCCTGGATCTCGAAGGTCAGCTGCTCGCGCTGGCCGCGGCGTCGCATCTCGGGCAGCCCATGCATACGGAAGGGGCACTGCGCATCCTCGAGATGACCGGGCTGAGTGCGTCGGACTTCCAGCACACCGCTGACCTTCCCGGCGATGAGACATCGCTCGCGTCCTGGCTGGCTGCTGGGAGGAGGAAAGAGCCGCTGGCGCACAACTGCTCCGGGAAACATGCGGCCATGTTGCGCACCTGCCGACTCGCAGGGTGGCCCCTCGATGGCTACCGAGACCCGTCGCATCCCCTGCAACAGGCCATCAGGGTCGTCATCGAGGAGTACTGCGGGGTGCTCGGTGAACCGGTGGTCGATGGCTGCACGGCACCCGCCTTCGCCACCACCTTGCCGGGGCTGGCGCATGGTTTCGCGCGTCTGGCATCTGAGGAGAAGGGCCCCGGCAGGCTGGTGGCGGACGCCTTCCGTCGCTATCCCGAATACACATCCGGTGCTTCCCATCCGGTGGTCAGCCTCGTGGAACAGGTGCCAGGAGCCGTGGCCAAGGTGGGTGCCGAGGGAATCCTCGCTGTCGGTCTGCCCGAGGGGATCGGGATCGCGGTGAAGATTTCCGACGGGATGGACCGTGGACGCTTTGAGGTCGTCGATGCCATCCTCACCCGCCTCGGACACCCGGTGACCAGCGGGCCGGGTGAGGTCCGCATCAGTTCCGAATTGGAGGAGAATCTCGCCTCCTTGGCGGGGTGAACCACCGAGTTGCGCGCCTGAGACGGGCCGTGTACTGTTTCTCTCCGTGCTCGAGAGAGCGCACAGGGGTATGGGGTAATTGGCAGCCCGACTGATTCTGGTTCAGTTAGTCTTGGTTCGAGTCCAGGTACCCCTGCGGAGAGGGCCTCGTAAGGAGGCCGTATCCATCACCTGGCCCCGTTGTGTAGCGGCCTAGCACGCCGCCCTCTCAAGGCGGTAGCGCGGGTTCGAATCCCGTCGGGGCTACCAAGGTGGAGGCCTTGGCCAGACACTGGTCCGGCCAAGGCCTTCGTCATTTCCAGGGCGTGTCGTCATCCCGCGCCAGATTCCGATCCTACGATTCACGAGGTGTCCTGCAGGATCTCCTCCAAACTCGTCACACCGGTGCGAAGAGCGAACAGCACCAGCTGCACCCGGTCCCTCGATCCCGTCTTCGACAACAACCGGCCCACATGGGTCTTGACCGTGGGCATCGACAGCCAGAGCCGGTCACAGATCTCCTGGTTCGTCAAACCGGCCGCGACCAGCGTCAGGACCTCCCTCTCCCGGGGGGTCATCTCTTCGAGGCCGAGGCGATCGGAGAGAAGAAGCCGGGTGGATGTGAGTGAACTGCCATGAGCAGGTCCCTGTCGCAGGGAGCGCAGGAGCCTGCGGGTGGGGCCCGGGGAGATCACCGAATCGCCGCTGGCCACTGTTCGAATGGCATCCAGCAAACGGTCCGGTGGCGTGTTCTTCAGCAGGAAACCGGACGCGCCGGTCTCGATGGCGTGGATCACGTGGTCATCCGTGTCGAAGGTGGTCAATACCATTACCCGCCCCGGTAGTCCGCGCGCAATCAACTCGGCGGTGGTTTCCAGGCCGTTCAGGACCGGCATCTGTATGTCCATCAGAATCACATCGGCCGGGTTCCGCTGCTGCCGTTCGAGGGCCAAGGTTCCGCTGTCCGCCTGCCAGATGACCTCGAGGTCTTCCTGCGAGTCGATGATCATGGCAAGTCCTGCCGTGAACAACGGCTCGTCGTCCACCAACGCGATGGTCGTCACGGTTCCTGCGGCTCCCGTAGAATCGTGAGCGAGACGCGCCAGCCATCATCGCCCGGTCCTGCATCGAGGATCGCTCCCAGCGCCGTTGCCCGTTCCTGCAACCTGGACAGACCGGTTCCGGTGTGGAATACACCACCCGGGCCGGTTCCCTGGGACCCTGACCCGTTCTTCACGTCGAGGACGATACCGGTCCCGGTCAGGGCGCACGACAACCGGACGGGGACGAATCCGGCATGCCCTGCCACATTCGCCAGTGCCTCCTTGACCGTGTCCAGGACGAGCGCGGCCCAGGAGGGCGGCATGGCCTGCTGCGAGAGATTCAGCGTGACCCGGATCGGGAGCCCGGTGCCCTCGGCCAGCATCACGATTTCTGGGAAAAGACCTGGAGAGGTTCTCCGTGGGGCCCGTTCCAGTTCGGGAACCGGAAATGTGGGCACGCCTTCGCCGTTCTGGAGCACATCCACCAGGGTGCGCGTCTCGTCGACCCCCCTGCGGCTGATGGCTGCCATGTTGCGCAGCGCCTCCCGGGAACGTTCCGGGGAATGCTCCAACATCAGAAGAGCGCCTTCTGCCTGGACCGCGATGATCGCGAGGGTGTGTCCGAGGACGTCGTGGAGTTCTCGCGCGAACCGTGCCCGTTCCTCCGCGGCGGCAAGGCGGTGCAGAGCGTCCTGTTGGGCTTCCAGAAGCGCCACCCGCTCCAGTGCCCTCTCGGTCCGGGAATTAGCGGCACGTCTGTTTGCTCCGGCCAGCGCCACCACCGCCACGGCGAGCAGAACCGTGCCCACCAGGATCACGTGTTCCAGTGGATCTCGTCTCGGGCTTGCGGCAACTGAGGCCAAGCCTGCGGCCAACCCCGATCCGGCCGTAAAGAACACGAGAAACAGCCACCGCAACGGTCTGTTCAGGCACGACTGGACGGTCCACACAGCAAGGAGGGTGGAGCTCATGGCCAGCAACGACATGGAGTTGAACACAACGGTATGGATGACCATGGCCCCGCCGATGACCGACACCGAGAACACGGGATGTCGTTGTCTCCAGGCCAAGGCGGTTCCACATGCGACCAGGAGCAGCGGGTAGATCACTTCCGAGTACGGCAGGCCAGAGACCCCAGGCGCCATTGCACCCAGCCAGAGCACTATGGCAGCGATACCAGTATCCAACGGTTTCGGCAGAAACGCATGGACACGCGATGCGGCGATGGGCATGGGGAAAACCTACGGGCGCTCCGTTCCGGTTGCATCATCCCCGGGTATGAGGTGTCAACCGTGTCGGAACCATCCTTCGGCATGACGTTTTCCGGCCCTCGGATTCCGAAACTTGCGTCATGGAGTTACGAGACGCCGATCTGGCCGTGAGGACCAGGGATTTGACGAAGAGTTTCGGGAAATGCACTGTCGTGGACGGTCTAGACCTGGCCATTCCCCGAGGGGGTGTCTACGGTTTTCTGGGGCCCAACGGATCCGGGAAATCAACCACCATGAAGATGCTCCTGGGGCTGCTCCACCCGAGCGCGGGACAGATCTTCCTGCTCGGGGAGGATCCGTGGGGTGAGGCCCGGGCACGGCTCATGCCCCGGATCGGATCGATGATCGAGCATCCACCCGGATACGGTCATCTCACAGGGGCGGAGAACATGAGGCTCCTGGCCCGGCTGCTGAACCTGGAGACCACCCGGATCGACAGGGCACTCGAACTAGTGCGTCTGACTGACCACCGGGACCGGCTGCAACGAACCTATTCGCTGGGGATGAAACAGCGCCTCGGAATAGCGATGGCCTTGGCGCGGGAGCCAGAACTGCTGATCCTCGACGAGCCCACCAATGGACTGGACCCCGCTGGCATCGAGGAGATCAGGGAACTGATGATCCACCTGGCCTCCGGAGGGGTCACGGTCATGATTTCCAGTCATCTTCTCGACGAGATCGACAGGATGGCGGACATCCTCGGTGTCCTTTCACAGGGGCAGCTGGTTTTCCAGGGAAGCAGGAAGGAACTGTTCGAACGCTCCATTCCGGATCTGCTTGTGGTGACACCGCAGGCCAATGCCGCTGCCAATCTGGTCAGGGGCTGCCGCTTGGAGAGGAACGGGATCAGGGTGCAGGGTTGCGGTCAGGAAGATGCCGCCCGATTGATCGTGCGGCTGGTGCAGGAGGGGATCCCCATTCATGAGGTTCGTCGCCTCCAGCAGTCACTGGAGGAGGTCTTCATGGATCTGACCGGTGGGGCGGAGGCCTTGTGATGGGCGAGATCTGTTTGGAGATGACGAAGATGCGGAGACTACATGTGATTCCCCTGACGCTGGTCCTGTTGGCTGCCGCGATCCCGGTCGTCGCTCTTTCCTTGTTTGCTCCGGGGGCTGTTTCCCGGCTCAACGATCCCCACGAGTTGCCCTGGGGTCAACCACTTCTCAATTTCGCATTCGCGAATGCTCTCATCCATCCTATTCTCGTGGCGGTGCTGGCATCCCGTCAGACCGACATCGAACACCTTTCGGGGAGCTGGTTCCTGAACGCCACCACAGGTAGAACCCCCGGGACGTTGTGCCGTATGAAGTTCTTCGCCCTCGTAGCGGTGGTGATTCCGGCAACCCTCGTGCAGACCGGGGCCGTTGTGGCGTTGGGGGTGGTGGCCGGCGTCCGGGTGCCCCTCGACGTCCCGATGTGGTCTTGGTATGTGGTGTCGCTGGTTCTGGTCGACACGGTTCTCCTGGCATTCCACATCTGGCTCTCCGCGATCTGTGAGAATCAGCTCGTTGGTGTCGGTACCGGACTGGTTGGCGGTTTCATCGCGCTCTACATGTTTCTCGCACCGAGTGTTGCCCGTGTCATTCCTTGGGGGTATTACGCCGTGATCACCCCGGTAGCGATGGCTGCCGGCTCGGACGGGCTCGTTCCCGTCCTGCCGCCGTGGCCGTGGCTAATCGGTCTGGTCCTGCTCGGGGCAGCGGCTTTTGCCCGGTGTACGAAACGACTTGACCGGGTTGAGAGGTGACAGTGATGTTTGCCGCCGAAAGAATGAAGTTGCACCGTTCCATGGTGTGGTGGGTCGTGGTACTCCTGCCGTTGCTGGCGGTTGCCTCGGGCGGAGCCAACTACTGGCTCCAGACGACCAACGGAGCCTTGGAGACGGGCTGGGATGTCCTTACTGGGCAGATCACCCTGTTCTACGGGATGATGTTCTTCTCCACCGGGGTTGCGCTCCTGGGTGCTGCTGTGTGGCGTCCGGAGCATCGGAGCAGCTCGTGGAACCGCGTTCTGACCACGGGACGATCGCCCGTTTTGTTGGTGCTGATGAAGTCCGTTGTGATCCTGCTGCTGGTGGTCCTCGTCCAACTGGTGTTCGTCGGGCTCAGCTGGGGGATCGGGCTGCTTCTGGGGCTCCAGGAAGCGCCTACGTCCTCCTTTCTCATTGCCGCGGCGCTCTGTGTTCCCGTGTCCGTACCGCTGGTGCTGCTGCAATCGTTGATGTCGATGCTGATGAGGTCCTTCGCCGCCCCCGTGGCCATCTGCCTGGCCGGATGCATGATCGGTTTCGCCAGTGCCGCATCGGGAACCGGGACGGGACCGCTGGACCTCCTGATTCCGCAGGCCGTCATCACCCGGACCGTGCTCCTGGGATCCGCCGCCGTATCGACAAGCGGCGGGCAGGGCATGGACGAAGTGCTTCCGCTGGCCTGCTCGGCGGCAGCTCTGGCGGCCATCATGGTCATCGTGACGGTTCTGGTGGTGCGGCGCCGGCCCGTGGTCTCGCAGTAGGCGGTCTTTCACCGGTCATTCAGTGTCGTTGCGGCGCAACACCTCACTCAGGCGTTCGGCAGCGGCCATCACGGCGGGGGCGTGGAGCCGTCCCGGCTGCCGGGTTAGGCGTTCGATGGGACCGGAGACGCTGACGGCTGCGATGATCTTTCCAGAGGGGGAGAGCACCGGGGCTGAGACCGAGGCCACCCCGGGTTCGCGTTCGGCAACAGACTGCGCCCATCCGCGGCGGCGTACCTGCTGCAATGACAGCACCGTGAACGTGGCTTCCTTGAGTAGACGAGGCAGGTTCTCGGGCTCTTCCCAGGCCAGCAACACCTGCGCGGCAGAACCCGCGGTCATGGAGAGCTGTGCCCCAAGGGGAACGGTGTCTCGCAGACCCGAAGGACGTTCCACAGCGGCGGAGCAGATTCGGAGATCACCCTGGCGGCGAAACAATTGGGCCGATTCGCCGGTGATGTCGCGTAGCCGGGTGAGGATGGGTCCTGCGGTGGCCAGCAAGGGATCCTCCGCAGCGGAGCTGGCCAGCTCCGCGAGGCGTGGGCCCAGAACGAAACGTCCCTGGAGGTCTCGGGTGACCAGGCGATGGTGTTCCAGGGCCACGGCCAGTCGGTGTGCTGTCGGTCGTGCCAAGCCGGTGGCACCTACTAGGCCCGCGAGCGTCAGAGGGCTGTTTTCCAAGGCAGTCAGTACGGCCGCTGCCTTGTCGAGAACTCCTACTCCGCTTCCTTCGTCCATATTCCGAGATTATCGTTTCGAATGTTGGACATGCAAGATAGAGTGCCGCCACCTGGCAGGCCCTGTCCTGCGATCAATCGTAATGAGGAAGCATGAAAATGGGGAAGACCCTCGCTGAGAAGGTTTGGGATGCGCATGTCGTACGCGCTGTCGATGGTGAACCCGACTTGCTCTACATCGACCTGCACCTGGTGCACGAGGTTACGAGCCCGCAGGCCTTCGAGGGTTTGAGGATGAATGGTCGAAGGGTGCGCCGTCCGGATCTCACCTTGGCGACTGAGGATCACAACACTCCCACGCTGAACATCCTCAAACCGATCGCGGATCCCGTTTCCCGAACCCAGGTGGAAACACTGCGCAGGAACGCAGCTGAGTTCGGAATCCGTCTTCATTCGCTGGGCGATCGCGATCAGGGGGTCGTCCACATCATCGGCCCGCAGCTCGGGGTGACCCAGCCCGGCATGACCATCGTCTGCGGCGACTCCCACACCTCGACCCACGGTGCCTTCGGGGCCCTGGCCTTCGGCATTGGCACATCGGAGGTGGAACATGTGCTCGCCACCCAGACGTTGCCGCAGAAGAAACCCAGAATGATGGCCGTCAACATCAACGGCGACCTGCCGCCCGGGGTCACCGCCAAGGATGTCGTCCTGGCGTTGATCGCCAAGGTCGGCACGGGCGGTGGCCAAGGCTACATCGTCGAGTACCGGGGAAGTACCATCGAAAAGTTGTCGATGGAGGGTCGCATGACGATCTGCAACATGTCCATCGAGTGGGGCGCCAAGGCCGGCATGATTGCTCCGGACGAAACAACCCTCGCATACCTGAAAGGCCGCCCCCACGCTCCAGAAGGAGCCGAGTGGGATGCCGCGGTTGAGTACTGGAAGACTCTTCGCTCCGACGACGACGCCCACTTCGATGCGCAGGTGGACATCGACGCGACCCGGCTGACCCCCTTCGTCACGTGGGGCACCAACCCAGGGCACGGCGTGCCGCTCGGGGGTGTGGTGCCCGCTCCTGAGGATTTTGATTCCGATGTGGAGCAGGCCACAGCGCGCCGAGCCCTCGAATACATGGATCTGACCCCGGGGACCCCGATGCGGGAGATCGCGGTAAACGCAGTGTTTCTCGGTTCCTGCACCAACGGCCGGATCGAGGACCTGAGGCTGGCGGCCTCCGTGCTCCGGGGACGCAGGATCGCCGAGGGCGTGCGGATGCTTGTCGTCCCGGGTTCGGCCCGGGTTCGGATCCAGGCTGAGCTCGAGGGCCTGGACAAGATCTTCCTCGCATCTGGGGCCGAGTGGCGGGCGGCGGGATGTTCGATGTGCCTTGGCATGAATCCCGATCAACTCTCCCCGGGGGAGAGGTCGGCCTCCACGTCCAACCGCAACTTCGAGGGACGCCAGGGCAAGGGTGGACGCACCCACCTCGTCAGTCCCGCGGTCGCCGCCGCGACTGCCGTCACCGGGTACCTCGCTGCCCCTGCTGACCTGATCGGAGCCTGAGACATGGATGCTTTCTCCACTCACACCGGAATCGCCGTTCCACTGCGCCGCAGCAACGTCGACACCGACCAGATCATCCCCGCCGTCTACCTCAAACGCATCACCCGGACCGGCTTTGAGGACGGGCTGTTCGCGGGCTGGCGCAGCGACCCTGATTTCGTGCTCAACCGCGAGCCCTTCACGGACGGGACCATCCTGGTGCCCGGACCTGACTTCGGGACTGGCTCGTCGCGAGAACATGCCGTCTGGGCGCTGCAGAACTACGGCTTCAAGGTGATCGTGGGAACCCGGTTCGGTGACATCTTCCGTTCCAACTCGGGCAAGGCCGGGTTGCTCGTGGCCCTCGTCACGGAGGAGGACCGGGACAGGCTCTGGGCTGCCATCGAGACCGCCCCCGAGGAACCGGTGACGGTGGACCTGCCGGAGCAGACCATAATCCGCGGGGATCTCGTGATCGGGTTCGAAATCGACGAGTACACCAAGTACCGCTTGCTGAACGGCTTGGACGACATCTCCATGACCCTGCAGCACGACGACGAGATCGGGGCGTACGAGGCGACCCGCCCGGGGTTCAAGCCGAAGACCCTGCCCGTGCGGACTGTAGACACCGTCTCCTGAGGACCGCTGCTCGGACGGGTGACGATCCCGACGGTATTCTCCTGCTTCGTGGAAGTCGAAAAACGTCCCTGGCAACGCTCTCTGCGTGAGGCGAACCAAGAAACGGCGCCCCGTGCCTACCGTTTCCTGGCGCGACTGGTTCACCTGGTGATGGGTGGTCTGGTCCGGCGGACCTGGCGGGGGCAGGAGAACGTCCCGCCAGGCGGGGTGCTGGTGGTATCCAATCACCTCTCGAACTTCGATGTCCCCACAACCGGCGAGTTCCTCGTCTGGTCCGGGCGCTGGCCCCGCTACCTGGGCAAGTCCGAGATCTGGAAGGTGCCGGTGATTGGGTGGTTCGCGCGCGAGTGCCGCCAGATTCCTGTCATACGCCACTCCGAACGGGCCAAGGACTCGCTCGTGCATGCCCGCGAGGCCCTGGAAGCGGGGGAATGCGTCGCGATCTTCCCCGAGGGAACCATAACGGCCGATCCCGATGGCTGGCCCATGACCGGGCGCCCGGGCGCCGCCCGCCTGGCGCTCACGACCGGGGTGCCGGTGATCCCGGTCTGTCAGGTCGGGACAGACGCCCTCCTGGGTCGGAAGAAGCTGGAACTTCACCGGCTGTTCTCCCTGCGTAGGCGCCCCGTGATGGTGCAGGCGGGGCCGCCTGTCGACCTCAGCGCCTTCCCGATGGGGGAGGAGCCCGCGAAGGAGGACGTGGAACGGGCCAGCGTCGCGATCATGGACGCGATCACCGCGGTCGTCGCCGAACTCAGGGGCGGCCCCGCCCCCGAGGGGCGCTGGGACATGCGAGTAGGTGCCCGCGTGCCCCAGCGAGGGTGAGCCTCAGGCGGGATCGTTCATCAGGGCGCGGGCCTGTTCCATCAGTTCGACGGTGGCGATGGTGGCGTTCAGCGGACGCAGCGGGGACTCGGTGTGCCCCGCTGCGATGCAGCGAGCCACCTCCACGGCCTCGTGGAAGAGGCCCTCGTGGTGGATACGTGGCTCGTCCCAGGACAGCACCCGGCCATCCCGGAACCTCACCTCGACGGGCCCCGGGCGGTAGAACGGGCCGTCGAGCACCAGGGTCGCTTCGCTGCCCCCGATGACGGCGACGCTCGGGGTGTCGGTCAGCATCGAGGCGAACACGCTCGCCTGGCGCCCCTCGCCGTCCCCCAGCAGGGCCATGAACTGTCCGACGGCGCCCGTCGCGTGCCGGGGACCGACGGCCGCCACCACCTCGACCCCGGGCAGGACCCAGTCGGCGAACATCAGCGGATAGATCCCGAGATCGTTCATGGCCCCGCCACCCTGGGCCGGGTCCATGGCGCGGCGGTGATCCACCAGGTACTCGCCCATGTCCACGGTGACGGCCTCGATCCTGCCCAGCAGATCCGCCGCGAGCACCTGCCGGACCACGTCGAAGCGAGGCAGGGCCAGCGACCACACCGCCTCCATGCAGAACAGGTCCTTGTCGCGGGCCAACTCGACCAGTTCCCGCGTGGCCTCGACGGTGGGGGTCATGGGTTTCTCGACGAGCACGTTTCGCCCGGCCTCCAGGGCGAGCCGGGCGTGGGAGGCGTGGTCTAGGTGGCCTGTAGCGACGTAGACGACATCCAGGTCCTGGGCTACGAGTTCCTCGTAGGAGCCGCAGGCCTTCTCGACGACGTGTCCTTCAGCGAATTCGCGTGCTCGATCCAGGGAACGGGATCCGACGGCGACAATGCGCTGGGAGGTGTTCCGGGTCACCGTGGTGACGAACTGGTCGGCGATCCATCCGGTTCCGATCACGCCCCAGCGAAGGGCGGGCACGGAGGTCGGGTCGGTGGTGCGGGGCTGGGGCAGGGAATCAATCATCTGCGGTCCGTTCCGGGCAGCAATGCCCACATTGTCAGGACAAATTCTCCGGTTGATTCTATCTCTCGATATGCATCGGCTCACCGGTGATTCCGGGAGGTCACGTCAACAGGGCCGGCCGGCTAACGGAGCGGGTCGTGTCGCCCTCCGGAAGTGCATGTATCCGGAGCGATCCTCGCCGCTGACCGGGGCATCCCTGAAGTACCGTATCGGCGGGCGATCTCTAAGAATCCGCAAGAACGGATAACAAACCTGATCTGCATCCGCTAAAGCGGATTGAATCGTTAGAATCTCCCTGATGTCAAAGGAGATGCCCAAGCGGCGAGTGGCGATGCTGCTGCTGTTACTGGTGGTGGCCAACCTGGTCACCATGGTCGGCGTGTTCACGCTGGGGCGTTTTCACACGGATCCCACGACCCTGCTCGACTACCTGGGCTCTCGACTGCTCGGCTCCGAGTGGACCGGGAACCCGGAGGTCGCGCACGTGATCTGGAACATCCGCTTCCCACGCATGGTGGCGGCTCTGCTTGTGGGCGGCGCGCTTAGCGTCGCGGGGGCCGCCTACCAGAGCCTGTTCCGGAACCCGCTCGTCTCCCCTGATGTGCTGGGTGCATCGAGCGGGGCGGGTTTTGGGGCCGCGCTCGCGATCGTGCTGGGGCTGGGACCGACCGGACTCCAAGGGGTCGCCTTCCTCTTCGGGCTGCTGGCCGTCCTCGGGGCGTGGAGTGTGTCCTGGATGACCCGCAGGGACCAGGTGCTGGCCCTGGTTCTTGGGGGCATCATCGTCAGCGCCCTGTTCTCCGCGGGGGTGTCGATCCTGAAGTACCTGGCGGATCCGGACAGGGAACTGCCCGCCATCACCTTCTGGCTCATGGGGGGACTCAACGGGGTGCGTCACGCGGACCTGCCTGCCCTGTTCGCCCCCATCCTCACGTGCACCATTGTGCTGTGGCTGCTCCGCTGGCAGCTCGATGCCGTGACCTTCGGGGAGGAAACCGCGAAATCCCTGGGGGCGAACGTGACTTGGCTCAGGGCTGGGGTAATCGTGTGCGCCACCATCCTGACCGCCGTCTCCGTCTCCATCTCGGGGGTGATCGGTTGGGTCGGGCTCATCGTGCCGCACGTGACCCGGATGCTCTTCGGCCCCCAGCACCGGCTCCTGATCCCGGTTTCCTTCCTGCTGGGTTCCCTGTTCCTGATCGGGGTGGACACGATCAGCCGAACCCTGCTCGATGCGGAGATCCCGCTGGGGATCCTGACGGCCCTGCTCGGTGCGCCGTTGCTGGCGTGGCTGATGATGGGAAACAGGTCATGGTGAACGCGCTGATGGTTCGCGGTCTCACCCACCGCTATCCCGGGCGCGGAACCCCGGCCCTGGACGATCTCGGGTTCGACCTCCCGGAGAACCGGCTGGCGTTCGTGCTTGGCCCGAACGGGTCGGGGAAGTCAACCCTGTTCCGGATCCTGCTGAGGCTGCTGCGCGCAGACTCGGGTGAGGTCGAGATCGGCGGGCGTCGGCTGGAGAGCTACGGTCCGGCGGCCCTGGCCGGGGTGATCAGCTACATCCCGCAGTCCAGCGAGGTGCCCTTCAACTTCTCCGGACGACACACCGTGGTGTTGGGCCGGGTGACCCGTCGGGGTTTGCGGGCCAGCCCCCGGGAAGCCGACTGGAAGGCGGCCGATGAGGCACTCGAAGCGGTCGGGATGACGGGCTCGGGGAACGCGGGATCCAGGAACTCAGCGGCGGCGAGCGGCAGCTGGTGCTGATCGCCCGCGCCCTCTGCCAGGGCGGGCGGTTGCTCGTACTGGACGAGCCCACCTCCGCCCTCGACGCCGGCAACCAGATCCGGGTGTTGAGGCGGCTCCGCCGGCTCGTGGACCGCCAGGGCCTGACGGTGCTGCTCAGCTCCCACCAGCCCAACCACGCCTTCGAGTTCGCCGACGACGTCCTGCTCCTCAAGCAGGGGCGCAGCCCCGGACTGAAACCCGTCGCCGACCTGACGGGGGAGGACCTCAGCCACCTCTACGACCTTCCCATGAGGGTGGTGGACCTGACGGACATGCCCGGGCTCCGCCTCTGCGTGACCCGGCCCGAGACCAGAGGAGACCAGTGAACAATCCGTGGCAGCTCTATGACGACCTCATCGACCTGATCCCGCCCGGGACAAAAGTGCGCGACGCCCGTATCGGCAACTGGGCCTGCGTCACCTCCGACGCCGGTACCGGGGTGGCGATGATCTACCGCGGTGGCCCCCGGGCCGGTTTCGCCGAACGCGACATGGTCGGACGCGACCTCCGGGATGCCGCGTCCGCCGTGAAGTCTTGGGACCTGGAACTGGCCGCTCTCGGGGTGGCTGCCATCAACTCCTTCCTGACCACGGGGGAACGGGTCGGTGCCCACCCCACCCCGGGTGAGGACGAGAGATCCACCTTCGAACGTCACGCGGAAACCCGTCCGGACCTCAGGATCGCCACCATCGGTCATTTCGGTGACATCGAGAAATACGCCGAGGGCCGTGACCTCATCGTCCTGGAACGGTCGCCCTCGGGAAACGATCTCCCGGACCCTGCGGCCGAGTACCTGCTGGCTGACCGCGAGCTCGTCTTCATCACCGGCTCCGCCCTCACCAACAAAACCCTGCCCCGGCTGCTCGAGCTGTGCAGCGGGGCCAGGGTGATCCTCGTCGGTCCGAGCGCGCCCTTCGCGCCCGAGGTGCTACCCGCCTGTGTCGCCGAGATCGGGGGATCGTTGGTGATCGATCCCGATCACGTCCGACGGGCCATCGGCCTCGGAGGCGGGATGGCTGAGGCTCGCCAAGGACTTCGCATGTTCAACCACATCATCAGGAGGAACCCATGAAAACGCAGTGGAAACCGTTGTTCGCGGGGCTGGTCGCCCTGGCCACGCTTCTGACAGGCTGCTCGTCGGTCCCCGCGCAGACGACCGGGTCCCAGACCCCCGCGGTCTCCGCATCAGGAGGCCCGCTCAGCCTCAAGGACATGGGCGGGCGTGACACCGAGCTGGCGGCCCCAGCGAACCTGGCCTTCGGGGCGGGCCCTCCCGCCACCGTCATGATCTACACTTTCGGGGCGGATAAACTCGCCGGCTGGAACACTAAGGTGACCGAACAGGTCTCCCGGTATGTGACCCCGGAGGCCGCGGCGCTGCCGGTTCTCGGCAGGGCGAATGGCAAGGACGGCACGTTCAACGTCGAAACCCTGCTGGGTCACGGGGTTAACGTCATCCTCGACGCGGGTGAGGTTTCAGCCGAGTACGCGAAGATCGACGACGACCTCGAACAGCAGAGCGGGATCCAGGTGGTCCAGTTGTCGACGGAGCTCCAGAAACTGCCAGAGTTCTACCGGATGATGGGTCGCATCTTCGGCGACGATGCGCGAGGCGAACAACTGGCTGGTTACATCGAGAGGATCAACGCCGAACTCGCGCGGGGCTCGGTGACGATCACCGATAAGCAGCGCGTCTCCGTCTACTATGCAACGGGCGATGCGGGCCTGAACACCGCGGGGAGCAACAACATCCACGCCCAGGTGATCGACGTCATCGGCGCCAGGAATGTCTACGGAATGGCCGAGAAGGCCTCGAGCCGGGTCGACGTGAACGCCGAGCAGCTGCTCACCTGGGATCCCGACTGGATCATCGCCATGCCCGGGAAGGGCGGGATGGACTTGGCATCGAGTGACGCCTTCAAGTCTTTGCGGGCGGTTTCCCAGGGCAACGTGCTGATCTCCCCGCAGGTCCCCTGGGCCTGGATGGACGGCCCGCCCTCGGTGAACCAGATGATCGGTGCGGTCTGGGCGGCGGAGACCATCTACCCGGATGTCTACAACTTCGACCTCCCGAAGGAGGTGAAGGAGTTCTACTCGCTCTTCTACCACCACGAGCTGACCGATTCCGAGCTGAACGAGATCCTCGCCGGAGCTGGCCGCAGGAACTGATCCGTCCGGGCCTCCACGGCAAGTAGGATGAATCGGCAATCGAGCTCAGGAGGCCCCAGTGTCGGAACGAACCAAGATCGCCCTGGTTTTCGGTGGAAAATCGTCGGAGCACGGCATCTCCTGCTTGACGGCGGCCAGCGTGCTCGGAGCCATCGACCGGGAACGGTTCGACGTCGTTGCCGTCGGCATATCGAAGAGCGGCCGGTGGTCCCGGATGTCGCTGGAGGAGGTCGCGGGCCTCCACATCACCGGGGACGCCACGCCGGAGGTTCCGGAACCGGAACACGACGCGGTCTGGCTAGTCGGTGAACACGGGGGCGAGATCGCGACCCGGGTCGGCGACCAGCTGGTGGACGTCCAGGAGGTGGATGTCGTCTTCGCTCCGCTGCACGGTCCCTATGGCGAGGACGGCACCATCCAGGGGATGTTCGAGATGATGGGCATTCGCTACGTCGGACCGGGGGTGTTGGCATCCGCGGTGGGCATGGACAAGCACTTCATGAAGTTGGCCTTCGAGGCGGCGGGTCTGCCTGTTGGCCCCTACGTCGTCGCTTCGGAACGTCGGTTGCGCTTCGAACGGGAGGCCGTTCTGGCCGAGGTGGCCGGACTTGGTTTTCCGGTGTTCGTCAAACCTGCGAGAGGGGGCTCCTCCATCGGGATCACCCGGGTCACCGATCTGTCCGGGGTGGAGGCTGCGATAGCGGAGGCGCAGCGCCATGATCCCAAGGTAATTGTCGAGCAGGGATTCGTCGGAACTCGGGAACTGGAGGTGGCGGTGCTGGGTGATCCTGGGTCCCCTGAGGGGTGCCGGGCCTCGGTGGTCGGTGAGATCCGTGTCCAGGACGGGAATAGTTTCTACGATTTCGCCACCAAGTACCTGGACGATGACGGGGCCGCTCTCGACGCCCCTGCCAGGACCAGCCCGGAGCTGGCAACCAAACTCCGGGAACTGGCCTGCCGGGCCTTCAATGCACTTGGCGCCGAGGGGCTCGTGCGTGCCGATTTCTTCGCCACCGAGGACCAGGCGTGGATCAACGAGGTGAACACCATGCCAGGGTTTACCCGCATCTCGATGTATCCGGCTCTGTGGCAGGCCTCCGGGATCCCGTATCCCGAGTTGGTCACTAGGCTTATTGAGCTCGCCCTCGAGCGCCCGGTGGGGTTGCGTTGATGAGTGCCGAGTTCGAGATGATCGCCGAACTCACCGATGGTTTGGCATTCGGCCCCGATGTGCGGCTGGGCCCTGGCGATGACGCGGCGGTGCTGGTGCCGCGCGGCGACATCGTCATCACCACCGATGTGCTGATAGAGGACGTCCATTTCAAACGCTCATGGTCGCCCGCCTTCCAGGTCGGTAGGAAGGCTGTGGCGGTCAACGTCTCGGATGTCGAGGCCATGGGGGCCGAACCCAGCGCGGTGGTGATCGGGCTGGCCTTCCCGGGAGACCTGGACCGACGCTGGGTCAGCGACTTCCAGGAGGGTGTGGTTGAAGAGTGCGCCCGGGCCGGGGTCAGTCTCGTAGGCGGTGACCTGTCCTCGTCGCCGCACATCGCGCTCGGGGTGACCGCTCTGGGAAACTTGTCCGGGCGTCCCGGCATCACCCGGGCGGGTGCGAGGATTGGCGACCAGGTTGCGGTGTGCGGTCGGCTCGGCTGTTCGGCGGGCGGCCTGCTGGTCCTGCAACGGGGCTTCGGTTCTCCCAAGGACCTGGTTCTGGAACAGCAGTGCCCAACAGTCCCCTACGGGCAGGGAAAGGCTGCCGCGGAAGCCGGGGCCACCGCGATGATCGACGTCTCCGACGGCCTGTTGCAGGATCTCGGGCACATCTGCGAGCTCTCCGGGGTAGGCATCGATGTGAGAACCGCGGCGTTGAAGATACACGACAGCCTGGCGCGTCTCGCGGCAGCCACGGGCAAGGATCCGCTGGGTTTCGTCCTTGCCGGCGGCGAGGATCACGCTCTTGCGGCGACCTTCCCCGCACAGGTGGAGCTTCCGCAGGGCTGGCTACGAATCGGCACGGTGACCTCAGGTGCGGAAGTGATTGTGGACGGCATGCCCTGGACGGGTAGCGTCGGCTGGGACCACTTCGCTTGAAAGGAAAATCGATGAGAATCAGCGCTCGCAACCAGCTCAGGGGAACTGTTGTCTCCATCGAACAGGGAGCCGTCAACGGCATCGTCCAGATTGAGGTCGCGCCGGGACTAGTTATCAGCTCCTCGATCACGAACGAGGCCATCCGTGATCTCGGGCTCACGGTCGGCGGGAAAGCGGTCGCCGTGGTTAAATCGTCCTCCGTGATGGTGGGTGTGCAGGACTGAGAAGTTTCTCCCTCCGATCCCCGGGAATCCGCGTGATGGGGTGCTGAGCGGGTGGGTCATCGGAGTGGGTTTCGCATCTGATACGCCCTCTGGACTAGGTTGGAATCATGGCGACACGCGGCTCTTCCTCTGCCAGGAGTTCTTCCAGCAAGTCGGGTGCCGGGCAACGGACTAAGAAAGCGAGCACCGCATCCCGCGGTGGTTCGAAGAAATCCGACACCCGAAAACCGGCTGCCAATTCATCCGATACCCGAGGGGCCACGGAACCGAATCCTGTGTTGCAGGTTGTGGGGAGGATGCTTCGAGGGCTTGCCCACGGAGTGGGTGCGCTCGCCAGGAGCTTTGGGGGAGTGGAGAAGGACGTCGAGCCCGAGCGACGCCGGGATGGCACAGGTTTGTTCATCCTGGTGCTCGCCCTCGTGTTTGCCTCACGAGCCTGGTTCATGTTGCCGGGGCCTGTGGGAGAGAGCATAGGGGCCATCACCTCGACCCTGTTCGGAATGACTGCCCCACTGATACCGGCGGTTCTGTTCTACGGTGCCTGGCGGGTCCTGCGACACCCCAGGGACCTGGACGGGGCTTCCCACAGGGGATTGGGCTGGTTCCTTCTCACCATGGGTGCGCTCGGGCTCATCAATCTTTCACGTGGACTTCCCCGCCCGGACCAGATGGCGGAGCTGCAGCGTGCAGGCGGGGTGCTCGGTTTCCTGGCGAGTAGTTTCATCGCCGACCTGACCTCGGCATGGGTCGCGGTTCCTGTGCTTCTCGTCGTCACTCTTCTGGGTGTTTTCTTCGTGATCGGTAAACCCTTGCGAGTGGTCCTTGCCGGGATCCGGGCGGCCTTCTCATCGTTGGTGGAACGCCCGGAGGCGCCACAGGAGAAGCTGAAACTCGGCGTCGACGTGCCCTACGACACCCCGCTGATCACCGAGAAGGACGATCCTTCCCATGAGGATTCGGTTTACGACTACGAGGCGGACGAGGACTACCCCCTCGAATCCGGGACGGGGCTGGACGACCCGACGCCGCAGGCCCATGCCCCGACGGTTCCCGGGCCGGAGGAGAAACCCGACCTGCCCCCGCCGGTGCACACCCCCATGGCAGGGCGGGCTGAGCAGCTACAGCTCAGCGGTGACATCATGTATCAGCTCCCGGATGAATCGCTGCTCGCACCCGGAACCCGTCCGAAGGCTCGGACTGAAGCCTCCGACCGGATCGTGCGGCAGCTCGCTGCCACTCTCGAGGAGTTCACTATCGATGCCCGGGTCACCGGGTACACACGAGGTCCCACAGTCACCCGTTATGAGGTCGAACTCGGCAATGCCATCAAGGTTTCGAAGGTCACGGGACTGGCCGACAACATTGCCTACGCCGTCGGCAGCAATGAGATCCGTATCCTCACACCGATCCCCGGGAAGTCCGCCATCGGGATCGAGATCCCGAACCTCGACAAGGAGGTGGTCAGTCTCGGGGATGTGCTGCGTTCCCCGAAGGCGCGTTCTGATCATCACCCCCTCACCGTCGGACTGGGCAAGGACGTCGAGGGCGGGTTCGTTCTGGCCAACATGGCCAAGATGCCGCATCTGCTGGTGGCGGGTGCCACCGGGTCGGGCAAATCCAGTTTCATTAACTCGCTGATCACATCGATCATGATGCGAGCCACCCCGGAGGAGGTGCGGTTGTTGCTGGTGGATCCCAAGCGGGTGGAACTCAACCAGTACGAGGGTATTCCGCACCTGGTCACCCCCATCATCACAAACCCGAAAAAAGCCGCGGAAGCCCTGGCCTGGGTGGTTCGCGAGATGGATATGCGCTACGACGATCTGGCTGCTTTCGGGTTCCGACACGTTGACGACTTCAACAAGGCTGTCAGGGCCGGACAGGTCAAACTTCCCGAGGGATCCCAGCGGGTGCTGGCTCCCTACCCATACCTGTTGGTCGTGGTGGATGAGCTCGCCGACCTGATGATGGTCGCCCCACGGGACGTGGAAGAGTCGGTGGTGCGGATCACGCAGTTGGCGCGAGCTGCGGGTATTCACCTCGTCCTGGCCACGCAGCGACCCTCCACAGACGTCGTGACCGGGCTGATCAAGGCGAATGTGCCCTCACGCCTGGCTTTCGCCACATCCTCCATGACCGATTCGCGGGTGATTCTCGACCAGCCGGGTGCAGAGAAACTGGTTGGCAAGGGTGACGGGCTGTTCCTGCCCATGGGGGCTGGCAAACCAATTCGTGTGCAGGGCGCGTGGGTGAACGAATCTGAGATTCGCGAGATCGTTGCCCACATCTCGGGGCAGTTGCAGCCTACTTATCGGGAGGACGTGACCACAGCAGCAGCTGAGAAGAAGGTCGTGGATGACATCGGTGACGATCTTGAGTTGGTGCTGGACGCGGCCCGTCTCGTGGTGGAGCTCCAACTCGGTTCCACATCGATGTTGCAACGCAAGCTGCGTGTCGGTTTCGCCAAGGCGGGACGTCTGATGGATATCCTCGAATCCCGCGGAGTGGTGGGCCCCTCGGAGGGGTCCAAGGCGCGCGAGGTGCTAGTGAAACCTGACGATCTTGATGACCTGCTCGCTTCCCTCGGAGCCGGGTGAGTGATACTGGGAGGATCATGAACAAGGTCCACATCCAGACGTTGGGCTGCGCCCGCAACGACGTTGATTCTGAGGAACTCGCGGGCCGGCTGGCGGCGGGGGGATTCGTCCTGGTGGATGACCCGGCGGAGGCAGAGACCGTGGTGGTCAACACCTGCGGTTTCATCGAACAGGCCAAGAAGGATTCCGTTGACACGCTGCTGGCGGCTGCCGACCTCAAGGAAACCGGCACGACGAAGGTGGTAGTGGCGGTGGGATGCATGGCTGAGCGCTACGGCGCACAGCTTGCGGGGGCCCTTCCCGAAACTGATGCGGTGTTCGGGTTCGATGACTACGCGGATATCGCTGATCGGCTCCGAGTGATCCTCGCCGGGGGCAGCCACGAGGCCCACATCCCGAGAGATCGGCGGGAACTGCTGCCACTCACGCCAGTGGACCGTCCGCAGGCCGCAGGTCGGATTGTGACACCGGGACACACCCCCTTACCTGAGGGACTGGCCCCTGCAACGGGGCCGCGCGTGACCCGTCGCCGCCTGGGATCAGGGCCTACGGCTCCCTTGAAGATAGCTTCTGGATGCGACCGACGCTGCGCCTTCTGTGCCATCCCTGCTTTCAGAGGCGCCTATCTCTCGCGTCCCGTCGCCGACATCATCGCCGAGGCGCGCTGGCTCGTGGAACAGGGAGTCAAAGAGGTGTTGCTGGTTTCCGAAAACACATCCAGCTACGGCAAGGATCTCCCCGACGCAAGCCTGGAGACCCTGCTGCCCCAGTTGTCCCGGGTGGACGGGCTGGAGTGGATTCGGGTCTCCTATCTACAACCCGCCGAGATCCGCCCCGGAATGCTGGAGGTCATGCTCGACACCGACAAAGTAGTGCCCTATTTCGATCTCTCCTTCCAGCATGCAGCGCCCGGAGTACTGCGGCGAATGCGACGTTTTGGTGACCCGGATACTTTTCTCGGACTGATCGAACGGATCAGGGAGGCCGAACCAGCAGCCGGTATTCGTAGCAACGTGATCGCAGGGTTCCCTGGGGAGACCGAGTCGGACGTCGAGACTCTCCGGGAGTTCATCATCGAAGCCAATCTGGATGTTCTTGGAGTTTTCGGCTACTCCGATGAGGATGGTACGGAGGCAGAGGGCCTGGACTCCCACCTGGATCAGGCAGAAGTGGAAGCGCGGCGGGAGATGCTGGCAGATGTCGCCAACATGGTGTGCGAGTCCCGAGCCGCGGAGAGGGTGGGGGAGCGGAGCGTGATTCTGGTTGAGGAAACCGATGCCGACGGAGCGTCGGGGCGCGCGCCGCATCAAGGCCCCGATACTGATGGGGTGGTGGAGCTCCCTGGAGTCGATCTCCGGATTGGGCAGTTCATCGAAGTTGAGTTCATAGATGCCACAGGAATCGACATGGTGGGAGAACCCTGATGACCGAAAAACGGTCCAGTAATCTGAACGTTCCTAACGTGCTCACGGTGCTCCGCATCATCATGGTGCCGTTGTTCGTCGCGGTGTTGTTCTGGCAACCGGCGAACCAGGGGTGGCGTTTCACCGCTTCCGGAATCTTCGTTGCCGCGATGTTGACCGACCTGGCGGACGGCTACATCGCCAGACGCTACGACCTGATCACGGATTTCGGAAAGCTCTGGGACCCGATAGCTGACAAGGCCCTGACCGGCGCGGCCTTCATTTCCTTGAGCCTGTTGGGTGAGCTTCCATGGTATTTCACGGTGCTGATCCTGGTCCGTGAATGGGGAATCACGTGGCTGCGGGCAGCCATTGCGAAATACGGGATCATGGCGGCCAATCGTGGTGGCAAGTTGAAGACCGTCACGCAGTCGTTGGCCCTGATCGTTTTTCTCGCGTGGCTGCCAAGCCTGCCGGGAGCGGTGCAGTTTCTGGCCTGGGTACTGATGTGGGCGGCTCTGATCCTGACGTTGGTGACCGGTGCAGACTACATTCGCGAGGCCATCCGAATCCGTGCCCGGGGGAAGCAACCACGGCGCTCCGCCGAGTGAAAACGGGAGTGATCAGCTGCCGGTAGTGGCCTTCGGTTCAGCGGGAACTGGGACGACTACCACTTCGACGCCCAACTCTCGGATGTGAGCCAGCTCCTCTTCCGGGGCGTTGGAGTCGGTGACGAGAATGTCGATCTCGCTTAGATCGGCCATCTTCGCCAGGGTAACGTGCCCGATCTTGGAGGCATCGGCCACAGCGATCACCCGTTGTGCCCGTTCGATCATCGTGTGGTTGGTGCGAGCTTCGATGTCGTCATGGGTGGTCAGCCCTCCGGACGAGCTGAGTCCGTCGACCCCCACTAGGGCGGTGCCGACATTCACGAGCCGGAGTGTCGCCTCGGCCAAGGAACCCACGAGTTCCAAGGAGTTGGAACGCAGTACCCCGCCGGCGATGAGGACGCGACCCTGCCCCTGCTCGGCTGCTTCCAAGCCGATGCTCAGCGAGTTGGTGATGATCGTCAAATCTGTTCGATGGTGCAGGGCTCGAAGTACCTCGGCGGCTGTGGTTCCGCCGCTGAGACCGATGGCGTGCTTGCCCTCGGGGACGAGTTTGGCTGCTGCTGCTGCAATACGAGATTTGGCGGCTTGATTGCGCCCATCCCGCAGCCGTACAGGAAGCTCACGACTGCCCTGGATTGGACGGGCGCCACCATGGGTGCGATCCAGCAGTCCCTGAGAAGCGAGTACGGCCACATCGCGCCGGATGGTGGCCTCAGAGGTTCCCAGCTCGGTGGCGAGACTGGACAACGACATCTGTCCATTTTCCTGTAGCATCGCGAGCATCGCGAGCATTCGATCGGAGCGCTTGTGGGAATGCGTACCCGCAGCGTTCATGTCGACTCCTTCGTGCGCTTTCTCAGCATTTGGTGATCATGTCCGTGGGTCAGTGTAACGAGAAACTTCCTCGGTTTGCTGTAAGCCACTTGGGATAAGGGGTTTCTTGATTGCTGGATGTTCGGATTTCCTATCCTCCGGAGGTGTTTCGTGAACGGGGTGTCGCTGTCGCTGATGTTAAAATGCGCAACTGTTCATGATGGGGTATTTAACAGCACCCTGAAACAAGAGGTGTGGAGCGGGATGGTGTACGTGGTCCGGGAGTTGCAGGCTGCGTAAGGTTGTCTACATGCGCGAAGTGGAATTGTGGTCGAGACTCGTGGCTGCGCTTGGTGGAGAGTATGCCCGGAGCTGGGCGTCGACGGTTGCTTTACAAGAACTTGAGAGCCGCACTGTGGATGAGGCCTTAGCTGCCGGCGTTTCATGCAAAGAGATCTGGAGGGCTGTGTGGGTTGCGCTTGAGCTGCCGGCAACGATGCGTTGAAAACAGGATGCGTTGGCAGGTATGTGTCGCGCACTCTGCCGCGAGCAGTTTCACGGGCGACTCGGATCGCACCTTTCGGGAAATGTGTGATTGGGCTGGCGTGTCGAGTCCGCAGGAGGTCGGCGGGGCATCCCCCGGGGCTTTGTAACGTGTCAGCGCGACACGTCGCGATGCAATCGAACACATGTTCGGCTACACTGTGTATGTCTTCGGGTTTTCCACAGCCTGGAGATGAGCCGAATTTTTGTCACCCCCGATTCCTACAGTGAGGGTGAAGGTTGAGCTGGGCCTGAAGGAACGGCTCGGGGAATCGAAAGGAATCACACCATGGCTGTTGCGGACCGCGCCAAGGCGCTCGAAGCCGCCCTTGCTCAGATCGAGAAGGTGCATGGGAAGGGATCGGTGATGCGTCTGGGGGAAGATACCCGGTTGCCCATCGACGTCATCCCCACCGGGAGTGTCGCCTTGGATGTGGCTTTGGGGATCGGTGGCCTGCCGCGTGGTCGAATCATCGAAATCTATGGTCCCGAGTCTTCGGGAAAAACCACCGTTGCTCTCCACGCCATTGCGAATGCGCAGGCTGAGGGTGGGATCTGCGCTTTCATTGATGCGGAGCATGCGTTGGATCCAGATTATGCGGGAAAGCTCGGCGTCAACACCGATGAGCTCTTGGTCTCCCAACCGGACAATGGAGAGCAGGCCCTCGAGATCGCAGACACCTTGGTGCGTTCAGGCGCCTTGGCGCTCATCGTCATCGACTCGGTGGCCGCGCTGACTCCGCGCGCTGAAATTGAGGGCGAGATGGGAGATTCGCACGTCGGTCTTCAGGCGCGTTTGATGAGCCAAGCCCTCAGGAAGATGACCGGAGCTCTGAAATCTGCCAACACCACTGCTATTTTCATCAACCAGCTGCGTGAGAAGATCGGTGTGATGTTCGGATCTCCCGAGACCACCACGGGGGGGCGTGCGCTCAAGTTTTACTCCTCTGTCCGTCTTGATGTCAGGAGGATCGAAACTTTGAAGGACGGCTCGGAAATGGTTGGTAACCGGACCCGAGTGAAAGTGGTTAAGAACAAGGTCGCCCCACCTTTCAAGCAGGCTGAATTCGACATCATCTACGGAGAGGGGATCTCGCGGGAGGGGAGCCTGATCGACATGGGTGTCACCAATGGAATCATCCGCAAGGCAGGTGCTTGGTTCACCTATGAAGCCGACCAGTTGGGGCAGGGCAAGGAGAATGCCCGGAACTTCTTGAAGAACAATCCAAAAATTGCGGAGGAGATCGAACGCCGGATTCGAGCCGCTCTTGGCGTAGCGGAAGAGACTCCGGAAGGTGCGATCAATCCCGAAACAGGCGAGGTCAAGGTTGTGTCCTGAAACCAGCCGTGCGGAGCAGATCGAGTTCGCCAGACGAATAGCGCTCAAGCTTTTGGATCTCAGGAGCCGCTCGGAGGCAGAACTCCGGGAGCGGCTGGATGCTCGAGGCGTGCCGGAGGATATCTCCGAAGAACTGATCGGGCGTTTCCGCGAAGTCGGGTTGCTGGACGATGCCGTTTTCGCGGATGCGCTCACGCGGACCCGGCTTCAGGTAGACAAGCACGGCCTCGCCCGGATTCGGACGGAGTTGCGACGTCGTGGGGTGGGTGAGGATGCGGCGACGGAGGCTTTATCCAAGGTGGGGCATGAGGAGGAGCTGGAGGCAGCGCGAGCCTTTGCGCAACGTCGTGCCCGCACCTTGGTCGGACTGGATTCCCGGGTCGTGCGCCGGCGTCTGTTCGGGGCGCTCGGGCGCAGAGGATTCAGGGGATCCGTGGTGTCGTCAATCCTCGACGAGGTGCTTGGGGAAACGGACCCCGATACGGATGACATGGCCTTGTGAACTAGCCTTGGCGGTCGTAAGGTCATTGACTCACGGTTCGAGACATCTTGGTTGGTCCCATGGGCCCGTGCGCGGCCCGGCACGACGTGCTCACGTCTGCCGTTCAGCAGTTCGGGGTGCCCTGAACCTCCAGGTCACTTCGTCAGGTGCAAAGGGGTAGCCATGGAATGGCTGGGCTGGCTCATCGCCGGGCTGCTGGGCGTCATCTTGGGGATTCTCGCTTGGCGACAGAGGAGGGTTGCTCTTTCATTTATTCAGGAGAGAGCCCGCATCGAGCGTCGGAGCCGTTCAGACGCTGCATCGATTCGCAAGCAGGCAATCGAGGCGGCCGAGCAGCTCAGGGCGGATGCGGCACGCACACTTGAGCAGGCGAAGGAATGGGTTCAGGAAGCGGGGGCGGACATCGACAGGCGCCGAGAGGAGCTAGACGCGTCAATCGCAGCGCAAAGGGCCGAGCTTCGCGAGCAACGCAGCGCGCAGGAGCGACAGGAAGAGCGCCTCAACGAGAAGGAGGACCGGCTCGCAGCAGAAGCAGAGGGACTCGCCACACGGTCGGAGCTCCTCGAACGGCAGCGTGCGGACCTCAGGAAACAACGTGAGGAACTTGTAGCGGAGCAGAAACGAGCGAGCACAGAGCTTGAACGAGTGGCCGGGCTGACGGCGAGCGCTGCTCAGGCTGAACTCATGGCCGACGTCGAAAGACAGGCTCGTTTGGCAGCAGCCACCTTGGCGCGTGACATCGAGGAAACAGCGAAGAAGGAAGCCGATCAGCGGGCCCGTGCGATAGTCGTGACCGCTATTCAGCGATGTGCTGCTGAACAGACGAGTGAGTCCGTGGTCTCGAGCGTCGATCTTCCCAGTGATGAGATGAAGGGGCGAGTCATTGGGCGTGAGGGTCGTAACATCAGGGTTTTCGAGCAGATCACCGGTGTCAATGTGATGGTGGATGACACTCCGGAAACCGTGTTGCTTAGCTGTTTCGATCCGGTGAGGCGTGAAGCTGCACGATTGACCCTCATGGATCTGGTGGCTGATGGGCGTATCCATCCGGCACGCATCGAGGAGGTGCACGCCCGTAGCATCCGGGTCCTGGACGAGCGCATCAGGGCTGCGGGAAACGAGGCCCTTCTGGAGGTGGGGATCACTGATCTTCATCCGGAGCTGCTGCCTGTGATCGGTTCCCTCGCCTACCGCACCAGCTTCGGGCAAAATGTTCTCGCCCACCTGGTCGAGTGCGCACACTTGGCTGGGGTCATGGCGGCTGAGCTAGGGCTCGACGTTGCACAGTGCAAGCGAGCAGCGTTTCTGCACGATATCGGCAAGGCTCTCACTCACGAGTCCGAAGGGCCTCATGCGATCATTGGAGCCGATTTGTTGCGTCGTCACGGTGAAAATCCCGACATCGTTCACGCCGTCGAGGCGCATCACAACGAGGTGGAACCCCGTACCGTTGAGGCCATCCTTACCCAGGCTGCAGACGCCATCTCTGGGTCACGCCCAGGAGCGAGGCGTGAGTCGCTGGAGGCCTACGTGGAGCGGATGCAACATCTTGAATCCATCGCCATGGCTCATGAAGGCGTGACCCGCGCCTACGCGATGCAGGCGGGAAGGGAGGTTCGGATCATGGTTGCTCCCGAGGTCGTGGATGACGTGATGAGCCGGGTGCTTGCGCGTGAGATCGCGGCCGAGGTGGAGGCGAATCTCACCTATCCGGGACAGATTCGTATCACGGTGGTGCGTGAGTCACGTGCCACGGAGTTGGCTCATTGAACGTGCCCATGTGCGCGCACGCCCCAGACCGCATTCGCTGAATCACCCGGGCGCAGCATAATTCGGTCCCTGTACGTTGGCCCTTCGTTGAAGGCGTCAGGACCGCACGTCATCGGTTCCACCGCAATGCTGTCGCGGTGTGGTGCGGTGAACACTTGCGCCCACTGGGTGGTCGCTTCACCCCACACGTCGATCGTGCGACCGTCGCCGCTCAGACTGATGACCCAATCTCTGGTTAGGGGATCAGTGAAGGCAGTGTCCAGGACAGTTGTCTCTATGGTGCGGGGCTGGAGGAAATCGTGTGCGGGTGTTACGGGACCAAGCCGGATGGGGAGTAGTCTGTCGGGATCGACTGTCAGTTCCGCGTCGAACGGCACGGTCAACTTTACATTCGAGATGTCATCGAAACGGAAGTAGGGATGGGCACCATACCCCCAGGGAACGGGTGAGGTTCCGATGTTCGTGGCGGTGACCTCTACCCTGAGACCTCCTGCGCCCAGCTGGTGCAGGATCTCCACGGCAAGGATCCCGGGCCAGCCGCGTCGGGGCCAGAGAACGACCCGCTGTCGAACAGAATCTCCGATATGTGCCAGGGATTTCCATGCCAAACCCGCGTTGAGGCCATGATTCGCATTGTTCCGGGCCGGTTCGTTGATGGGTAGCTGGAACTCCTGGCCACTGAGACGATAGCGTCCGTCCCGGAGCCGGTTGGGCCTAGGAAATAGATGCGCTCCCTCCCAGCCCTTCGGGGCCTGGTCGGGTCCATGTGTTGCAAGGAGCTCTGTTCCCTCAAAGGTGAAGCTGCGCAGTCTGGCACCCACTTCGGTGATCACGGCGCTGTAACTCCCGGCGTTGATCTCATATTGCTCGCCTGTTGGGAAGACCATGAAACAACACTAGAGATTGTGTCAACAAGCAAGATGGCTGGTGGCGTCAGGGAATTGATCAGCGCGTGTGGGAGAAGCGGCGTGGGTTGTGATATGTGAAGCACGGCCAACAGGTCCTCCGAGTTGCGGCTGTTCGGCGTTGCACACCACTAGAGTTGGGCCACCATGACTTCACGCACTTACCACGTCATTACCTACGGTTGCCAGATGAACGTCCACGATTCCGAACGGATCGCGGGCTTGTTGGAGGAAGCTGGCTTGATGCGTGCCCCTGAGCCCGCAGAACCTGTTCTCGGCGCAGGAGCAGATGTGGTGGTCTTCAACACCTGTGCGGTGCGCGAGAACGCTGACAACCGTCTTTACGGCAATCTTGGGCACATGGCGGCAATCAAGGCACGCCATCCCGGGATGCAGATCGCGGTGGGTGGTTGTATGGCCCAGAAGGATCGGGATGTGATTCTGCGCAAGGCGCCATGGGTGGATGTTGTCTTCGGTACTCACAACGTGGGCAGTCTTCCTACGCTGCTTGAGAGGGCACGCGTAGAGGAAGCCGCTCAAGTGGAGGTGGTCGAGGCTCTGCAGACCTTCCCCAGCAACTTGCCGAGCCGTCGCGAATCGCCCTACTCCGCCTGGGTGTCGGTGAGCGTCGGATGCAACAACACCTGTACCTTCTGCATTGTTCCGCAGCTCCGTGGAAAGGAGACCGATCGACGCCCGGGAGACATTCTTGCCGAGGTGCGGATGCTAGTTGACCAGGGTGTGCAGGAGATCACCCTTCTGGGGCAGAACGTGAATGCCTATGGGGTGGAGTTTGGGGACCGACAAGCCTTCGCGAAGCTGCTGCGTGCATGCGGCCAAGTTGAAGGTCTGGAACGAGTGCGGTTTACATCCCCCCATCCCAAGGATTTCACCGACGATGTGATCGTCGCCATGGCCGAGACTCCCAATGTCATGCCGCAGCTTCACATGCCCCTGCAATCTGGCTCGGACGCGGTGTTGAAGGCGATGCGGCGCTCATACCGCAGGAAACGGTTCCTTGGGATCTTGGAACGTGTGCGGGAGGCCATGCCGCATGCAGCGATAACCACGGACATCATTGTTGGTTTTCCTGGAGAGACTGATGAAGACTTCGAGGCCACGATGGATGTGGTGCGTGAAGCGCGTTTCTCTGCCGCGTACACCTTCCAGTACTCGAAACGACCGGGAACCCCGGCAGCTGAAATGAAAAATCAGGTGGCCCCTGAGGCTGTCCGGGAACGCTACGAACGGCTGGCCGAGCTGGTGGGAAAGATCGCTTGGGAGGAGAATCGTCGCTTCGAGGGCGAGGAAATAGAGGTCATGTTTGCTCTAGGGGAAGGGCGCAAGGACTCCGCAACCAACCGCATGAGTGGGCGGGCCCGTGACAACAGGCTGGTGCATGTGGCGGTTGGTGAAGAGCCAACGGAACGTCCGAGGCCCGGGGACATCGCCTATGCGACCATCACCCATGCCGCTCCGCACCACCTGAATTCCGATGCCCCGCTCAGGGGACTGCGGCGAACTCGGGGTGGCGATGCATGGGAAGCCGCCAACACGGAGGTGCCTGAAACCACGGGAGTTTCTCTGGGCATGCCAGGCCTGCGGCGCCCCTGAAGAGAGAACAACCCCCGGCCTGAGGCCAGAGGTTGCCGAGGTGAGATGTCAAGAACCGTCCCGGTGGGGAGCGCCGTGGTGGCGGGCCGGTGAGACGGCGCGATGAGGAACGGGTCGGGCGACCAAGAGTATTGGTACACCCGCGAAACCCCGTTCGTAGGACCTTCTACTCTCCCTCTTTCTTGTTGGCCAGACCGTCAACCTTGTCTTTGACGAAATCGGCGGCCTGATTGATCTGCTCGCTGTGTTTGCCGCCAGTCTTCTCATCGATGAATTCGGCCCCCTTCTCGATTGCCTGATCGATGGTTTCGCCGTGTTGGACCACCTGCTCGCCGATGTTGTCGAAGATTCCCATGTCATTGCCTCCTGGTCTGAGTGCCTGGCGCACCGTAGGGATCCATCATGCCTGTTTCGGACAAGTTCCGCATCGGGACTGGCAGGATGGTGGTCATGCATCCGCCCCTGATAGTGCTTGTCGGACCTACCGCGACGGGCAAGTCGGCGCTCGCGGTCTCGTTGGCCCGTGAGCTTATGGGGCGGGGGAAACCCGCCGAGGTGGTTAACGCGGATTCGATGCTGGTCTACCGAGGCATGGACATCGGTACCGCGAAACCTTCCGAGGCTGAACGAGGTGGAGTTCCGCATCACCTGATTGACATCCTGGAGGTCACCGAGACCGCATCTGTTGCTGATTTCCAGGCCCGCGCCAGGGGAGTCATAGCGGATTTGCGGGATCGTGGAGTCGTTCCGATCCTGGTCGGTGGTTCTGCTCTTTACACTCGAGCCATCACCGATGCCTTCGAGTTCCCGGGCTCAGACGCGGTTCTCAGGGCAGGACTGGAAGCCGAACTGGAACGTGTTGGGGTGGAAGAACTGTACGCTCGCCTGACGGTTCTGGCCCCGGAATCTGCTGCCCGCATCGACCCCGGAAATGGCAGACGCATCGTGAGAGCGCTGGAAATCCGTGCGCTGACGGGGGGGCATCAAGCAGTGCTTCCCGATTGGACCTACGAACTCGATGGGGTACACCAGGTCGGGCTGGAACTGGATCGGAATGAACTGGACAGCCGCATCGACGCACGGGTGGAAGAGATGTGGCGCCGAGGCATCGTGGCCGAGGTCGAGGACCTGATTCCTCGTGGCTTGCGGGAAGGGCGGACGGCCTCCCGTGCGATCGGATACCGGCAGGTTCTCGCCTTCCTTGACGGACAGTGTAGCGAGGAGGAGGCGAAAGAGGAGGTGAAGCGAACCACCCGGAGGTTTTTCCGCAAGCAGCTGGGATGGTATCGACGGGACCCCAGGATCGTGTGGCTGCCTGCGAGGGATTCTGGTAACCCCGCCCGAATCATCGAAATCTCCGGGACGTAGAATTGTTGAATCGGGCTGGAAGGGATAGGTGGGCACTTTGTTCCGGTACACGTTCGCCAAGGGTCATGCCACAGGCAACGACTTCATCATCATTGATGATCCACACGGGATGCAGGATCTGAGCGCCGAAGCAGTTGCTGCGCTCTGCAACCGCCACACCGGTGTTGGAGGGGACGGGCTGCTGCGGGTGGTGAGGGCCGGCCAGGTGGCCGGAGACGAATTCGATCCGGAGCTGTGGTTCATGGACTACCGCAACGCCGACGGGTCGATTGCTGAGATGTGCGGGAATGGTCTGCGACTGTTCGCCCGCCACCTCTTGAATGATCAGCTGGTCCAGAGCGGGGAGTTCACCGTCGCGACCCGGGCGGGGCTCAAGCAGGTTCGGGTCGCCCGCGGAGGACTGATCGCGGCGAATTTGGGTGTGGTTAGCTTGGGAACGGAACCTGTTGCCATCACTCACGAGGAGCGGATGTTTACGGGCCGGGCTGCCGATGTCGGCAATCCACACGTTGTTGTGTTCACAGACCATGACGTCCTCCGGCGACTCGATCTTTCCAAGGCTCCATCATGGAGCCCCACGGATGCCTTTCCTGCGGGTGTGAACGTTGAATTCGTTCATGAAGTCTTGCCCGGGGAACTGCTCATGCGTGTTCATGAACGCGGCTGTGGGGAAACCCTGAGCTGCGGCACGGGAGTGGTAGCCGCTGCAGCCACTTATCGTGATCGCAGTGGATTTGATGGTCCGATCCAGGTGCGTGTCCGTGGTGGAGATCTGACCGTGACCTTTGAGGGTGATGATGCCTGGTTGACGGGACCGGCCGTGATCGTAGCGCGCGGTGAGTACTGGAGCTGAGAATTTGTCGTCGTGGCCTGAAAGAATGGTCCGACGATGAGCACTTCCTTTGAGACACAATCGCACCACGACGGTGACCAAGCTGAGCTTGCCGAGCGGCACTCGCTCAGACGGGTCATTGGTATGCGCACCGAATTGGAAGATATCTCCGAGGTCGAGTACCGCCAGCTGCGGCTGGAACGGGTGGTGCTGATATCTGTGTGGACTTCCGGGACCCAGGAGGACGCCGATAACGCGATGGCCGAGTTGAAAATGCTGGCAGAGACCGCTGGCTCCGAGGTTCTGGAGGCCTTGGTGCAGCGGAGAAATCAACCCGATCCCGCCACCTACATCGGACGCGGCAAGGTGGAGGAAGTAGCCGATGTGGTTCGCGTCACCGGCGCCGACACGGTTGTCTGCGATGGCGAGCTGCAACCGGCGCAATTGCGGAATCTGGAAGATCGCATCAGGGTCAAGGTGGTGGACCGGACTGCGTTGATCCTTGATATTTTCGCATCGCATGCGAAATCTGCGGAGGGCAAGGCCCAGGTGGAACTGGCCCAGCTGCAGTACCTGAAACAGCGCCTCCGTGGCTGGGGTGGAAACCTGTCTCGACAGGCTGGCGGTCGCGCCGCCGGCGGCGCGGGTATCGGTGGCCGCGGGCCCGGTGAGACGAAACTCGAGACGGATAGGCGGCGCATTCACCACCGGATTGCACAGCTTCGCCGCAGGCTTCGTGACATGGATGTCACCCGAGAAGGCAAACGCGCTGAACGCCGCAGGAACAGGGTGCCCAGTGTAGCGATTGTCGGATACACCAATGCGGGCAAGTCATCGTTGCTGAACCGGCTGACTGGCGCGGGTGTGCTCGTGGAGGATGCGCTGTTTGCCACCCTGGACCCCACCACCCGCCGCACCGAGACCCGGGACGGGAGGGTGTTTACGTTGACCGACACTGTCGGATTTATTCGTCATCTTCCGCACGACCTGGTGGAGGCGTTTCGTTCGACCCTGGAGGAATCCACCACCGCGGATCTTCTCCTTCACGTGGTTGATGCCTCAGACCCGGATCCCGAGGGGCAGATCGCGGCGGTGCGTCAGGTCCTCGGCGAAATCGGCGCCGGCGATGTGCCAGAACTGCTGGTCTGTAACAAAGCGGACCGTGCGGATGACGCCACACTGCTGGCCCTACGGGCCGGACATCCCGGTTGCGTGGTGGTTTCCGCTCGTACAGGTCAGGGCCTGGAGGAGCTGGCCGATGCCCTGGAGACCAAGCTGCCGAACCCGGAGGTACAAGTCGAGACGCTCATTCCGTACATTCGCGGTGACCTCATGGACCGCATCCACCGGACAGGAACTATTGAGGTGCTGGAGCACACCGGTGATGGCACCAAGGTGCGTGCGCGAGTCCATCCTGACTTGGCGGAGGAACTGAGCGAATACGGTGTCTGACCTTGCGGGACGGATCCTGGAGTGGGCGATCTCCGGGATCGATGGAGGCGAAAGGCCCGGCCAGGTGGCGATGGTGGCAGCTGTTGCCGACTCCTTGGAGGAGGGCACCCATCTGCTTGTCCAGGCCGGAACCGGAACTGGCAAGTCCCTCGGCTACTTGGCGCCAGCGCTGGCGCGGATCGTGGAGCGTGGCGAGGTCATTGTGGTCGCAACGGCCACCTTGGCGCTTCAGGCCCAACTGGCCGGCTCCGACATTCCGGCTGCTCTGGACGCGGTCGAGCATGTGGCGGGACAACGTCCCCGGACCTGCGTGCTGAAGGGACGCAACAACTACGCTTGCCTGTTCCGTGCCCGCGATGGGTCTACTGAGAGCGGTCAAGGAACTCTCCTGGGGGCGGCCGAACTGAGCGAGTCCCATGAACCCGGGTCGCCTTCAAAACTCGGAGTTGAGGTGTTGATGCTGCGTGAGTGGGTGGAAGAACAGCTCCTGGTGGGAGGGGCAGGCGATCGTGATGAGGCTCCGCCCCACACAGCCGCTGCTTGGCAGCAGGTTTCCATCCCTACCCGGGAATGCCCAGGCGCATCTCGGTGTCCTTTTGGCGGGGAGTGCTTCGTCGAGAGGTCACGGGAGTCGGCTCGGACCGCGGATCTGATCGTTACCAACCACGCCCTGGTGGCGATCAACGCCATGCACGGTGGCACTGTGCTTCCGGAACACGATGCGCTGATAATCGATGAGGCGCACGAGCTGATGGGTCGCCTCACCACGGCTGCGACCGGGGAGCTGAGCGCTGGGGTTGCGGAACGAGTGGTGAAACGCTGTTTGGCCTGGATAGGTGATGAACTGGGTGGGGACTTGTTGGATGCGGTCGAGGAACTACACGATGCCCTGGCAGACAGTCCCACGGGACGCATCACTGGGGCTGACGCGCCGTTGCCGGTGGCCTGCGCCGGCCTTCGCGACGCCTCGCGCCGGGCGATCAGCGATTTGGGGAAAGATAGGGACAATCCTGAACGTTCTCAGGCTGCTGGTGCACTGGGGGAAATCTTCGACATCTCCGAGCGAATCGCGCGACTGGCCGATCAGGATGTGGTGTGGGTCAGCCGCTCGGACGGGATGGGGGAGACGGCCCATGTTGCTCCGCTCTCGGTGGCAGGTTTGCTGCGGGAACAGGTGTTCGGGCAGGCAACCACGGTGCTCACATCCGCGACCCTCACACTGGGAGGTGATTTCCGGGTCTTTGCTACCAGCATCGGGCTTAATCCTGCCGATGAGCTGAGCGGGTACGCCGGAGGAGCCGAAGGTGACGCCAGCTGGCGCGGGGTTGACGTGGGGTCCCCCTTCGACTACGCCAAGCAGGGGATCCTTTATGTCGCTGCATCTTTGCCTCCACCCGGTAGGGATGGGCTTGCCGACGCCGTGCTGGCAGAGATTGCGCAACTCGTCTGGGCGGCTGGCGGGCGGACCCTGGGGCTGTTTGCCTCGCGTCGGAACGCTGAACAGGCGGTGACGCACTGCCGTCGGGTGTTGCCGGAGCTCGAGTTCCTATGCCAGGGGGATGCGCAGCTTTCGGAACTTCAACGAAACTTCCGGGAGACACCGGCCACGAGCCTGTTTGGCACTATGTCCCTGTGGCAGGGGGTCGATGTTCCAGGAGAGACCTGTCAACTGGTCATCATTGACAAGATCCCCTTTCCACGTCCCGACGACCCACTGATGCAGGCGCGCAAGAAAGCTGTGGACGATGCGGGAGGCAACGGTTTCATGGCGGTGGCCGCCACTCATGCGGCGTTGCTGCTGGCGCAAGGAGCCGGTCGGCTGATTCGGCGTGAGGATGACCGCGGTGTGGTCGCGATTCTTGACCCTCGGGTCATCAGGGCCCGTTATGGAGGATTCCTCACTAGCTCTCTTCCGGGATTCTGGCGCACGAAGAGCCTGGATATCGCTGCCAATGCACTCTTAAGGCTGCGCGGCGCCGAGTAGGAGACCTGGTGCCGCGTAGCCTTAAGAGGAAAGGGAAGAAACCTCACATGGAAATCCCGATTGATCGGAGGTAGCTCATCGGGTTTGTGGCGGAGTAGACATCGCCAGGGGTGACTCCGGAGGGATAGTACTCGAAGTGCAGGTGAGCGCCGAAGCTGCGTCCTGTACTGCCCACGTTCCCGATCTTCTGGCCAGCGGTGACCTGCTGGCCCACCTTTACATCAGTACCGCTCATATGCGCGTACAGGGTGGAAGAGCCATCAGCTGCGCGGATGACGACGTAGTTGCCGGCCCAGGAACCGACATTCCCGCTGATTACGGTGCCGGAGGTCGCGGCGTAGACGGGGGTTCCGCTACTGGCGGCGAAGTCCTGACCAGTGTGGTATCGGGACCAGCTTCCAGTGGCTCCGAAGGCTGCACCGATCCGGTAGCTTCCTTTTGCCAGAGGCGCTGCTGCCCCGCTGGTGGTTGTGGTGCTGCTGGGGGCAGCCGCGTCGCTGCTGGCGGCGGGGCTGGTGGATGATGAGCTGGAGGAGCTGCTCGACCTGGAACTGCTCTTCGTGTAGGAATAATTTCCCGAGGAGCGGGTGCTGCCGTTGTAGGAGTTCTTGGAGTGCCCGGCTCGTTTCTTGTTGTTGACGGAACCAGAGTTCTTCTTGGCGGAGCTCGATTTGTTGCCGGTGGAGCTCTTGCTGTTGTAGCTGCTCTTCTTGTCGGGTGAGCTTGAGCCCTTGCGACTGTACGAGGAGTAGCTGCTGATGCTCTTGTCACCGTCAGTGGATGTCTGAGCGGATTCGGAGTGCGCGCGTCGAGGAGCGGACTGCTCATTGCACTCGTGATCGCTGGCGGCAGCGCGCTTCGGGGTCGCAGCATGGTCAGAATCGGACTTCTGGATGTCCTGAGACGTGGATTTGGCAGAGGCTGGATTCTGTTCGCCGGACTTGTTGGTAACGGCATCATGATGCCCTGCCGACGGGTCGATCTCGGCGGCAGCTGCACTCTGGGATGCCATGCCCATCGTTCCTATGCTTCCTGCCAATACCAGCGCGGCGAGCGGGCGACGCCAAGGAGCAGGTGGAGTCGGGAGGGCTCGGCGCGGGATGGCTCCCGGACCAAAGGCTGCGCAGCCACGACGAGGCTGAGTGGGCTTCAAGAATCCCATGGTTGGTCCTTTCGGTTGGAAGATGCCATCAATCCTGAGGGTTTCTCAGGATGAGTTCAAGTTTACTTCAGGGTTCTGCGAACGGTCGGCGGGGATTGAGTGTTCAAATTGTTTTGACTAGGGCTTTTGTCAAAATTTTTCACAGGAAATTCATAGGTTGGTTGAGGTTGGGGTGCATGTGGGTGAGCGTTAACTGAGAAATTCCTGAGGATGTGCTTCTTGCTGTCGTGCCTCGGCGTGCCGGAGGTGTGGGTACGGAGGGAGCCGGTCTGCTTGAGCAGGATGTCCCCGGTCGATGGGGTTTGGGTGGTGTCAACTGTGGGCTGCGGCATGAAAAAGACGTCGGGATGAAAATCTCGACGTCTTTGATTACGTGTCTGAGGTTCAACGACCATCGAGCCAGCTGCTCAGACGAACCGAGCATAGTAGCGGGGACAGTGTGCTGGTTCAGGACATGCGTATAGGGTGTCTCGGGACATCAGCAACGCCCCCGAGACTGGAGCATGGGCTCAGAAACCACGCGCTGGATGGTCATCACTGCTGTCTGCTCAGGCATGTCCCAAACGGAGGCGGCCCGCACCTATGGTGTGTCGCAATCGTGGGTGTCACGCCTGATGGCCCGCTATCGCCTCGAAGGCCAAGCCGCCTACACCCCACGCTCAACCCGCCCCCACGCCAGCCCAAACCAGGCCAGCCCCCAGATCATCGACAGGATTGTCCAGTTACGTGAGGAACTGACCGGTCAAGGACTCGATGCCGGAGCTAAACCATCTGCTGGCACCTGGAACAAGAACGACTGTCGTGTTCACGCGCCACCGTTCACCGGATCCTGGTCCGATCCGGACAAGTCAAACCCGAGCCAACCAAACGACCCAAAGCGTCCTACCAGCGTTTCCAGGCCGAGCGGGCCAACGAGTGCTGGCAGTCCGACTTCACCCACTACCGACTGGCCAACAGCGCAGATACCGAGATCATCACATGGCTGGATGGCCACTCCCGCTACTGCCTGCACCTGTCAGCCCGCACCCGCATCAGCGCCGCTATCGTCGCACAGACCTTCACCACCACCGCGAAACAGCACGGCTGGCCAGCATCTACCCTCACCGACAACGGCATGGTATACACAGCCAGACTGGCCGGGCAGGGCCGTCGCTCAGGCTGCACCCAGCTGGAGAACCTGCTCCAACACCACCACATCCGCCAGAAGAACGGATCACCCAACCACCCCCAAACCCAAGGCAAAGTCGAACGATTCCAGCAGACCCTGAAGAAATGGCTGCGCGCTCAACCCCACCAGCCGGTCATCTTGACCCAGCTTAACAAATTCCTGGCTACCTTCACAGCCCACTACAGCCACCACCGCCCCGCCGGGTCCTGCCCCACCAGGCAACACCAGCAGCCGTCTACGCCCTCAGTCCCAAAGCCACCCCGAACACCACACCCCGGCCCCACCAAGGCATCCGCACCAATCGAGTCGACAAAACCGGCAACATCCCCCTGCGGCTCAACGGCCGTCTCCACCACATCGGCATCGGCCGACCCTCCAAGGGAACCTGCATCACCATGCTCGT
>ERZ773076.129-NODE-129-length-42717-cov-5.569781_pt1 | contig 42717 bp, 38 predicted proteins | sample MGYA00580613_ERZ773076 | MGnify/ENA primary metagenome ERZ773076 (study PRJEB29015, sample SAMEA2738005) | human oral metagenome | biome: human oral; feature: human-associated habitat; material: dental | place: China | collected 2057 ...
AGGCTGTGGAGGCCGAGGTCACAACCATTTTTGAACGCTATCTTCAACAGGATTCGGAAGGCAGGTGGAGCGTCAATGTCGAGGCCGTCCGGCAGGACGGGGCACCTGAGGCTGAACTGCAACGTATCGCGGAAAGGTTCAATGTCCCGATCGGGAAGTATGTGTTCCCGGGTTCGGAGGACAAGGGAGCAGGCGGGAAGGGAGCGAGCCCCCAGCACCAATTCGGCAGCGGGGAGTGGGGCAAATGCGTACTCAACAGGGTAGTTCCAGGAGTCTTTGAAGCAGGTGCGGTAGGCGGGATCGTGGCGTTGCTGTCCAAGGGGAAGTATGCGCAAGTGGCGTCGTATCTGATCAGAGTGGTCGGGCCTACTGCCCTGAAGGGGGCCGGCATCGGACTGGTCGCATATCTCGCGGTCAGCGTGGCGTGTATCTCGCGGTCAGCGTGGCGTGGTGCTCGACACCGTGGGCTTCATGATGTCTGCTGATACGCAACCCAGTACGCGTGAGAAGGTGATCGCCTATGTGGCGCTGTGTGGATTCCGGCTGGGGCTGGTGGCCGTGGTCTTTCTGGTTGCCTGGGTGTCCACCTGGGTCGAGGTGGGGACGGCCGGGCTGATTGCGGGGTTGTTGGCCGTAGTTGTTCTGGGAGCCACGACGTATGAGGTCTTCGTGTCGCGGAAAGATCGTGCTTCTTTGTTCTACGTGATCATCACTTCCTTGGCGGTCGCTGCTGCCATAGTCCTACCGCTCGTAGGGAGTGCGCAATTCTGGCCTGCTCTGACCTCGACCCTCATAGGTGCTGGCCTTCTGACGGTTTTCCGAAAGCGGATTGTCTCCTCGGGAAAGTGAACCTGTGAAATGCTGTTACCCGATCCGCTGATCTCATTCATCGGAAGGGTGTGGACGATGCGAATGATCCTCCCTGTCAAAGCGGTGGGTCTTTGAATCAGATGAATGGTAAGAGGAGGATGGGGTGAAAGCGAAATTGGGAACGGAACCCCGGAGGTCTTCCGGTGACTCTCTCTGCGACATCCTTGAGGACTCCGAGCGTTTCGCGAGGAAACGGTGGAGGCGCAGGTTTCCGTCAATCGTCGTATTCGCCGCGTGCATGTCTTTTCTCGCCGCAGTCATCTCGGTGATTGTCGGGTGGACGACGATCCCTCGGGCCGTGGCCATGGCTCTGATGCTCTTCATCGGTCCGGTCGGTGTCATCGCGTACAAAACATATGTGGCACGAAACTGCGAATGCACCCCGGGATTCAGGATCGCCCACTCGTTGGTCCTGATGACGGGAATCGTCGCGCCGCAGTGGGGAACTGACAAATTTGCGAACCTGTTGGCCGGACTCGTTATAGGCGCTGTCGTCGTGGTGATTCCGCAGAGCGCCTCCCACTTCCTGAAGAAGGACCGATGATCGCGGAATGAGCGGTAGTACTGGCAGATCTGTGGCGATGGGGATTTCTTGTCGTGGTCTCCCGACGAGTGCGCTCCTGTCCGTGGCGCCACTGGCCATGGTGACCTTGGCCTGTGTCGGATTTCGTCTCACCGACCGCAGATCGGGCACCATGCCATGAACCGGTGAACCGGCCAGATGCGCGCTGGAAGGGCAACACGCCGGTCGGATGCTAGCGTTCGCGTCGTGAATCCGAACCCAGAGCCGGATGAACCGATCACATCCCCTCCGCTGATCCATGTGCGCGACCTGAGGAAAGTCTTCCAGCGGCCCGCGGAACCTGAGGGACGGTTCAAGGCGGTGCGTCGGCTCTTCATCCGCAGGAAGGTGGAGAAAGTCGCCGTTCACAACGTGTCCTTCGATATCGCGGCGGGGGAACTCGTCGGTTACCTGGGGGCGAACGGGGCGGGGAAATCCACCACCATCAAGATGCTCACCGGGATCCTCGTACCCACCTCGGGCGTGGTCGAGGTGGCGGGGCGAGTGCCGTGGCAGGACCGTCGCGCCAACGCCGCCCACATCGGAGCGGTCTTCGGGCAGCGAAGCCAGCTGTGGTACGACCTGCCGTTGCGCGACTCGTTCGAACTGATCCGCGACCTCTACGGCATCGCCGACGCGGACTACCAGCAGCGCCTCGGAATGTTCACCGAGCTGCTGGACATGGCCGATTTCCTCGACTCCCCGGTGCGATTCCTGTCCCTGGGGCAGCGGATGCGCGGAGACCTGGTGGCTGCGCTGCTGCACTCACCCGAGGTCGTCTTCCTCGACGAACCCACCGTCGGCCTCGACGTCGTCGCGAAACGCCGCATCCGCGAGTTCGTCGCGGGCATCAACGAACAACTGGGCACCACGGTGATCCTCACCACCCACGACATGGACGACGTGGAGGCGCTGTGTCGGCGCATCATCATGATCGACCGGGGAACGGTGCTGTTCGACGGCTCCCTCGAAGACCTGAAGCACCGCTACGTGCGGGAACGCACCCTGACCGTCACCCCGGCCGCCGACGTCGACCCGGCGCTGATCCGGGTGGACGGCACCACCGCCACGGTGGTGGACGGCAAAGCCGTGCTCACCCACGATCCGGAACGGGTCGGCACCCCCGACCTGATAGCCGCCGTCACCGCACGCTGGCGGATCACCGACCTGGCAGTGGCCGAAGCGAGCCTGGACGACGTGGTCGCCCGGATCTACGACGAGGTCGCGTCCCGGTGAACGCGTGGGTCGCTGTGTGGGCAACTGTCCGCAACTCGGTGAAAACCTCGTGAACCTATCGCCTCGACATGGTGATGGCGATCGTTGGGCTGTGGATCCAGGTCTGGTTGCTCGGCGTGGTGTGGAGGGCCGTCTACGGCGATTCGGCGTCAGTCAACGGCATCGACCCCAGACAGGCCGTCAGCTACGCGGTGCTGGCCGCCTGCCTACAGATCGCGTTGCTGCCCTGGCATTTCTCCGGTCTGGAAATGCGGGTACGCAAAGGGCAGGTGGGGGTGGACATGACGCGACCCCTCGGACTGGTTCCGCAGGTGCTGTCACACAACGTCGGCACTTTCCTGGCGCAACTGCCGATCGCAGCCGCAGGACTGGCCTGGGCGGTGCTGACCGGGACGCTGAGCCTGCCACCGTCCATCCCAACGGTGCCCCAGTGGCTGCTGGCGACGCTGCTGGGGGTGGTCATCGTGCTGCTGATGAACTTGCTGATGTCGTTGACGTGTTTCTGGTCGCTGGAGACGGGCGGCTACAACATGCTGTACCGGCTCGGCTCGGGGTTGCTCTCGGGGGCGTTGGTCCCGTTGTGGTTCATGCCCGGCTGGTTCGCCGCCGTCCTCGACTGGCTGCCCTTCCGTGCCCAGATGTTCACGCCGTTGTCGATCTACTTTGGGCAGCTCGACGGAACCGCGGCATGGCTGGCGATCGCCGGTCAGGTGGTGTGGATCGCGGTGCTTGCGGGACTGATTCACGTGGTGTGGCGGCGCGCCGAACGCAGGGTGGTGGTCCTCGGTGGCTGAACGACGACTCCCCGGCGCGCTGCGCGCCTGGTGGGTGCTGGAGAGGGCTGCTCTGCGTGCTCAAACCCAGTACCGAGCGAATCTGTTCGTCGGCCTCATCGGCGGTCTGACCTACCAGGGCATCAATGTCGTCTTCCTGGCGCTGCTGTTGAACGGTTTCGGGTTGATCGGCGGCTGGGGTTTCGCGGAGCTGGGCCTGCTGGTCGGGATCCGGCTGGCCGCTCACTCGTTCTACGTGATGCCTTTCGGTGGCCTGCTGGAGACCACACAGCTGGTGCGCGAGGGAGAGTTCGACCTGCTGCTGCTCAGACCCGTCGACCGGTTCATCCAGATCATCACCCGGCGTTTCAACGTCCTCACGGTGGGCGACGGACTGCTGGGTTTGGCGGCCCTGGTCGGGTTCGGGCTCCTCGCACCCGTCGAGTGGACGTGGTGGAGGCTCGGCTACGTCGTGGCAGCGGTTGTCGGAGGAGGGCTGGTGGAGACCACCGTCCAGATGGTGATCGGGTCGCTGGCCTTCCGTGGCGGGGGCGCCAGGATCATGCAGATCCAGGCCGACCGGATCGTCACCACCTTCGGCATCTACCCGCTGACCATCTTCGGGCCGGAGGGTCTGCTGTTCCTCTGCTTCGTCTTCCCTCTCGGGTTCGTCGCCTACCTGCCCACGACCGCCCTGCTCGACCGGGTCGCAGAGGTGCCGCTTCCTGCATGGCTAGTGTGGGCATCACCCCTGATGGGCTGGGTGCTGTTCCCCCTGTCGCTGGTGCTGTTCCACCACATGTCACGGCACTACCAGAGCCCGGGTGCGTGACGCCGTCGCTCAGGTGCCTACGAGACAGGTGCCCGTCCAGTTCTGTTCGACCGCATCGGCGAGCGCCAGTGCGAAGTCGGCGTAGCCGATGGAGCGGTGGGTGAATTCCGACTCGTCCTCGGATGGGCGCCACACCCGGTAGCCGCCGGTGGCCTGACCCTCAGGGACGAAGGCAGGGGGTGGAATCAGGTAGGCCCAGTGTCCACCTGCAGTCCCCGCCTCCAGGTGGTCGCGCAGCTCGGCGTGGGCGCGGCCCCGTGGCAGTGTCCGGGTGGGGAAGGCCGGCGACTGCCAGAACCTCCGCCCGCCGGGCAGGTGCAGTGAACCTGCGCCACCGACGGTCACGACCAAGGGTGGGTGGGTACTGGGTGCCGCATCGAGGATGAGGTGGTGGAGGGCGACCAGAGCCGTGGCGGGAATGTCCTCCCGGAGTCGGATCGCGTTCACCACGGCATTCATGTCGCGCATCGCCCGCTGCAGGGTTGCGATCGATGCCAGGTCGACCAGTGCAGTTCCGGTGATGCCGGCGTCCCCGGGGAGACGGCTGCGATCAACGTCTGTGCGCAGCCCGGCGACAATTTCCATCCGGCCGGACAGGTGGGAGATCACGGCGGAACCGGAACGGCCCGTCGCGCCCAGCACGAGCACCCGTTTCATGCGACAACCTCGTTCTTCCGGGAGGCCAGGTGCGCGGAAAAGGTCACAAGAGCGGCAGCCGTCCCCAAGAGTATCGCGAGGATGAGCAGCAGGATCGGGAAACCGAGGCCAGCGGTCGCGAGGACCGGGCCGAGACTGGCGCCGATGAACAGGATGAAACCATTGACCGCCATGCCGCTTCCCCGTCGAGGTGTCGCGGCCTGTCCGAACAGGTTGATCATGGCCGGTACCGCCAGTGCGATCCCGACGACGAAGAGGAGACTGGCCGCTCCCAACCCGAGCAGTGCTCCAGGGGTGAGCGCCTCCACGACGAGCCCCGCGGCGGCGATCAGGAAACCTGCCCGTGCCAGACCCGCATCGCCTCCCAGAAGACGCCCCAACAGACCCGCTGCCAAGGCCACGAACATGCCCGGCAGACCGGCCAGACGGATCAGGAACAGCACCCCGGGATCATGCCCCGACCCCGTCAGGTGCAGGCTGAGGCCGGTGTACATGGCGACGAACGACAACAGAAGCGTCAGGTGCGCGCCACACAGGCACAGCACGTCACTCCGGACGAGAAGCCGAGCGATGGTGAGGAACTGCTCTCCCAGGCCTCCGGCGACCCGGGTGTGCTGGTGCTCGCGTGTCAGCCAGGCGACCGCCAGGGCGCAGATCGTGAGCAGGCAGGTACTGCCGAGGAACACCCATGACCAACCGAACTGTTGGGTGATGGCCTGCGCGCCGATCTGCCCGGTGATCCCCGCTACGAGGAAGGCGGTGGACATGGCCCCGATGGCTGTTGCCCGGTGTCGGGGAGTCACCGCCTCGCTCAGGTAGGCCAGCGCGACCGGTGGAAAGCTGGCGGCCACGAACCCCTGCGCCCCGCGAGCCAGAGCCAGGGCCGGAAGCGATGTGGCGAATCCACACGCAAGGGTCGTGAACACCAGAAGGCACAAGCCGATGAGCATGACCCGCCGGTGGCCGTAACGATCCGCAACTGGTCCCCACAGGAGGAACCCGACCGCATAGCAGAGCCCGTAGCCTGTCGAGAGAGCGAAGGTCGCGCTGCCGCCCAGCGCCTCCCCGACCGGCGTCAGCAGAGGAATTGCCGCGTAGAGCTGGGACAACACCGCCAGGGCTGTGATGACCAACACGGTCACCGTTCCGAGGCCCGCCGGGAATTCGCTGTCGCTGCGGTTTCCCGTGTTCTGCCGGGGTGGGTTGGTCGTGGCCGAGCGCGTGTGTGACATGATCCACCTCAATTCCAACGTTTGCGTTGGAATTGAGCGTAGTACGGTTGCCTCGAAAGACCAACCCTTGCGTTGGTGATGACACGGTGAGCGGGAATGAGGCATGGCCTGGGATACAGAAGCGACGAAACGCCGCATCCTCGACGCGGCTGCTGCAGAATTCGCCGCCCACGGGCCGGATGGCACCACCATCGAGCGGATCGCGGGAGTGGCCGGGGTCAACAAGGAACGTATCTACAACTACTTCGGTGGTAAACGCGACCTGTTCACCCACGTGCTTCGCGACGAACTCGTCAAGGTCGCGCAGGCGGTGCCGGTGGAGTCCTTCGCCACCGAGGACGTCGGGGAATACGCGGGACGGGTCTACGACTATCACCTGGAGCATCCAGAGCTTGAACGTCTGTTGCGCTGGGAAGGACTTGCCTTCGACGCGGGGAACCCCGATGACGAACAACGGATGGGGCGGTACAGGGACAAGACGGCCGCGGTCGAGGCAGGGCAGCGGGCAGGCAGCGTCACCGAGGAGATCGATGCGGATCACATGATCTTCCTCATCCTTTCGCTCGCCGGGTGGTGGTCCTCCGTGCCACAGGTGGCTCGCATGCTGACCGGTTCCGACACCGAAGCGGAGCGTGCCAGGCGCAGGGAATCAGTGGTGCGGGCGGCCCGCCGGATCGCCCGACCGGATTGATCCTGTATGTCGTCGGACAAGTGGCCAAGTGCGTTTGACGGGCGGGAACGGCAAGATGGTAGGCATGCCGGGCCTTCTTGATGATGAGCGCCGCCGGATCCTCGCGTTCTGGCGGTTGCTGGAGCTGTTCAGCCCGCAGCAGATGCCCGACTCGATCGCTTTGACGGAAGGGACCGGGAACGAACAGGTGATCGACTGGACCCCGTCCAGTCCATTGCCTTGGGAGGCGCTGACACCTTCATCGGGCGGACGGACACGGGGGCCCGGGGCGTGGCGTCACCTCGTCTTCCTGGGGGTGTACCGCTTCAAGGACACCTACGACTGGCTCCGCAAGATCTCGGAGGACGACACCGAACATGCCGGACGTCCCGCGGGAAGGGGCGCCTGTGTGGGCCTGGTCCTGGACGAGGACGGGAGGATCATCCCGGATTCCGCGGTGCTGTCATCAGCGCTCTGGGCCGTCGGAAGAATCGCCCATGGTCAGGTTCCTGGGGTCGAATGGGTCGACGAATTCGGTGCCGCGCAGGCCCGGTTGGAGGAGATCATCAACTCCTTCGAGCGGGCCAGACGGGCGAGCATCGAGGGAGAACTGCCACCGCCCCACGACGCCGGCTCCCTGGGGGAGCTGCTGCGCATCGTCCAGAAAACCTGGGGCATCGAGGGTGCCCGTGAACTGTCCATGGACCGGATCGTCGTGAGAAGCCAGTGGATCGATGATCACCAGGGCCGGGAAACCTCGGATCCCGATTTCCTGAACAGCAGCTTCCGCGTAGAGCTGGATGACGTGATCGCTGCCCTGGAGACCGATGAGCGGCTGGGTGCCGCGCTGAGCGCCTACCTGACACGCGACGAGGAACTCGACAAGACCGGGCGGGTGGACATCGCCGACCATCCCGACGCGGTCGATGCCCTGACCCTGCCGGAACGGATTCCCGCCGGTCGGTGGCCCCGCGACCCGGAGCAGTCATCGACCCTGAGACAGCAGTTCGTGACGAACCTCGTCCTGGACGATCTGGCTCCCGGACAGGGCCTCATGAGCATCAACGCGAGATCCGATGCGGATAAAGCCGTCGTGTTGCGCGACATCCTGGCGGGCAACATCGTGGAACGCGCCCGGCGGCTGGCGTCTCTGTCGCACCCGATGGAGGCGTTCACCGCCGAAGAGCACGGCTGGAAGGACGCGAAGGGGTTCCAACGCGTCGTCCTACAGCTGCGTGAGGAGTTCTGCGGATTCGAAACGGTGGTGATCACCGACAGCGACGAGGCCGCAGCGAAATGCGCCGAGGAACTCACGAGCCGGGAGATGATCGGACGACCGTGGCGCGAATCAGCGGATTATTTCGCCGACATCGCGACCGCGATTCGAGGGGTCGGGAGGCCCGATGATGTGCGGGATGCCGAAAGCGCCTGGGGAATGGTCGCGGCCTGGTTGGGGAACAAAGAAGCCCGGGAGGCTTTCAGGTCCGAGTACTGGTTCGACAAACCGGGCTCCGATGATGGGGATGCAGGTTCCGCCAGAATGCTCGGCAGGCTGAGGGACTGGCGCGACGGCAAGGCCTCCCACCAGAGCTGGTGGCTGGCCAAGCACGACTTCCATCAGGCCGAGAAGAAGGTGAAACGCCTGACCCAGGCGATGATCGATGCCCGGCACGTGATGCTGAGCCATCAGGACTTGGTGGAACGCGAACGTCTCCTGCTGAGGCGCGCCCCGGAGGTCGAAAAAGAACTTGCCGTCGTCGAATCCGAGAAGACAGCAAACGACGAGGCGGAGGAGCAGGCGAAGCAGCGGGTCGCGGAAACCACCACCGAGCACTACAGGACGCTTGCGTTCAAACCCGGAGCGACCGAATTCGTGTTCACCCTCGGCAACGCCGCCCGGGAGTGGCGCAAACAGCATGACGTGGCGGCAGCCGAGCTTCATGAGGCAGAGCAGGAATACCAGCGGATACTTGAACGCGGTGAGGAGCTCCGGGACCGGTTCGAGAAACTGCGTATGGAGCAGGTCGAGATGGAACCGGAGCTGGAAAGCATCGGAGCCGAGCTGGATCAGCTGCGCCGCGAGATCACAAGGAACCGGCGACGACTCGGCGAGAGCTACCCCGATGAGCAGTGGGTGGGGCAGAGACGTGAACTCAACGCCCCGTGGCTGGAGGCCGAGCTGGAGGCCGCCCGCTCCGAGCTCTTCCTGGCCGCGATGCGGCTCCACGAGGATTTCCTGTCCGGCACGGCTGTCCGCATGGTCGGTGCGCTGGGCACTGCCGTCGACGTCGTGGCCGGGAGGATCCCGGATGATCTGGAACCCGAGAAGATACGGGCCGCCTGGCAGCTCTTCTTCCTGGCGGTTCCGGTGATCGTCACCACCGGCGAGGGGTTCGCGGAGATGTTCGGCGAGTTCGGTCCCGAGGGCCTCGGATGGGCGATCGTCGACGGGGCGGAGCGGGTGGCCCCGCAGCGTGCGCTGAAAGTCTTCCGTGCCGCCCGGCGGATGATTACCATCGGGGACTCGGCCGAGCGTCGGACGGTCACGCTCCCGGAGCGGGTGCTGGCCGGGATCGCCGAGGCCTGCGGGGTCTCGGGCACCTGGGTGCCGCCCCGAGCATCCGTTCAGAGCCTGTCGGATCGGGTCGCCAGGTTCGGCACCACCTGCACTCGTGACGGCGAGGACGGGGAACCGACGTGGGTGAGCATTCCGCTCGCCCATCGTGCCGCCGAGTCCCGGAATGACGGGAGAGCGGGTTAGGATCACCTCACCGTTGGTTCAGGAGGACGCCATGACGTTTGTGAACATCACCGCGCTGCGAATTCCCGAGGGCACGGGACCGGAGATTGAGAAACGGTTCGCGGCCCGCAGACGCTCGGTGGATGCAGCCGAGGGGTTTGAGGGTTTCGAGCTGCTGCGTCCTCAATTCGGTGAGGACCGCTACTTCGTCGTCACCCGCTGGGACACTCGCGAACACTACGACGCCTGGGTGGCGGGGCGCGACACGAGCGCCCACGCCGGCGACGAACGCCGCGGAATGTCCATCGAGCTGCTGGGATTCGAGGTCGTCCAGCACAAGGAGTAGAACGAACGGACCGCGCCGGACGCTCAGCCCATCTCGAAGGCTTCTCCCCGGTGGGGGAAAGGCAGGCGGCGGCCCCGGGGCAGCAGAAAAGCGTGCTCGCGAGTGATGGACAACGAGTCGCAGTCGCCGTCGGTGATGATCAGCAGCGGACCATCCTTTGGGAAATCGGGGGCGTTTTCTAGGAGGTGAACGCCCGGCTGTAGGACAGTCCCACCGCGCCCCCTGATCTGCACACGACCCGCGATGTCCCCGGGAGGCATGTATCCCATGTCGTAGGGGGTGGCATCACAGCACACCACCCGCACAGCCGGGACCTCCTTGGATTCCGCATAGCTGGCGATGGCTCCGAGCGCCTTGGCGAGGGTGTGACGATCCATGGACCCCGATGTGTCAAGGACGACACCGAAGGTGCGACCGTCGCGTTGCCGCGGGTCGGGGGCGATGTGCGGGCGGGGAATGTCGGGGGTGCTGGCCTGGCGGCGACTCAGCCGCGTCCACACCCGATGGCTCTCGACCGGCGGAAAATGGTTGTCGAACCAACGGGCCAGCTTCACCTCCCATGGAATGGGTGGTTGCAGGACCGCATTGATCTCCCCCAACAAGCCGGCGGGTATCAGGCCTCTGTGTTGCTGCTGGTGCAGCAACAGGCCCTTGCCGAGCTGCTCTCGGCAGAAGTCGTCCAAGTCTGTGCAGGAGATTCCGTTCGGATTCAGCCGACGGGTCAGCATGTCACCCTGTCTACCGGCGAAGGAGCAGAGCTTCCGCAGCCTCCGGATGTCGTTGGCGATGCGATCGTAGACCTCCTCCGCCGACATGCCCCGCAACGCCGGGTCGTACAGCAAACCAACAGCCGGAGCCGTGCCGACCTGCATCTGGATCAACCAATCGTTGATGACGAAATCGCAGGCGGCGTTCCACAGATCGTGGTCGCTTCCCCGGGAACGTGATCTGTGCCGCAGGGCGACGTGCAACACCTCGTGGGCGAGCACGAAACGTTTCTCCTGCTCGTTCAGCCCGGCGGCGGGATTCAGGTAGATGGTGCGCAGGTCCTCATCGACGGCGGCGACGGAGATTTTCTCGCGATGGCAGACCTCCGCGTCCTCCACGATCTCGAACATCGCCACCATGCTGCCGAGGAGGGGGAAACTGCTGATGAACCAGTCGCGTGCGCGTCGGGTCGTGGCGCTCAGCGAGTCTGGGTGATCAACCGGTTTCGCGTCGAATTCGTCGCGCAGCCCGGCGGCCATCTCCATGGACTGTGTGACGGATTCGGCGATCCCGATCGCGAACTGTTCCGGCCAGGACCAGTTCTGGTAGTGGGGCTCCGGACCCCACCTGCCGGGGTTTTCCATCGTCGGGCGACATGGTCCCGGCAGTCGTAGGGCCATCGCCCATGAAGGAATTCCCTCCTCGCAGAACTGGCGGTACCAGCGTTCCTCGTTCCACTGTGGCAACCCGCCCGGAAGCGTCATCTCCACCGGAGGGCGACCCAACGCGAGGCTCTGCGTGAAACGAGCGGTTGTCACGTCACAGGCCGCGCTCCACGCGTCCCAGTCGCCGTGGTCGCGTTTCCACAGCTCCATGGCGTACAGCAGCAGGGCGCGGGCCCTCACGTACACCCATTCCTCGGGCAGGGCGAGGCGTTTCGGGTGGAGGTGAACCAAGTCGTCACGAAACGCCACTGACCAGCCGTCGCTGGGGCAGTCGGAACGGTCGTCGTACACCCAGGACACATGTCCTGAGAGCCAACGGAACACGGGATGCCGTCGCAGCAGCTCGCCACTCTCCCAGTGGGCTTCGGCGGCTGGGTTCGGCCTCGACTTCGCACGGCTCACGATGTGCGGCGTTCCACGAGTCGGGGCAGGTCACGGACCACCTCCACCATGTACCAAGCAGGCAGGGTCTCTCCGTTCTCCTCCGCGACGACGATCTGTGCCATTTCCAGGCTGATCTGTGCCAGGCTCTTGAGCATCGCCTTCGAGGTGTGCACCAGGTGCTGGGTGTCACCGGTGCTGCGGTTCTTCTCCGGAGGCAGCTGTTTCAGCAGCCGCGCCCGGAAGGCCTGCGCCAGGAAGTACAGCAGGTCGCGGTCCGCGGGGTCGGCGGGCCAGCGGGCGTCGCCCTTGAGGATGGCGTCGAGGCGGTGCCGGTCAGCGGCCAGTTTCCCGAATGCCTTGAACTGTGCGGCGTGCCGTGGGGTCAGGCAACCACCGGCGATGGCCTCCACCATGTGCGCCGGGACATCGCTGGGGAAGTTGTTCAATGCGTCGCTGAGCATGTGCCATGACCGAGGGGTGGAGAACGGTTCTTCGTGGCGCGGTGGTTGGCTCCACAGATGGTCAGGGCGTTGTGTCAGGTAGTCGATCACCAGCGGGTGCAGCCCGGCTTCCGTGGCCCACGTCAGCCATTGGCTGGCAGAGACCCGCATGTGGACGTGGATCATGCGGTTCAGAAGCGCCGACGACATGGGTTTGACGATGGCTGAGTCCTGTGCCCGGTTGCCGGCCCCGATGACGATGGGCCCCTCGGGTAGCTCGTATTCGCCGACACGACGGTCGTGAATGAGGCTGTAGAACGCCTTCTGGACGTCCTGCGAGCAGGCGTTGAGCTCATCCAGGAACAGGCAGTACGGTTTTTCGCGGGCGATCATGGCGGGTGGGCGGAACCGGGTGATGCCGTCGGTGATCTGTGGCACACCGATGAGATCCTCCGGGGCCAGTTGACTGCCCAGCAGCGACACGCAATCCAGACCGACACTCGCCGCGAACTTCTCGACCAAGGCAGATTTGCCGATACCGGGCGGCCCCCAGATGAACACGGGACGCACGGTCGCCACGTTGAGGAGGAAGTCGCTCAGTTCTTCAGGAGTGAGGGAGGTCGCGGTCTGCATGGGGGCTTTCTGGGGGTTTTGACGCCCAATACTGCTGCTGTCCCGGGCGTGCGATGGGGTCGGTATGGTCCCATGGGCCACGCTCCAGTGTCCATTTCAGGGTTGCCGCCGGTTGCCGTGAATCCGCGGAACGTCACCCTTCCGCAAGGATTTCTCCCCGGTCCGCGTCATCCCGGCGGCGGAAGAGCCCCGGGTGTGAAGAAATACCTCCTGCCCCCGGTCCTGTCAGCCGTCATCGTGCTCGGCGGTTGTTCCCAGGAGAGCGCGTCCCCGATGCCATGTCTCCCGTGAAATTCTCCCGCCGCGGCCATGCCGAACAGGGACTCATCCCCCAGGGCAACGTGGCCCATCGGGGTGCCGTCCACCTGAAGGACCGGCCACCCGGCTGTGAGGTCACGATCGAATTGCCGAGAGTGGCTGGAGGGGTTGAAATCCGCGAATGAACCGGTTCGTGTCAGGCGTGGGCGGCAAGATGGAGGCATGCCCCGAACCAGCTTGGCCAGTCAACGACAGATTCTCAGTTGCTGGTGGCTGCTGGAGATGTTCAATCCGCAGCCGATGCCGAAAACCACACCACCCGCCACCCGTCCGGAAAATCTGCATGTGATCGAGTGGACGCCGCGGGTACCTCTGCCCTGGACATCACTGCCGGCCCCGACCAAGAAGGATCTCGTCTGGCGGCACGAGGTCTATCTCGGACTGTACCGGCTCGAGGAAACCTACGAGTGGCTGCACAAGGTCTTCTACGACGACAACGATGCCTACGATCCACGGCCTCCGGGATGCAGCGCCTGCGTCGGTATGGTGGTGGATCAGGACGGAAGGCTGGTCCCCGGATCTGCCGTGCTCTCCTCGGCTCTGTGGGCGGTTGGACGAATTGCCAACCACTCCAGGTCCGGGGAGAAGATCACCATCACGCTGGACTGGATGGAGAAATTCGCGGCTTCCCAGGAACGCCTCTGCAAAGAGTTCGACACCCTGGAGGGCGGACGTCGCCAGGCGGCAGGAACCCGGGAACCCCCGACCCAGGACCCGGGTTCCCTGGCGGACCTGCTGCACACTGCTCAGAAGGTGTGTGGAATCAGCGAACTGCCCAATCTGGCCACCAACAGAATCCTCATCAAGAGCGTTTGGGTCAGCGACAGGAACGAGCAGGAACTGGAATTCCTCAACAGTTTTTTCCTCGAAGACCTGGGCAGGGTGTGGCGAACAATCATCGACGGCGCCATTCCCGGGAGCGCCCTGGAGGCCTATCTGACGAGACCCTTGGACATCCGGGAGACGGACCGCGTGGACGTCATGGCCAGTCCTGAGGTCGTGACGAAAGGCGCCGGCATCGAGCGGCTGCCGCTTGGGCGATGGCCCACCAACCCTGCCCATTGCTTGGCGCTCAGCCAACAGTTCGCCGTCAACCAGGCCTTGGACGACCTGGCGACTACCCGCGGACTCATGGGTGTCAACGGACCGCCGGGAACGGGGAAGACAACCATGCTGCGTGACCTGCTGGCCGGGAACGTGGTGGAGAGGGCCGGCCGTCTCGCCGGGCTGGCACATCCGGGGCAGGCCTTCACCGGGACGGAACACCGCTGGCAGAATCCCAACGGTCGGAATTGCTCGGTGCCTCAGCTGCGTCCCGAACTGACTGGCTTTGAGATGGTTGTCGCCTCCGCGAACAATGCCGCTGTCGAGAACGTCACCAACGAAATTCCGGCTCGCAACGCCATCAGCGACCCGTGGATCACCCGAGCCGACTATTTCGCGGAGATCGCGACATGCGTCCTGAGGGGAGCGACGCCAGTGGAGCCGGGGAGTGAAGACGTGCTCGGTGCTCCTGCCCCCACCGAGGCCTGGGGGCTGGTGGCCGCCCGGCTTGGGAACAAGAGAAACCGCAACGGGTTCCGCTCCGAATTCTGGTTCGACAAAATGATCGCTAGAACCAAGGAACGGGATCCGGAAACTCCGAAGCGCATGCAGACCCGCCTCAAGGAATGGGCTGCTGGAATGGTTCCGGTACGTACCTGGGAACAGGCACGTGAGGAGTACCACCGAGCTGAGCGGCGGGTCCGGGACCTGATGGAGGAACGGTACCTGGCCGCGGAACGACTGTCTGCTCTTCCGGTGCAGGAGGGCCGGCAACGAGAGCTCCAGACCAGGGTCAAGGCACTCGAGGAGAACAGGAACGCCATCGGGGCGGAACTGCAGGACCTCCTGCGATACGTGAGCCGGGCGGAGGAAGGGGTACGAGACGCCGCGGCCAGGCGTGAACGGGAAATGGAATCAAAACCTGGCCTCCTGGAGATCGTCTTCACCCTGGGACGGGCCATCCGGGAATGGCGAACACGATTCCAGGTGGTTGCCGATCAGCTGGACGAGGTCGAGAAAAGACACCAAAGCATCCGAGCCCATGAACAACGGCTCCGTGAACACCTGGCCGGAATCGGTAGGGAACACGTGGTCTGCGCCAATCAGCTGAACCAGGTGACGGATCAGCTGGCCGAGTTACGAGCGGAATGCACCCGCGACAGCACTCGCTTCGGAGCAGGTTATCCCGGCCGGGGCTGGGTGGGGGACCACCGCGAGATGCGCGCTCCCTGGCTCGATCCGGAGCTGGACGAGGCACGATCGGACCTGTTCCTGGCCGCTCTTCAACTGCATGAGGACTTCCTGGCGAACACCGCACAGCAGATGAAGGACTGGCTCGGTGCGGCGGTGGATGTCGTTGGCGGACGCCATCCCCGGGAACTCGAATCCGAGAAACTCCTGGCGGCATGGCAGCTGTTCTTCCTCGTGGTTCCACTGGTTTCCACCACCTTCGCATCATTCGGTCGGATGTTCGGCAACCTTGAAGCGGAGTCCCTGGGATGGGTGCTGATCGATGAGGCCGGGCAGGCCTGCCCTCAACAGGCCGCAGGGGCGATCTGGCGGTCCCGGCGAGCCGTCGTCGTCGGAGACCCGCTTCAGCTGCCGCCTGTGGTGACGATCCCGAAGAAGGTCCAGCTGGACATCGCGGCCTCCTGCGATGTGAGCGCCGACTGGCTCGCTCCACAGGTTTCGGTGCAGTCCTTGGCGGATCGGGTAGGGAAATTCGGCACCACCTTGGGGCAGGGAGACCGAGACATGTGGGTGAGTGCCCCGCTGAAGGTCCACCGCCGTTGTGACGACCCGATGTTCTCGCTGTGCAACCAAATCGCCTACAACGGGATCATGGTCAATGGGGTGCACCGGGGAGCCGGTGAATCGGTGTGGTCACAGATACCGCACAGCAGATGGCTGGACGAACCCGCGAACATCAACGAGACCCATCTGCAACCCAATCAGATACGCCGACTGCAGCAGGTCCTGGAGGATCTGGAACGACGTGGAATCCCGTACTCTGATATGATCGCGATCTCACCCTTCCGCGAGGTTGCGAACAAGTTGGAAACCTTGAAGAAGCGATATGACAAGCTACGCGCGGGCACCATCCACACCGCTCAAGGACGTGAGGCCAACGTCGTGTTCCTCGTGCTGGGAGGGGCACCCGACCGCCCGGGAGCCAAGGCGTGGGCGGCACAAACCGTCAACCTGGTCAACGTCGCAGCCAGTCGCGCGAAGCGGCGGCTGTACGTCATCGGGGACCGTGCGGAATGGGCGAAGTACAACTACTTCCAGCAGCTGTCGGCAGTGCTGGACTGAATTACCGCGCCACATACTCGGCGACGTAATCGACGTCCTTGTCGCCGCGACCCGACAGGTTCACGATCAGCACCTTCTCAGGGCTCATCGTCGGCGCCAACCGGATGGCATGTGCCAAGGCGTGCGACGACTCCAGGGCGGGAATGATGCCCTCGGTGCGGCACAGCAGCTGGAAGGCGGTGATGGTCTCGTCGTCGGAGGCCGTGACGTACTCGACACGACCCTCATCCCGCAGGAAGGCATGCTGTGGGCCGACTCCCGGGTAGTCCAACCCGGAGGCGATGGAGTGCACCTCTGCGGGCTTGCCACTTTCATCCTGCAGCAGCAGTGTGCGCATGCCGTGCAGCGTCCCCGGGGTGCCGAGGGTGATCGTCGCGGCGTGTTGACCGGGCACACCGAGGTTGCGGCCCGCTGGTTCGACACCGAACATCTTCACCGGCTCGTCCTCCAGGAAAGCGGTGAACAGCCCCAAAGCATTCGAGCCGCCGCCAACAGCTGCCACCAGAGCATCCGGCAAGCGTCCCTCCTTCTCTAGCACCTGACGGCGAGCCTCGCGACCGACGATCGACTGGAAGTCCCGCACCATCGATGGGTACGGGTCCGGGCCGACGGCTGAGCCTATGGCGAAGAAGGTGTCGGCGTAGTCGGTGGCGAACACCGAGAAGGCCGAATCGACGGCCTCCTTGAGGGTCTGCCCACCCGAGGTGACCGACACCACCTTCGCGCCCAGCATCTCCATCCGCACCACGTTGGGATGCTGCTTGGCCACATCGACGGCACCCATGTGGATCTCGCACTCCAGGCCGAGGAGGGCCGCCGCCGTCGCCAACGCCACGCCATGCTGCCCCGCACCAGTTTCCGCGATCAGCTTCTTCTTGCCCATTCGTTTGGCCAACAGCCCCTCACCCAGGCAGTGGTTGATCTTGTGGGCGCCGGTGTGATTGAGATCCTCGCGTTTGAGGTAGATCTTCGCTCCGCCGAGGTGCCTGGTCAGCCCGGCCGCCAGGAACAGCGGCGATGGGCGACCGACGTAATCGGCCAGCAGCGCCTCGTAGTCGGCCTGGAACCCAGGATCCTGGCGGGCCTGTGCGTAGGCCTCCGCCACCTCGGCGATGGGAGCTTCGAGCTGCGGGGGCAGGAACCGACCGCCGTGGTTCCCGAAAAACCCGGCCTCGTCAGCGTGGATCAGCGAAGTCATGTCACGAATGCTATCGCCGGTCAGTATGACGATTCTTCGTGGATGCAACATCGGGTGTATCGCCGGAGTAGATCCCCGGCGCGTCGTAGATCAGCGACGCCCCGTCGGCAGCCTCCCGGAGTTCGCTCGGGGCAATGGCGTGGGCGATGTGGTAGACGGCCACGGTCACGATGGTGCCGAGCGCGATACCACCCAGGGTGAAGCCTTCGGTGATCGGCAGTTTCACGTCGCCGATGCCGATGATGATGCCAGCTGCCGCCGGGATCAGGTTGATGGGATTGCCGAAATCGACGTGGTTCTCCTTCCAGATCTTCGCTCCCAGCAGGCCGATCATGCCGTACAGCACCACGCAGATTCCGCCCAGCACCGCGCCGGGGGTGGCGGAGATCACGGCCCCGAACTTCGGTGACAGGCCGAAACAGATCGCCACTAGAGAAGCGACCACGTAGGCGGCCGTCGAGTAGACGCGGGTGGCGGCCATCACGCCGATGTTCTCCGCATAGGTGGTGGTGGGCCCTGCCCCCACGAGGGTCGCGAGCATTGAACCGCCACCGTCGGCGGCGACGGCGCGACCCATCATCGGATCCAGGTTCTCGCCTGTCATCTCCGCCACGGCCTTCACGTGACCGGCGTTCTCGGCGATCAGCGCGATCACCACCGGCAGGGCGATGACGATGGCTCCCAGGGAGAACTGAGGAAGATGGAAACCGACGACATTGCCCGTGCCACCAAAACGCCAGGTGGCAAGGTCGGTGACGGGGGGCAGGCCGAACCAGTTGGCGGCCTCGACCGCGGACCAGTCGACACGCATTTTCTCGGTGACCGTGCCGTCGACGGCGACGCTGCGCATCGGTCCAAAGGCCAGGTCAAAAATCCAGCTCAGGACGTAGCCGATCACCAGCGACAGGAAGATGGCGATGCGCCCGAGGAAACCGCGCAGCCCCACGCTGAGCGCGATCACAATGACCATGACAATGAACGCCAGCCACGGATCCTGCGGCCAGTAGGTGTTCGCGACCACCGGTGCCAGGTTGAAACCGATCAGCATCACGACCGCGCCAGTCACCACGGGAGGAAGTGTCTTGTGGATCACCCGGGCGCCCGCGAAGTGGATGATCAAACCGACCATGAACAAGGTCAACCCGACCACGAAGAGCGCACCCGAGAGGGTCGCTGGGTTGCCCCCCGCCGAGTAGATAGCGGTCGCCACACCCACGAAGGAGGCCGACGACCCGAGATAGCTGGGCACTCGATGTTTCACGACGAACAGGAAGATCAGCGTCGCGATGCCGCTCATCATCACCGCGAGTTGTGGATTAAGCCCCATCAGCAGTGGGAACACGAATGTGGCGCCGAACATCGCCACGACGTGCTGGGCGCCGAGGCCGATCGTGCGTCCCCACCCGAGCCGTTCAGTCGGGGCCACCACCGCCCCGGGAACGAGGATTCCGTTGTTGTGCAGCTTCCAGCCGAACATGGCCCAGTCCTTTCGTCGCGGGCATGCTACTGCCCCTAGTGGGGTGGGGGACAGATGACGCCACCATTCATGAAAACTCGGAGGATTATCTCGGAAGCTGGGCGAGCCGTTCCTCATGGGTGTCCGCGAGTGGGTCGTTTCGAAACCATGACGATCGTGTGCGGGGATCCGGGGAAGAAACCCTGAGCCCGGATAGGGTTGGGTCATGGTGTTGGACGTGGTTGTGATCGGGGCCAGCGTGGCGGGGCTGACCGCGGCCCGACGCCTGGCCACAGAGGGGTTTTCTGTGGTGGTCCTCGATCCGAACGGGGAGTACGTGACCGCTGCCATCGGGCATGGGGTGGCGGCCTGCGCACATGCCAGCACCGTGGCGAACATGGCCGGCGCCTACGGTGACGAGGCGGTGCGGGAACACGTCCGACGTAATGTGGCGGGGCTGGAGGAGATCCGGGGAGTTGCGGCTGCGGGAGCGGTGGAACTGGTCGAGACGGAGCTGCACGACCATTCCCTGGGCGTCGCCTTGGACCGGGAACTGGGACGGGTGGTGGAGTTGGTCCGCGGGGGCGGAGCCGAACTCTCGTTGCTGAAAGCCGGGGCGAGTACTCGGGCGGCGGCAGGTCTGTGCTCCTCCGCATTGCTGATTGATCCCGCTGAGTACGCCACTGCCTTGGAGGAGCAGGCCGGCTCCGCAGGGACCGAGATCCTCCATGATGTCACCGTCACCCGCATCAAACGTCTTGACGGGGCAACCCAGGTGGCCTTCCGGCGAAACCTGGCGTGGTCGCGTGACCTGGAAGTCCTCACCGCACATGCCGTCATCGACACTCTGGCGGTGAGCCCGTGGGGGGCGGTGGCGGGGGCGGGGCAACCGCAGTACGTGCCGACCCTGCGGCTGCGGGGTGTTGAGACGCCCAAGGATGTGACGCTGCTGGCCGGTCCACCCACCTGGCTGATCCGACCCATCGACGACGAGGTGTTGCTGCTCGGCCCGAAATGCGCCCGCAACCAGGTGACGGAAGCCGTGACGGCGCTCGTGAACTGGGCTGCGACCGAGTTCGGGGCCCGCGACATGACTCCGGGGCAGCTCATCATCGACCCCAGCGACCACGGACGCCCCGTCGCCGGGGCCTCCGCTATACCGGGCGGTTTCTACACTCGTGGTAACGGTCGTGGCGAGCTGATGAACGGCACCGCGTCGGGCTGCTACCTGGCGGCCCTGTTGCTGGGGGTCGATGCGGCCCGCCGTGTCGCGTTGCCCTGGGCCTCGAAGCTGCGGGCTGGTGCGGGCCGGTTGCTGCATCGTCGTTGAGAACGCCGATTCTCCTTGCTGCGACACCTCGACCGGTATGTGGCTGGTCGCCGGGCGATGTCATCTGCTCCCGATAGTGTCCTCAGCGGAATCGAAGCGACCCGAGGAGCCCCATGAGCCACCCTGCATCCGATGAGCTGCCTTTGGCCTGGCGTTCGCTGTGGGCGATGGTGGTGGGATTCTTCATGATCCTCGTTGATAGCACCATCGTCACTGTCGCCACCCCGACGATCATGCGGGAGCTGGGTGCGAATGTCACATCCGTGGTGTGGGTGACGAGCGCCTATCTGCTGGCCTACGCGGTGCCGCTGTTGATCACTGGGCGCCTCGGTGACCGGTTCGGGCCGAAACGGGTGTACCTGATCGGATTGGTGGTCTTCACCCTCGCATCCCTGGGATGCGGCCTGACCACCACCGTCGAACTGCTCATCGCCGCTCGGGTGGTGCAGGGGCTGGGGGCGGCGTTGATGACCCCGCAGACCATGACCGTCATCACTCGTGTCTTCCCGCCGCACCAGCGCGGGATGGCGATGGCCGTGTGGGGTGCCACAGCGGGGCTGGCGATGCTCATCGGTCCGATGCTGGGCGGTTTGTTGATCGGGGTGCTCGGTTGGGAGTGGATCTTCTTCATCAATATCCCCATCGGAGTGGCAGGCTACGTCGCGGCGAAGCGGCTCGTCCCCGACCTGGAGCAGCACGCTCACCGTTTCGACTGGCTTGGGGTGGTGCTCTCCGGCATCGGGTTGTTCTGCGTCGTCTTCGGTCTGCAAGAGGCCAGCACCCACGACTGGGGGGTGATCGTGGGTCCCGTCTCCGTTGGGTCGCTGCTAGTGGTCGGGGCGTGTTTCCTCGTGGCCTTCGTGGTGTGGCAGTGGTTCAACCCCAACGAACCACTGATGCCCTTGAAACTGTTCGGGGACCGCAACTTCTCCGTCGCAAACCTCGCCATCGCCCTGGTCGGGGTGACCAGCGTCGCCACCCCGTACCCACTGATGATCTGGGCCCAACAGGCACGCGGCCTGAGCCCACTGCTTGCCGCGCTGGTGAACGCGCCCGCCGCCGTGGTCACGCTGATCGTGGCGAAATGGAGTGGGCAACTGGTCAACCGGGTGCACCCCCGCTATCTGACCATGACCGGAGGCCTGGTGTGGGCCTCCTCGCTGCTGGCGGCTGGGCGTTTCCTCGACACGACGACGCCGGTGTGGGTGCCGATTGTCCTGTTGACCTTCACCGGTGTGGCCAGCAGCCTCGTGTTCGGGCCGTTGTCCACCGCGGCGACGGCGAACCTGCCCGCGACCCACGCAGGCGCTGGGTCTGGGGTCTACAACGCCACCCGGCAGGTGGGTTCAGTGCTGGGCAGTGCTCTCGTCGCAACCGTGATGGGTACCCTGCTGGCGGCAACGAAGACCAACGACAACCAGACCCCAGACGGCATCGCTTCGTCCATGTCGGGGACGTTGTTGTTGCCCACCGTGTCGATTTTTGCGGTGGCCGTCATAGCCTGTTTTCTCGAACGCCCGAAGCACCAGCGACGGAACTGACCTCGAAGCCGCTCGCACCGCCCTGATCGTCAGATCCAGGTGCCGAACCACATGCGTGACAGCCACTCGGGGCGGGTTAGCAGGCCGTCGGTAAGGATCGGGTAGATGAACGTGAAATGCAGGATCACCACACCGACCGCCAGACCCACCAGCATGGCGCGGATCCTGCGTTTCGGGTGATGTGCCGGGCCGAGGATCTTTCCCAGCGCCATCGCCAGCCCTGTCGCGTAGAAGGGCAGCAGCACGATGGCGTAGAAGAAGAACAACGGGCGAGCCGCGAACTGGAACCACGGCAACCACACCGCCAGCACACCCAGGACGGGAACGGCGAACCGCCAGTCGCGGCGTCCCAGCCACCACCAGATGCCCGCGACCAGTGCGGCGCAGGCCATCCACCACAGCACCGGTGTGCCAATGCCGGAGATCACCCGAAGACAGGTGGTGCCGACGGCCTCGCACCCCTGATCGCCCGGCTTGATGTCGTTCTGCGCATCAATGCCGATCGGTCGAACCATCACCAGCCAGCCCAAGGGGTGGGCTTCGTAGGGGTGCTCCGCGTTGACCATCATGCCGTCGCCCGTGTGGAACGAGAAAGCGGAGACGTGATAGTTCCACAATGCTCCGAGGTCGGGGCCGAGCAGTTTTACGACGGGATCGTCCGGGTTTTTGACCCCCCAGTCGCGCAGGTAACCTCCCGAGGTGGTCAACCAGCCCGTCCACGATGCGATGTAGACGGGGATCGCCAGCACCACCGTCGACAGGAAGGCCTTGGGGGCGTCCCAGAACAGCGACCTCCCCAGCCCCAGGACGTGGGCGTAAAGGATCAGGCCCCCGACGGCGCCGACCAGCAGGGCGCCCTGCACGTAACCAATGCGGGAACCGACAATGAGCGTGACACAGACCATGCACAACGACGCCATGCCCCAGGTGAACCGGGTGACCTTGCGTCGCATCCCCGCCCCGGCGAGTCTGCGGGCCCCGATGTCCCAGGCCACGGTCAGGATCCCGAATACCGCCACCATGTAGACGGAGTTCCATTTTACCGCGCAGGCCGCGCCGAACATCACCCCAGCGACGAGCCGCCAAGGTCGGAGCAAGACCAGCGGACCGTAGTCGCCGTCGAGAGAATTCAGGTTGTTGTCGCGCAGGTAACCGGCCAGCCGCAGCCGGAACCAGTCACGATCCGCGACCAGCGCGGCGATGGCGGCCAGCACGAAGACGGCCTGGAAGATGTCCAACAGCGCGATCCGGCTCATGGTGAAGGCCAGGCCATCGAAGGTGACCAACAGCCCGGCGATGCCCCCGACCAACGTGGAGCGCGACAGGCGGCGCGCCAACCGCACCGTCAGCAACACCAGCAGCGCTCCGAAGACACAGGCCGAGATCCGCCACCCGAAGGGTGTCATCCCGAAGAAATGCTCCCCGATCGCGATCAACCATTTGCCCAGCGGCGGATGCACCACATAGGCCGGGTTCTCGGTGAAGCCGCTCAGATCACCGGCGGCGATTTTGGCGTCCGTGCTGAACTGCTTGTTGTCCAGCCACTGTCTCTCGTACCCGGAATGCAGCAGCCCCCAGGCGTCCTTCGCGTAGTAGGTCTCGTCGAAGACGATCTTCCCTGGGAAACCGAGGTTTCGAACGCGTATCAGGAAGGCGAAGACCGCGAGTCCCGTTGCCAGAAGCCAACCGGCCATTCGATCTTGGAGCTGGCCGTCCTCAAGCGCCTCGATAGTCCTCACCACGCGCACAGTCTAGGGGAGGGGAGCGACACCGAATCGCGGCCTCTGGTGCTGCTGTCTGTGCTGGCCTGAAACCTTTAGGCTGACCGGTATGGACCCCACGCGAGGAAGACTGGTGCTGGCGGCCACCCCCATTGGTTCTCACACCCACGCCAGCCCGGCGCTGCGGGAGGTCCTGGTGGCCGCCGACGTGATAGCCGCCGAGGACACCCGACGCCTGGCCACCCTGCTGCGGCGCATTGACGTGACCACCACTGCCAAGGTGCTGTCCTACTTCGAGGGTAACGAGGCTGCGCGCACCGCCGAACTGGCCGGGGCAGTGGCCGAAGGGCAGGACGTGGTGCTGGTCACCGACGCGGGCATGCCGTCGGTCAGCGACCCCGGATACCGCCTCGTGACGGCCTGTGTTGAGCGTCATCTGCCAGTCACAGCGATTCCCGGACCATCGGCGGTGCTGACGGCGTTGGCGGTCTCCGGTCTGCCCTGCGATCGGTTCTGTTTCGAGGGCTTCCTGCCCCGCAAGGCAGGGGAGCGGCGCGGTCGATTGGCGGGGTTGGCTGCCGAGGAACGCACCATGATTTTCTTCGAGGCTCCGCACCGGCTTCATGAATGGCTGCTCGACGCTGCCGATGCGTTCGGCGCGAACCGGTTGGCCGTGGTCTGTCGGGAACTGACGAAACCCCACGAGGAGATCGTCAGGGACGACCTGGGCGGGCTGGCTGGCTGGGCTGCCGGTGGGGTGCGAGGTGAGGTGACTGTCGTCGTCGCAGGGGCAGAACCCCTCCAGACCGGGACGGACGACGCCCTTGAACTGGTGGCCTCCCGGATCGCAGATGGTGAAAAACTCTCCCAGGCCGTGCGTGCCGTCGCCGACCTGCTCGGGGTCCCGCGCAAGGAACTCTACGAGGCCGCGCTGGCGGCCAGGAAGAAGGAACAATGACCCTTCCGGAGCATCTGCCCGCTGCGCCTGACATGCTTCCCGCGCATGTCATCGACAATCACACCCATCTGGGATCCACCGCCGAGTACTCCGGTCTCGGTGTCGAGGAATCGCTCACAGCCGCGGGCCTGGTCGGAGTGGCAGGAGTGGTCGACGTCGGCTGCGACCTGCCGTCCTCACGCGCCGCGGCGCAGCTGGCAGCAACCGACCCCAGGGTCCGAGCCGCCGTCGCCATCCACCCTAACGACGCTGCTCGGCTCTTTCAGCGCGACGGCCTGGCGGCCCTCGACGCCGAGCTGGCGGAGCTGTCCGCTCTGGTCGCACTGCCCGGGGTAGTGGCGGTCGGTGAAACCGGCCTGGACTACTACCGCACCCGCGATGCGGAGGCCCAGCGGGTGCAGGCCCACAGCTTCCGGTTCCACATCGCACTGGCCCGGGAACGAAATCTCACCCTCGTCATCCACGACCGCGACGCCCACGCAGACGTCCTGAAGGTCCTCGACTCCACGGATCTTCCCGAACGGGTCGTGATGCACTGCTTCTCCGGGGACGCGGACTTCGCCCATGAATGCGTGGATCGTGGTTTCTGGTTGTCCTATCCGGGGGTGGTGACCTTCGGATCAGCCGGGTTGCTGCGGGAGGCGGCGAAAGTGACGCCCCTGGAACGCATCCTCGTCGAGACTGACGCTCCCTACCTCACGCCGAAACCGCAGCGCGGTAAACCCAACGCGCCCTATCTGCTGCCCCACACCGTCGCTTTCCTGGCCGACCTGCTCGGCATTGATCTGGCAGATTTCTGCCGCCAGGTGACGGTCAATACCGAAGCCGCCTACGCGACTCGCTGGGGCGGCGATGCCTGATACCGGCCTGCTCGATCCTGCCTCAGTGCGACGCATCGCCGCCGACCTGGAGCTCCGCCCCGCCAAACAGCGCGGCCAGAACTTCGTCATCGACGCCAACACGGTGCGGCGTATCGTCTCGCTGTCCGGGATCGGTCCCGACGACGTGGTGCTGGAGATCGGCCCCGGGCTCGGCTCGCTGACCCTCGGTCTGCTGGAGGTGGCGAGTGAGGTGAGCGTCATCGAGATCGACAAACGCCTCGCGGGAAGGCTGGGGACAACCGTCGCGCAACGACTGGGCCGGGGCGCGGCGGCACGCCTGAACGTTGTGACCGCCGACGCCATGACTGTCACGGAACTTCCGGGTCGGTCGCCGACAGCGGTGGTCGCGAACCTGCCCTACAACGTCTCGGTGCCGGTGTTGATGCATCTGCTGGAGAGTTTCCCGTCGTGGCGGCGGGGTCTGGTGATGGTGCAGCTGGAGGTCGCCGACCGGCTCGCGGCGCAACCCGGCTCGAAGGTCTACGGGGCACCCAGCGCGAAGCTGGCGTGGTGGGCCTCGGCGAAGCGGGTCGGCACCGTGCCGCCAAAGGTGTTCTGGCCCGTGCCGAACGTTGATTCGGGGTTGGTGAGGTTGGAACGCCGCGACCCACCCGCGACCACCGCTACTCGGGAACGGACCTTCGCCGTGATCGACGCGGCCTTCGCATCGCGCCGAAAAATGCTGCGGGCGGCGCTGTCGGGGATATTTGGATCCTCGGCGGCGGCCTCTGAGGCTATCGAATCGGCAGGAATCGATCCGCGGGCCAGGGGCGAGGCTCTGGACGTCACGGACTTTGCCGCCATCGCGAGCAAACAGCAGGTAGGTTGAGGCCGTGAAGGAAGTGCGGGTGCGGGTGCCGGCCAAGGTGAACCTGACGCTGAACGTTGGGGCCACCGACAACGGGGGCTATCACGCTCTGGGAACCCTGTTCCAGGCGGTGTCGCTGTTCGACGATCTGGTGGCGCGACCCGCCGAGGCTGGAGTGTTCCGGGTGAATTTCCGAGGCGAGGGCGCCTCCGGTCTGCCTGTTGACGACACGAATCTCGTGGTCCGCGCGGCCCGGCTGCTGGCCAAGACCTGTGGGATGGGAAACCTCGGGGTGGAGATCCGGGTCCACAAACGCATCCCCGTCGCAGGAGGTATGGCCGGGGGATCGGCTGATGCCGCTGCCACCCTGGTCGCCTGCAACCAGCTGTGGGGGACGGGCCTGGATACGGAGCAGCTCCACGCTGTCGCGGCCCGGCTCGGTGCCGATGTCCCCTTCCTGCTGCACGGCGGCACCGCCGTCGGCACCGGGCGGGGGGAGAAGCTGAGGTCCGTGCCGGCGCAGGGCAGCTTCCAATGGGTGCTGGCACTGAGCTATCATGGTCTGTCCACCCCAGCGGTGTTCCGGGAGTTCGACCGCATCAGTGCGCCCCAGCCCACCGACATCGATTCCGGTCTGCTGGAGGCCCTGGCCGATGGTGATGCTCGTCGTGTGGGTGCGCTGCTCAGAAATGACCTGCAGCGGGCGGCCTTCAACCTCCAGCCCGAGCTGGCCGACGTCCTGGCAATGGGACGCGAGGCGGGTGCGACCGGCGCCCTGGTGAGCGGTTCCGGCCCCACCATCGCCTTCCTTGCTGGCACCAAGGCCGTCGCCGATGCGATCTCCGACCGGTTGGTGCTGTCCTCCCGGGTCCGTGCCGTGCGTCGCGTCCACGGGCCGGTGCCGGGCGCACGGATCGTGAACTGAAGGAGCACAGATGGACGAGGTCGACGAGGTGATGACCGCGTGGCATCGGGAGCGCCCCGACCTTGCAACATCCCCCATGGCGGTGTGGTCGAGGATTCACCGGCTGGCTGCCCTTCTGGACGCGGAACGCAAACGCTGTTTCGCCGAACACGGCCTGGAGATCTGGGAGTTCGACGTTCTGGCTGCCCTGCGGCGCGCCGGGCGGCCCTACCGGTTGTCACCCGGCCAGCTGCTGCAACAGACCCATGTCACCTCCGGGACCATGACCAACCGGGTAGACCGGCTTCGCGCCCGGGGGCTGGTCACCCGCCATGCCGACCCGAGCGACGGTCGAGCCGCCCTCATCGGGCTTACCGCCGCAGGACGCCGGGCCGTCGACGAGGCCCTCGGGGCCCTGGTCGAACTGGAGGAGTCCCTGCTGGTCGGATGGGATCCGCATGAACGCGACACTCTCGCGGCGATGCTTCGCCGTCTGCTACTTGCCTCCGGGTGATCACCTGACCTTCTCCGAGCCCACCACCCACGTGTTGCACCCGCCGATGGTCTCGGAGTGGAAGCCTCGCATGCCCCAGTACAGCAGCGACTCAGGGGTGCCGTGGATGCCGTCGTCGACGAAGCTCTGCAGGCTCTCGCGAATCTCTTCGTAGTTTGCCCGGGTTAGCTGGAAGGAGTCGTCGCTGCGCAGCATCCCTGTTGCATAGCATTCGGCCTGTATCTCTATGCGGCGCTCTGTCTCGTTGCCGCTGGGAAGCTGATCCCGGACCGTCTGCACCTTGCTGAGGCTCTGGATGTGATGTCCGTACTCATGGAAGACCATGAGCTTGATCCAGATCTCGCTTGCGGCGGCGCTGTCTTTCAGCAGCTTGGTGCCGAAGTACAGGCTGCCGCCATTGGCGGAACAGTACATGGCAGGAGCCTGCATACTTCCACACGGCGAGTGTGCCGTGTCGCCCTCGAAGTAGTAAACAGGCACCGAATGGGTGGAATACCCGAGTCGTTCGAACACCGGCTTCCAGGCTTTCTGTACGCACTCAATTCCTGCCTCCACCTGCTTGCCCATCTCGGCCATGGAATCAGCGTGGGATGCTTGGGGGCAGCCGGTCAGATCAGGCCAGCTGAGGTTGTAGATCGGGGCCTGCTGAACTGTCCTCCAGGCTGGGTCGTTGGAATCCGGGGCGGGGAGAGGATCGAGTTTCGCGTTCGGGACCTGCCCAGCTCGCCGGGGTTTGGGCTCAGGAGTCAGGGTGGGAGTGGGTGTGGGCGTAGGTGTTGGTGCCTGGGTCTGCCGGGACGTCGGTGGTGGTGAAGACTTCTGCGTTCTTCTGGAGGTCGTGGTCGGCTCAGAGGTGGCTGATGAGTTGCTGCCGGGGCGGGTGGAGGTCTCGTGCGGCACTGTCACCGTGGGTTCGTGGGAGCGGAGAGTACCTGCGAGCAACGCTAGAAAGGACACCAGCACGACCGCCCCAAGCACGATGCCGAGCGCCAGCGGTACATTGCTGCCACCCCCGCGGCCTGGAGGCCGAGGAACGTACTGGTGCTGAGGAGCGTACTGGAACCCGAAACTCTGTGAGGCCTGGGGGCGAGGTCCTTGGGGATTCCAGTAGGGATTCGTGGACATGGGGGCCCAGCCCCGTCCGGGGTCTTGCTGAGTCCCCCAGGTAGGTTGTGGGTCCGTTTTCCACTGCCCACTCGGGCCAGAAACGCTCATCAGTCTTTCTGTTCCTTCAGTCCGTTACGACAACTGTCAACAAAATTTTTGCATCTTCCGGGATCATCCATTACCGGTAGGAACCGCAGCAGCAGTATGCCGGGTGTCTCGGCAGGCTCATCGCAGTCTGTCCTTGAACTCGACGAGAAGTTTCGGCTTGGACTTCAGGTTGGCCATCCCGTTCCAGGCCAGGTTGATAAGGTGCCGGGCCACCACCAGCCGTTCCGGCTCGCGATTGTCCAGCCACTGTTGGCCGGTCATTGCGACCAGCCCCACCAGGGCCTGGGCATACAGGTGCGCGTATCGCGGGTCGTGACCCAGACGGGCGAACTCGTCCCCCAGGATCTCCTCCACCTGGGTGGCGATCTCACTGAGGATGGAAGCGAAGGAACCGGTCGGATTCGTCGACGATGAATCACGCGAGAGGATGCGGAAACCGTCCGGGCAGCGGTCGATGTAGTCGAGGAGGGCCAGGGTGCCGCGTTCCAAAGTTTCCCGGGGGCCAGCTCCAGGTTTGTTGAGGGCGGCTCGGATCTCTGCGTGCAGTGCGCTGGTCTCTTGCTCGACCACCGCCTGATAGGCGCCATCCTTGCCACCGAAATGCTCGTAGACCACAGGCTTCGACACCCCGGCCCGGGCAGCGATCTCCTCCACAGATGTGCCTTCGAAACCCCGTTCCGCGAACACCTCCCGGGAGATGGCGAGCAACTGCGCACGTCGCTCCGCTGAGCTCAGGCGCATTCGTGAACGACGGGCGCGTGTACTGGCGGGCGTTGGCATGGTTCCAGTCTCCCGCAATCAAGCGGCGATGCCCAAACAAGAAACCTCCCGGGGCACCTGGTGTTCATGCTCCCGTCTCACGTGTCCAGCACGATGCGAGATGGTCGTTGACCAACCCGATGGTCTGCATGGTGGAATACAGCGTCACCGGTCCGACGAAACGAAACCCTAGGTTCTTCAACCGGTGGCTGAGGGCCTCGCTTTCCGGGGTCTGGGCGGGTATCTCGTCGCGGCGTTCAGGTGGAGTCAACGCGGGAGAAGGGACGTGCTCGGCGAAGATGTCCGCCAGACGCCCACCCGCGACGTGCAGGGCGACCAGGGCCCTGGCGTTTGCCACGGCTGCTCGGATTTTCCGCTCGTTACGGATGATCCCAGAATCAGCCATCAGTCGGGTGACATCCTCCTCGCCAAAACCCGCCACAGTTTCCGGGTCGAAACCGATGAAGGCAGTCCGGAACGCTTCACGTTTGCGCAGGACGGTGATCCATTTCAGCCCCGACTGGAAGCCTTCCAATATGAGGCGTTCGAGCAGCAATGCTTCCTTCGGGTCATCGGGCAGAGGACACCCCCACTCGGTGTCATGGTAGTGCTCATACAGGGGATCCCCTGTCCCGAAACAACGCTCCATGTGTCCTCCTCCGATCGCTCCCTCACCGACAATCATGGACGCCTCGGTGCAGGATCCTCCGGCAACGCAACGCCGCCCCGAGATTGTGGAAAACCCAAAGACCGGTTCTTTCCGTTAGACTTGCGAACCGGCCCGGGTTCCGGGCCATTCCCCGGTTGGTCTTCCGGCAGGGCCCGCCTGACTTTGAATCAGGATTAGCGAAGTAGGTTCGACTCCTACCCGGGGAGCCCGAGGAGCCTGGACGCGATCACGTAGGCCAGGAAGATGGCGAACCCGATGAAGGTCGAGATGCTCACCCCGCGTCGTAGCCGTGTGCCCTGCGGCGCGACCTGAACAGGGGTTCCCGACCCGTAGCTGGCGTTTCCGGCAGCTCCAATCAGTGCACGTGAATCGCTGTAGCGGTTCACGACTGGGGCGAGCGAACCCAGCATGCCGTTTGCGATGGTCTCCAGCAGGCGCCAGGTGGCTGGGTTGGTCAAGTCCTGTTGGGATTGTGTGTAGCAGAACAGCCAGGTGTCGACCATCTCAATGTCATAGACGATGGGAGTTCTCAGCAGGGCATCCATGACGTGGGGCGGCAGCAGCTGGAAGGCGTCGCGGCCGTAGCCCTCGGGGGCGTAGAGCTGGTAGTGGCTGTCGAAGGGCTCACCCAGGCTGATGCGCTGCGAGGACGCGAAGGTTTCTGGCAGGTTTGTTCCCCACGCACCGTTGTTCGCCCTGGCGTCGAGTAGTAGGTGCGGGACAGGTCGTGGTAACCGGAACGCGGCGAAATGCCAGTGGTGGATGACTCTGTTTTGTCCTCCGCCGGTGGTGTACTCGTAGCCGCCAACGTCTGCCAGTACACCAACCGGGGAGAACAAATGAAGAGTCGAGGCCCGGGACTTCCCTTCGTTGAAAAGCACCCCGGGATACCGGGGATTCGCTGAATGGATCCCGAATCGCATTCCGTTGGCGTCGGCGAAACGTGCCAACAAGCTCCAGAGAAGCTGCCGTCGCCGATGCGATCTGATCGTCATGAACAGGGCTGCGGCGCAGATTGCGGCGATGCCCAGGGCCAGCAGAATCAATGGCCACAGGAACTGTGGTGACTCTCCAGATAGTGTCATTGCCCTGATGAGCGGCACGGCAATCGCGAGGAGTTGTACACAAACGAACACGACCACCCCGATGGCTATCACCACGTAAAAGTTGGGTGTCGAGGTGCCGAACTCGCCTCGTGTGCGGCGCTGTTTCAGCGCGTGGAATTCTTGCGGGGTGAGCGGCGCTACCAGGGGAGCCGTGTTGAATCTCACCATAAACGTCATGGTATCGACGCAGGGGATCAGCGGACCTGCCCGTTTCGGGGCCATGCCGATGAACGGTGGGCCGACAGGCCCCGCGACTGGTAGTTTCGTATCGTGAATCCGGGGAGGCCCCGGCGAACCGTGGGAAGGAAACCGTCTTGACCATCCCTGACAGCGATCTGGCTCCCGTCGCAGCGGTCATCGTCCTGGCTGCCGGTGGTGGCACACGAATGAAGTCGCGTCACTCCAAGCTGCTCCACGAGGTGTGTGGCAAATCGATGCTCAGCTACGCCGTCTCGGCGGCCGAGGCTCTCAACCCGCACCACCTTGTGGTCGTGGTGGGGCACCAGCGCGTTGAGGTCTTGGAACACCTGGAGTCGCTGAGTCAGAACGTGAGTACGGCGGTCCAGGAACAGCAGCTGGGAACCGGACATGCGGTCTCGTGTGGACTGAAGCAGTTGCCGAACCTCGAGGGGGAGGTGGTCGTCACCTATGGAGACGTGCCCCTACTCACGGGCAAGACCCTGCGCCGGCTCGTCTCCATTCATCGCGCGGAGAGCAACGCCGTCACGGTGCTGACCGCAGAGGTGGAGGACCCGTCGGGTTATGGGCGAATCGTTCGTACAGGCGGAAAGGTCACCGGAATCGTCGAGCATCGGGATGCCTCCGACGAGCAGCTTCTGATTCGCGAGATCAACTCCGGCATCTACGTCTTTGACGCCGCGGTTCTGCGTGACGGCCTGGCGCAGTTGAACACCGACAACGCCCAGGGCGAGCAGTACCTCACCGACATCCTCCGCTACGCCCACGATCTCGATCGTCCCGTCGGCGCGCTGATCACCGACGACGTGTGGCAGACCGAGGGCGTCAATGACCGCGTCCAGCTGGCCAGGATGAGTCAGGAACTCAACCGCCGCATCCTGGAACGCTGGATGCGGGAGGGCGTGACCATCGTCGATCCGCGCAACACGTGGGTCGACGTTGACGTCGACCTCAGCCAGGACGTCACCCTCATGCCCGGGGTGATCCTCCAGGGCGCGACCACCATCGCATCCGGGGCGGTCATCGGCCCGGACACCACCCTCCAGGACGTCGAGGTGGGGGAAAACGCCACCGTGATCCGTTCTCACGGGTCCTTCGCGATCATCGGCGACGGGGCCACTGTGGGGCCTTTCTCCTACCTGCGTCCCGGGACCCAGCTCGGTTCCGGCGGGAAGATCGGCGCCTTCGTCGAGACCAAGAACGCGGTTGTTGGGGAAGGATCGAAGATTCCGCACCTCAGCTACGTCGGTGATGCGGTCATTGGCGATGGGGTCAACATCGGGGCGGGCACGATCTTTGCGAATTATGACGGTGTCAACAAGTCCGCCACCCACGTCGGGAACTCGGCTTTCATCGGGTCGAATTCCGTGCTGGTGGCGCCCGTTGACATCTCTGACGGGGCCTTCGTGGCTGCCGGGTCGGCGGTCACCGATGACGTTCCCGCAGGAGGGCTCGCCGTGGCCAGGGGGCGGCAACGCAATGTCGATGACTGGGTGGCCACACGCCGCCCCGGGTCAAAAGCTGCACGAGCCGCGGCCGAAAGTGACGGCAATGTCCATTCCGCAGTCATCGAGTCGAGGGCAAAGAAAAAGGAATGAAACGACTCCGCATGAGGAATGAGACCGCGAACAACAAACATCTGATGCTCTTCTCGGGCCGGGCCTTCCCGGAGCTGGCCGAGGAGATCGCGGCCACGCTCGAGACGAACCTGGTTCCCACCCGCGCCCTCGCCTATGCCAATTCAGAGATCTACGTCCGTTTCGAGGAATCGGTACGCGGCAGCGACGCCTTCGTGATCCAGTCCCACACCGCACCCGTGAACGAGTGGATCATGGAGCAGCTGATCATGGTGGATGCCCTGAAACGGGCTTCCGCGAAACGTATCACCGTGGTCGCGCCCTTCTACCCATATGCGCGCCAGGACAAGAAACACCTCGGCAGGGAACCCATCTCGGCCCGGCTGGTGGCCGACCTCTACAAGGCGGCCGGTGCTGACAGGATCATGTCGGTGGATCTCCACGCCTCCCAGATTCAAGGGTTTTTCGACGGCCCGGTCGATCATCTCTGGGGGCTGCCGGTGCTGAGCGACTACGTCCGAGAGCACTATGACACCTCCGAGATGTGCGTCGTCTCTCCCGACGCGGGACGGGTCAGACTGGCTGACATGTGGACCGATGAGCTTGGTTGCCCGCTCGCGATTATCCACAAGCGCCGCGACCACGAGAAGGCCAACACGGTCGCCGTGCATGAAGTGGTCGGTGAAGTGCAGGGCAGGACCTGCATTCTCGTCGACGACATGATCGACACTGCCGGAACCATCACCCAGGCGGCGCTCGCGCTGCAGGAGCGAGGGGCCAGCAAGGTCATCTGCGCCGCTACCCACGCCGTGTTCTCGGGGCCCGCGGTGGAGCGGCTGAACAAGTCGGGCATGGCGGAGATCATCGTGACGAACACGCTGCCGATCCGGACCGCCGAGCCAATCGACAACCTGACGGTGCTGTCGATAGCCCCGCTGATCGCGAGGGCCATCAACGCCGTTTTCCGCGACGGATCGGTGACTTCTCTGTTTGGAGGGCAGGCATACAAATGAGCGTTCGTGGGGTCAACAAGCTGTCAATCATCGGCGCCGGTGCGGTGGGTTCCTCGCTGGCCTACGCCAGTCTGATCCGGGGGGTCGCCCGGCATGTCGTGCTGCACGACATTAACGCGGCGAAGGTTCGTGCTGAGGCCCTCGATCTGGCTCACGGCAGCCAGTTCATGCCGCAGGCGAAGGTTGAGGGATCCGAGGATCCTGAGATCACCCGGGGCTCTGACGTGGTCGTGATTACCGCTGGAGCGAAACAGAAGCCAGGGGAAACCCGAATGGATCTGGCAGCCTCCACCGTGAACCTGATGAAGAAGGTGATTCCGCCGCTGGTGGAACGTTCCCCGGAAGCAATTTTCCTCATGGTGACCAATCCGGTGGACGTCACCACCTATGCTGCTTTGAAGATCAGTGGGCTTCCCCGCAACCAGTTGTTCGGCTCCGGCACGGTGCTGGATTCTTCCCGACTGCGATATCTGGTTGCGGAGGCCTGTGAGGTCGCAGTGGTGAATGTGCACGCATACATCGCGGGTGAACACGGGGATTCTGAGATTCCATTGTGGAGCGCTGCCACAATTGGCGGTGTTCCCCTGCTTGATTGGGAACGGCAAACCGGAAAACTGGACGAATCCACCCGTGATGCGATAGCGGATCGCGTGGTGAATGCTGCATATGAGGTGATCGAGGGTAAGGGAGCCACCAACTACGCCATCGGCCTTGCGGCTACCCGGATCATCGAATCAGTGCTGCGCGACGAACACCGGGTGCTGCCGATTTCGAGCCTTGTGGAGGACTGGTACGGCATCAAAGACGTCTGTCTCTCCGTTCCTACTCTCGTCGATCGTCAAGGCGCTGGACGCTCCCTCAGACAACCACTGACCGATGGGGAGCTTGGCTGCATGCACGAGTCAGCCGAAGCGATCCGGCACACACTGAAGTCATTGGGGTTCTGACGGCCCCGAACAAGAATCCATTCGTCTCCTCGTCGGTGTTGCGCCGACGAGGAGACGAAATCACGTCAGGCAGTGTGCTCCTGCGATGATGGTCGGGGAATATCTCCGCGCTGACGAAGCCGGGAGATAACACGGTTCAAGCCAACGGGGGTCAAACCGAGATACTGGGCCACTTCACGCTGCGACATGCGCGCCGCCAAGCGGGGATACTCCTGCAGGAAGGCGAGGTAGCGCTCCTCGGTGCTCATGGTCAAAAACTGGTACTCGCGATGCGTGTGATAGGCCACGAGACGCAGCAGTGTGACGACTACGAAGCGGTACCATTCGGGGTGGCGTTTCCCCAGTGCAGAGAGGAGGCGAATCGGGGTTCCGAGGACGATGGAGTTTTCCTTCGCCACTCCGCGTTTGTGCGAGAGCGCGAGGGGGGATTCCAAGACCTGATGGTTCGTAGGGAGCTCGAGTAGTTCGCTGAGCTCGTGAGGATCCGTGCTGAGGAAGATGTCCCCTTTCTGTAGGTAACTGGCGACATGGGATTTCTCTTTGATGGTGACCATGGAGGTGATGGTTCCGCTCAGCACCAGCCACATCATGGGTTGGCTTCCGTTGGGCACTGGTTGTCCGGAATCGATCTCTATGATGACGCAGGATGCTGCGCACAGATTCCACCCCGGCATGGGGCAACCGACGATCTTCTCGATGGTTCGCCTCGCGACGTGTTCCCAGCGGGTGCCTACGAGATGTGTGACGCTGGTCATGATCAGATCTTAACCTCGGTTAACTAGTGCCTTCTCCGATAGTTAACTGTATCTGGGGTCAAAACGCAAAACCTTGACGATTCAAAGATGATTGGTGGTCGCTGTCATAATAGATGGGCTTGGACGGGTTTCCTTACAGGTCGGTTGAGGTTGACTGATCGCTCGCTGGCTCGCGCATTTTGATCTGAAAACGTCCTGCCTCAGCGGGTCGAGTGTTCGGGGAGAACAACGCAACCCTGCATGTCACATGATTCTTCGAAGGAGCGTGTGGTGGTGCTCGTCATCCGAGGTCGGGTGATTGATTGTCGGGACGCATCGAAGATGCCCTCGATGATGTCGGGACGCCTCATCGCCGGCTCAGGGCAATACCCCGAAAGGGGCTCCGGGGGTGCGGTACTACGGTCTGGGAAAGCGACAGCAAACAATGTTCTCCAAGATGATGTTCCGTCCGCTGAGCGACGGTAGTTTGAGATCGCCAGTTCAAGATTCGAGGAAGGTACCGACGTGAGTATCGCTCCACCCACTCCGGCTCCCGCATGCGGCGCCCAGAACCTGACGAAGGTGTTCGGGGATGGTGGGCCCCGACCTGTCGTCGCCGTCAACAACGTGACTCTTGCCATTGAGGCCGGTTCATTCACGGCCATCATGGGGCCGTCCGGATCCGGAAAATCGACGTTGATGCACTGCATGGCCGGACTGGACCGTGCCACCAGCGGATCGGCCTGGGTGGGGCAGGAGGATCTCTCCAGGTTGTCTGAACGGCAGGTCACCAAAATCCGGCGGGACAAGATCGGCTTCGTGTTTCAGTCCTTCAACTTGCTTCCCACCCTCACGGCGGAACAGAACATCCTTCTCCCGCTTGAGTTGGCGGGGCGCAAACCGAATCGCGAAAAGCTTGGGGAGATCGCGGACTCCTTGGGACTCACCGAACGCCTCACCCACCGCCCGAGCCAGCTCTCCGGGGGCCAGCAGCAGCGGGTCGCGATCGCTCGTGCGCTGGTCACCCAGCCGCAAGTGATATTCGCCGACGAACCGACGGGTGCCCTCGACTCCCGCACGGGTACGGCGCTCCTGCAATACCTGCAGCACTGTTCCCGCGTTCAGGGACAGACCATCATCATGGTCACCCACGACCCGAAGGCAGCAGGATACGCGGACCGGGCCCTGGTGCTCTCCGACGGGAGCATCGTCGATGACGTGGCCCGGCCCTCCGCCGAGGTCATGCTCGCCAGCCTCGGGCGTCTGGGGGCGTGATGCTGCGAGACGCCATGAACGAAATCCGGCTACATCCGGGTCGGTTCGTCGCGACGCTACTCGCCATCGCGATCAGCGTCGGATTTATCTCGGCGATCATGATTGGAGTGCGGACCGAGGAGAACTCGATGACCCGTTCCGGGGTGATCGCGGTCTCGAAGTCCGATGTGGTGGTCAACGCGGTGGGGGAACCTGCTGATCCGGAGGAGGTTCTCAAGGTCATCCAGGGGGTGGCTGGGGTGATGAAGGCGGAGGCCTCCCTCTCGGAGTCCCTTCCCCTGAAGCACGAGGACTTCTCGATCTACAGCAATGCCATGGTACTGCCGTCGTCCGAATTCCGCTGGGCCTCACTCGCCGAAGGTCAATGGCCGTCCGCGGAGCGGGAGATCGTCCTGGCGAAAAAGGGAGCGGAAAAGCTCCACGTGAAGGTGGGGGACGAGATCACAGCCGGCTTCACGGAGGATAAGCAGAGCGCCAGCTACCGGGTGGTCGGTCTCAGCGATGATGCCCCCTCGCTCTACACCGAGAATTCCTACATCACCACTTTTGGGGCGAGCCAAAAGCCCAGCACGTGGATCGTCAAGTCCCAGGATCCCAAGGCAGCTGTCGCATCGATCCAGCAGGCCCTCAACCCGCTCGGTGCCGACAAATTCAAGGTCAGCACCACGGACGACTACCGTGTTGATCAGATGAAGCGGCTCACAGGTGGGTTTGATGTTTTCCGCAACCTACTGCTGGGTTTCGCCGCGATCTCCGCGGTCGTGGGCATGATCATCATCGCCAACACCTTTACGATCCTCGTCACCCAGCGCCGCCGCCAGATCGGTCTGTTGCGGGCCGTCGGTGCGTCGACGGGGCAGGTCGCAGGAAGACTTTTCGCAGAGGCCGTTCTGCTGGGGCTCGTCGGGTCACTGCTCGGTGTGGGTATCGGAGCAGGTGTGGCCGCGGTGGCGGGCATATGGTCGGGTGCCATCTATTGGGGGTTGGTGCTCCCGTTCGGTGAATTGGGGATCGCCGTTCTCGTCGGCGTGCTGATAACCGTATTGTCGATGGCCGGCCCATCGATCGCGGCCACCCGGGTCAGTCCCCTCGAAGCACTGCAGGTGGTGCCTAGCGCGTCCCGCGTCAAACGGTTGGGTATCACCCGCGGGGTGTTCTGTTGTCTCTTCCTGCTCCTGGGAGGAGGTCTGGTCTTTCAGGCTTTCGGGGATCCACCCAGGGGATTGCTCTGGGCCATCGGCGGCGGCGGCTTCCTCTCCCTGGCGATCCTGCTGGCGGCGCCGTTCTACGTGCCGGCGCTGCTGCGCCTGTTCGGGTGGCTCCTGGGATTCATGGGTTCCACGGTCAAGTTGGCCACCAGCAACTCCATCCGGAATCCCCGTCGCGCCTCGGCCACGGCGGTGGCCCTGATGCTTGCGGTGGGACTCGTGGTCACGCTCCAGGTGGCCGTTTCCACCATGCGCACTTCGGCCCTTTCCGAGATCAACCAGCGCTACCCGGTGGATGTCAGCGTGCGGGATTACGACGGTCCCCTCAAATCCGGTGTGGTGGAGGAACTCCGCAAGAACGAGGGAGTCGCGAAGGTGGTGGAGATCTCCAGCAAACAGGTCGAACTTGGCCGCAGGAAGTTCTCCGTCCGCAACGTGAACGCCGCCCGCGCCGAACTCGGTCTCCCGGAACGGATGAACGCTCCGGACGGGGTGATCCTGGTCAGCCCGGAAACCGCGACCAATCTGCCCGAACGAGTGGACCTGCCGGGCGTAGGACAGGTGGAGGTGCGCTCCTCGGAGTCGGTTCCCCTCGATGCAGCGGTGGTATCCGCGCCGACGTTCGAGAAACTGCCCGGGCAGAGCGAGATCCGGGAAGCCTGGGTCAAGTTGACTGATCGGGCCTCCGCCACCGTCCTGAATCAGGTAATGAAGGTGGTTTCTCCCCTGAGCTCTGAGGTTGAAATCGGTGGTGGCGCTACCATGGCGGGAATACTGGAGCAGATCGTGAACGTTCTCCTCACGGTGTTGACTGCGCTGCTCGGCGTCGCCGTGGTGATCGCTCTGGTGGGTGTCGGCAATACCCTGGGCCTGTCGGTGATCGAGCGGCAACGCGAATCGGCGCTGCTGAGGGCCCTTGGCATGCAGCGCAGATCGCTACGGCTGATGCTGCTGGCCGAGGCGATGCTGCTGGCCGTGGTGGGCATCGTGATGGGTGTCGCGGCGGGTTCGTTCTTCGGTTGGCTGGGCGTGGTCACATCGCTCGGGATGATGGACAAAACCTCTCGGCCTGAGGCGGTATTCTCCGTCGACATGCTCTACACAGGAGGTCTGATCCTGGTGTGCGTGGTTGCAGCGGCTCTCGCCTCGGTGCTTCCCGGCAGGCGCGCGGCGAACGCCACCCCGACGGAGGCCCTTGCGGCCGAGTAGCGCCCACGGGTTGGGAAGATCGAGTGGCTGATGCAGATCCCACGGGGTCGGCATCAGCCACTCGGCTGTTACGGGAACGGTTGGTGGGTTTCGTGAGGACCACGAAACCCACCGCGGCTTTTCCGGGCAGGTCCTGTGCTGTTCGGAGACGCCATGACAGTAGGCACGCAGGGTGCCTCCGCGGTGAGCTCGCGCGGAGCAATGCGTCGTCACGGAGTTGTCTTTCGCCTCGGTTCGCTCCCGGCCCTTCCCTGGGAAACTGCTCCGTCGGTGTCCGTGCCCACTGAAACGGCAGCTGATCTCTCACGCCGCGCTTGCATATACCGTACTTGCTGTATATGCTGCATATGTACAGAAGGGAGAGTGTGGTGGACGTCGTGCTGTCGAACACCGCGGGGGTCCCGATCTACGTCCAGATAGAAGACCAGATCAAGGCGGCAATCCTGCGAGGCGAGGTCTCCGAGGGGGATGCGCTGCCTTCTATTCGGGCGCTTGCTCGAGACCTGAGAGTCTCCGTCATCACCACCACCCGCGCCTATGCGGAGCTGGTGGCCGACGGGCTCGTCGCCAATGTGCCCGGAAAGGGGTACTTCGTCTTGCCGCGCGATGCCGAACTCGTTCGCGAACAGGTGCTCCGCGAGGTGGAGACCCATTTCGCGGACGGCGTCGCTGCCGCGCGGCTGGCTGATATCGGCGACGACGAGATCCGCACCATCCTTGAACTCGCTCTCAAAACCGGGGAGGACATATGAACGACGACAGCCCCCTCAAGCTTCAGGGAATCACCAAGAACTACAAGGAGTTCCATCTCGGCCCCATCGATCTGGAGGTTCCACGTGGCTACGTGATGGGTCTGGTTGGGGCCAATGGGGCGGGCAAGACCACCACCATCAAGATCGCCCTCGGTGCCGTGCTCCCCAGAGGCGGGGCGGCGCACCTGATCGACAAGAGCCGCGTCGGTGTGGTTCTCGACCGGCCATACTGGCCCTCCAGTTGGCAGGTCCGTGACATTTCCCGACTACTCGGTCCGTTCTACCCCGACTGGAACCAGCGGGTCTTCGAAGAGCTGTGTGAGTGGGCCGGGGTTTCGCAGAAGCTGAAGGCGAAGGAGCTCTCCCGCGGCATGGGTATGAAGATGCAGCTGGCCGTTGCGCTGGCGCACGGCGCCGAGCTGCTGGTGCTCGATGAACCAACCAGCGGGCTCGACCCCCTGGCCCGCGGCGAGCTGCTGGACAAGCTGTCCGAGTTCATGACTAGTGAGCGACACTCCGTCCTCTTCTCCACCCATATCACCACAGACCTGGACCGCATCGCCGACATGGTCACCATCCTTGACGCCGGCAGAGTGATCGCATCCGGTTCTCGCGACGACTTGCTCGAGACATGGGTGATGGTTCGTGGCGGTGTCGCCGACCTGACTGATGACCTGAATTCTCGGGTTCGTGGCCTCAGGCGGCATTCCGTCGGTTGGGAGGGGCTGCTTCCCGCTGCCGACCTGGGGTTGTGCGGCCCCGGCGTCGTGGCTGAAGCCCCATCGATTGAGGAGCTGCTGGTGCATCTCGCGAAAGAGTGCAAAGATGCGTGAACTCAAGGCCATGGTGATGGTTGACCTGACTAGAGTTTTCAGATCATTGCTGGTGCCTGCAATGCTTGCGCTGATAATCTTCAGAATGTGGGCAGGGAAGCAGGAAGAGATCTTTTCCTGCGGTTTTTACGTGCTGGTGCTGGCTATGGTCGTCTTCTATCTCGATATCGATCGGGACGGAGAGGTGAAGACGTCCCTGCTTCTCGATTCTCTACCTTTGCGTCGTCGAACGGTGATGATCTCGCACTATCTGGTAACATCGATTCTCCTGGTTTTCTTCGAAGTCCTTGCCTCCGTCATGCTGGTGGTTGGATCGGCTCTGGGGGTTGCCGTCGACGCAGGCTGGCCTGCTGTTGCTGCACGTGATACGGGAATCATGCTGATAGTTTTCTCTGTATTGATTCCTGTATACATCGGATTTGAAAAATCTTGGGCAAAAGTGTTTTTTCCGATGCTCATGATCTTTGTGGTTTCCGGACTGCTGGGATTTCGTGAAGGGATATTGTCGGCGCCCCAGGCTGCGTGGTCGCAGTCCTTCGGTACCTGGTTCTTGGGTGCGATGCCATGGTTGCTGCTGCTCGTCGGGCTGGCGGCCTGGGTTGCATCGCTGTTCGTGTCCATTCGCAACTACGAGCGGCAGGATCACTGATCAGATGAAAACGCAAGAAAAGTTTCGGTTGAATCATCGTGGCATGGTTGTGCGAAAGTGGTGATGGGGTGCGAGAACTGAGAAACCTTATGAGAGTGGATATTCGACATGTTTTCAGAATCTTTTTTGTGATGTCCATAATGATGCCGATTTGGATTTTTTTCAATGGCTCAAAAGGAGTGATGATCTGGGTTTTTGGTCTTTCTGTCGTCGTGCTTTTTGCGACGATAGGGGTTCTGCATGGTGGATTTTACTTGGACTCGCTGGAGGAGGACCGTCTTCTTTATGACGTCTTGCCGCTGCGGCGTAGGGTCGTGATGATCTCGCACTACCTGATTTCAGTAGTTTGTGTTATTGTTGTTGAGTTTGTGGCGGTAGCGGTACTGCTTGCTGCGAAATTTATGGGGGTGAAAATTATTGATAACTGGTGGGTAACGGTCTTCATTTCCGCGGGGATCATATTTTCCATTTCCGCGATCATGGTTCCCGTGCTGCTTCGTTTCGGAGGTGGCATAGGGGCGACCGTGATGGTCGTTGGGCTTTCGGTCGTGCTGTTGGGTGGTGCCATTGTCGAGGCGCTGATGCCCCCGATGTCGGGTTGGGGACACGCGTGGTGGTCATGCCTTCTCGTGGTCTGCAGTCTGGTGTTCTATGCGGCATCCCTTCCGGTGTCCATCCGTTTCTACGAGCGACAGGACCACTGAGCTTGTCAGGAACGACGTTTGGAGGTTCCGGGCCGGTAGGCGGAGACGCTGGGTTCGTCGGGCAGCCAGAAACG
>ERZ773076.131-NODE-131-length-41613-cov-6.263680_pt1 | contig 41613 bp, 49 predicted proteins | sample MGYA00580613_ERZ773076 | MGnify/ENA primary metagenome ERZ773076 (study PRJEB29015, sample SAMEA2738005) | human oral metagenome | biome: human oral; feature: human-associated habitat; material: dental | place: China | collected 2057 ...
TTTGAGCTAAGGCGAGGCAACGCCGTACTGGTTTAAAGTTAATCCACTATATCGTTTATGGCGGACAGTTCGCATAATTGGACTGCTTTACTTCTTAAGGCCGGGGCTGGGGTAAAAAGTTCGTCATAATTATCAATTTGATAAATCAAGCACCTATCCCTGGTCTTCCAAACAGGGAGGTTTTTTATTGATTCTTTCTGCGTTCGGCTGAGACGGCGTCCTTATTCTGTGTACCCGTCCGATGGGAGGCGGAAGGAAGTATTCCTGATGTCAATTTATGGCAAAAGGTCGTCTGAAAACCTGGATATCGGTTTTCAGACGACCTTTTGATGTCGGCGCCAAACGGCTTACTTGAATTTGTAAGTGTATTGCAGGCCGATGATGTCGGCGTGGTTTTTGAAGTGTGCGCTGGATGCGCCTTTGCTGTCCACATCGCTGCCGGTCGCGCGGGCAGTGTGGTAGCGGGTGTCGTTGATGTGGATGTGGCTGTAAGCGGCATCGAGGACGTGGTTTTTGCCGATATGGTATTTCGCGCCGAGCGAGAACCAGATGCGGTTGCCGTCGGGCAGGCTGTTCATGCGGTAGCCAGCGTTTTTGACGGGCGAGCGGTCAAAGGCGATGCCTGCGCGCAGTTGCAGCGGGTCGGTCACTTGGTAAGAACCGCCGAGCGCGACTTTGTAAGTGTTGCGCCAATTGGGGGTGATGACGGTGCGGTCGGATTTGCCGTTGACGACATTTTTGGTGTTTTCAAAAACCAGTTCCGCTTTGTTGAAGCGGCTGTGGCGCGTCCAAGTCACATCGCTGAACAGGTTGAATTTGTCGGTGGCTTTATACATGCCGTGGACGGACAGCGATTCGGGCGTGACGATTTTGACACTTGCTTTTTCATGCGGAACGTAGCCGCGGGCGGCAAGCGCGCCCAAATCCCAAGCGCGGCGGGCGTATGCGCCGTCGGCTTCCCATTCTGCCGAGCCTTTTAGGGTGTGGGTTACTTTGGAGCGGTAGTTCACGCCAACCCGTGCGCGGTCGTTGATGTCCCACATCCAAGCGAGTTGATAGCCGAAGCCCCAGTCGTGGCCTTTTACTTCGGCGTGTCCGTCAGATTTGCCTTGCGCGCTGACGGAGACAGGGCGGCCGGCGGCGCGTGAGGCAAGGCCGCTGGCGAGTTGGCTGATAGAGCCGGAAGCATCCCAGTCGGAATATTTGCGCAATTCGGCTTTGGAATATTGGGCGATCAGTCCTGCACCGAAAGCATGGTTTTCATTGGCTTTCCAAGCGACGACCGGTTCGATGTCGATGCTGGTGAGGCTCAGTTTGTTGATGTTGTGGCGCAGCACGGAATCTTTTTCGTATTCGGTGGCAGAGCCGAAGGGGACGTACACGCCCAAGCCCAAAGTTACGTCGTCATTGACTTTGTATGCGCCGTAGAGGTGCGGGGCGACGGTGGTTTTGGTGATTTTGCCGCTTTTCGAGCCGGAAACATCTCCGCCTTGATAGTATTTTGCGGAATCGGCTTCGTAGTGGATGCTGGGCAGGACGATGTTGGCGTTGACGGAAACTTGGCTGCTGTCGAGTTTGGACAGGCCGGCGGGGTTGTAGAAGATGGTTGATGCGTCGGCGGCTTCCGCGCCGGAAGAGTTGGCAGTACCTTGCGCGTTGACCGACTGCGTACCGAAATGGTAGCCCGAAGCGTGGACTGCGCCGGAGAAGAAGACTGCGCTGAGTAAGATTACGGTTTGTTTGATGGGTGAGTGTGTCATTTTCTTGTACCTGCGTGTAAATAATAAAGAGGTCGTCTGAAACAAACGCCTCCGTGTCTGGAGCGGGCTGACGGTTTGGAATCGGCATGTTGAATTGAAACGATGGTCTTTGAAGCGGAAATCCTGCAAGCTGCTTTTGCGCGAATTTTGAGGCTGAAGGACGGCAGTTTTCAATCAAAATACGGTTGTTTCCTAACGGTCATTCCGTTTGATTAGTGTAGGTACTCGATTCTATACCACGTTATCGCGTTTGCCTAATATTTTTGGACGCTTTCAGAAAAACTTGTGTGTTGCGTAGATAGGAGAGGGCGGGACTGTGGTAAAGATGTCATTGCGGGATTTATTGATGACTTGGTTCCCTCTATTAGAGCTTTATGCACGAATACCCTGATAAACAAAAATAAATTTGCCATCTTTTTTATGAAAACTACCTTCTAGGGTTAGGTCAGTTTCCTTGTTATCTGCATATAAACAGCATTCGATTCCTATAACTTCTTCTGTACCATTCATTTCATATGTTTCAAATATTGCCCTATTATCATTTCGTGCGGTCAATGCTATTGCTTTGGGAGGTAATGATAATTTTTTAGCTAAAAGATTTTCATCATCCAGTTCTTCCAAAATTTCCTCATACATACCTTTGTTAATCTGAAATTTGATTTCGAGTTGTTTAAAATCTCTCTGATTAAATAAATTTAGAAATTCTTCTATAAGGTCAAAAAAATTATCTTTCATTTGATCTTTGGGCATATTCATCTCTTTCTTATTGAAAGTTGATTGGTTGAAGCTCTTACATTAGCCCTCAAGCCTGTTAGATATTCTCCAGCTTTCAAAGCAGCACACTTTTCTGTCTTTGCGTCTAGACTTGGGGTTCTTAAAAATTATAGACTCCTAGTGTTTCAGTGCTCAAAAATCTTGCTTCAAAAGAAAACAAAAGGTCGTCTGAAAACCCGTTTCCAAGTTTTCAGACGACCTCTTGTTTATCTGCCGTTTGCGTGTCGATTATTTAACGCGCAGCACTTCCAGCGTATTGGTCGAACCGGATTCGCGCATTTGCGAACCGCTGGTGATGATGTATTGGTCGCCGGAACTTAAGATTTTATGTTCGACCAACATGGCTTCCACTTCGTTCAGCGCGGTATCGTGGTCGGTGCTGGTCGCCAAAATCAGCGGGCGCACGCCGCGGTACATCGCCATACGGCGTTGGGCGGAAATGCTCGGGGTCAGCGCGAAAATCGGCAAAGTGATGTTGTGGCGGCTGACTTCGAAGGCGGTCGAACCGCTTTCAGTCAGGGCGACGATGGCTTTGGCGTGAACCGCGCGCGCCACGCTGACCGCGCCGCCGGCAATCGCCAAGTTGGTGCTGACGGCTTCGGGATAATCGACCTGTTCGGCAACGCCGTTGAGCGAATCTTGTTCTTTTTCCGCAGCCGCACAAATAATCGCCATTTGGCTGACGGTTTCAAACGGATACGCGCCGACGGCAGTTTCGGCGGAACACATCACCGCATCGGTGCCGTCCAATACCGCGTTTGCCACATCGCTGACTTCCGCGCGGGTCGGGACGGGGTTGGTGATCATGGATTCCATCATTTGGGTTGCCGTAATGCTGAAGCGGCGCAATTCGCGTGCACGGCGGATCATGCGTTTTTGCAGGGCGGGGACGGCTGCGTGTCCGACTTCGACCGCCAAGTCGCCGCGCGCCACCATGATACCGTCGCTGGCGAGGATGATTTCGTCCAAGTTTTCAATCGCTTCCACACGTTCGATTTTGGAAACCAAGCCGGGGCGAACCGCAGTGCTGCCTTTCATTTCTTCTTCGACTTTGGCGCGGGCAGTGTGCAAATCTTCGGCGGATTTCACAAAGCTGATGGCGAGGTAGTCGCAACCGATGGCAATCGCGGTTTTCAGGTCGCGGAAGTCTTTCTCGGTCAACGCGCCTGCGGACAAACCGCCGCCGCGTTTATTGATGCCTTTGTTGCTTTTCAACACATGGCTGTTTTCAACTTTAGTAACAATCTTACTGCCTTCAACGGATTCCACGGTCAAAGTCAGCAAACCGTCGTCCAACCACAAAACATCGCCTGCAACGACATCATTAGGCAGGTCGCGGTAGTCCAAACCGACCGCGTCGCGTGTGCCTTCGCCTTCGAGTGCGGCATCAAGAACCAGCGTTTCTCCTTTGTTCAATTCGATGCTGCCGCCGGCGATTTTGCCGACGCGGATTTTCGGACCTTGCAAGTCGGCGAGGATGGCGATTTCCTGTCCGGCGCGTTTTGCCGCTTCACGCACGATGCGGGCGTTTTCCTGATGGAATTCAGGCGTGCCGTGGCTGAAGTTGAAACGGACGACATTCAGACCGCCTACACGGATCATGTCTTCCAACAACTGAACATTGTTGCTGCCCGGCCCCAACGTAGCGACGATTTTGGTGTTGTGGCTGATGCGGGTTACATCGCGTTTTGCATTACTCATGTGAAGCGTCCTTTCGGTCAATCCGTTGATAAATGGCATACGGCTTTGTTGGAAAATTACAAAATAGCGTCCCAACGTCGTCTGAAACTGTAAATCTAAAACTTACGTCGAGACATCCAAGCCGTAAATCATGATGCAAATTAATATTTTGGGATTTTACTCCCAAAGTTAAATGATTGGTGGAAAATTACAGGATTTTATGACTTAGGCTAAATTTAATTTTACATACGTTTGGGGCGGCAATCCGCTACAATACCGTCTGCCACTTTTCAGACGACCCTTCTTAAATGGATGTATATAGTGTGAATAGGTTGTCTGAAACCACATTAGTTTCCATCCATATCTTTTTCATCATTATCAGACACAACCATGCTAAGACGAATGCTCACTTCTTTGCCTATAGGTATTATGCTTGCCGATATGGTTTATGGTTTCGTTTTAAATATCGTTCAAGGACTTAACCTTCAGCAGCAAGCGGCCCCTGCTTCAGACGGCGGGCTGGCGGTAACGCCCGACATCGCGTTCAACAGCCTGCAAATCGTTGCAAACGGCGGCATGGTCATCATCATCGGGTTCGGATTGATTGTCTTGTTACAGCTAAACCGTACAGTGCTAAAACGTCAGATTTTGCCCATCGGTATTTTCCGAACGCTCGGACTGATTGCCGTGTTGGCTTTCAGCGTGCCTTCGTTGTGGGAGTGGTTTAATGCCGCATTGACCCTGTCGGCAGGAGGAAACATCCTCAATACCGGCAACCTGCGTTATTTGGTTTCCGCTTTATGTATGCCCTTGATTGCCTTTTTATGTTTGGTACGGTTGTTTGGTTGGTATAAATTGCACACGCGCCAGCCCGAGCAAAACCCAACGACGGAGTTGCAGAAATAGCATTCTCGGTATAAAACGTATCCGAGTAGCGTAAAATAACCATGTATTGAGAAGAGGTCGTCTGAAATTTTGTTGTAGATGAAATTTCAGACGACCTTTTATATCGTTGAACAACAATTAAGACTGTCAAAATTCAGAACAGAATATCGATGGATTGGATAAAACCCAAATCGCTCGGATGATAGTAAATAATCTGCGGCAAGCCTAAGATTTTTCTTGAAAACTTCTTTATTGTCGTGGTATAGTGCAGGGCTTGGTACAAATGTGCCAAGTTTTATCATTGTCCGAAGGCAGGCCAATCGTAGCCCGCCCCTTTACTTAAAAAGGAAAATAATCATGACTTTAGGTCTGGTTGGACGCAAAGTTGGTATGACCCGTGTGTTCGACGAACAGGGTGTTTCTGTTCCGGTAACCGTTTTGGATATGTCTGCCAACCGCGTTACACAAGTAAAATCCAAAGATACTGACGGCTATACCGCCGTTCAAGTTACCTTTGGTCAGAAAAAAGCTAACCGTGTCAACAAAGCCGAAGCCGGACACTTTGCAAAAGCAGGTGTTGAAGCCGGTCGCGGTTTGATCGAGTTTGCTTTGACTGAAGAAAAACTGGCTGAATTGAAAGCCGGTGACGAAATCACCGTTTCTATGTTTGAAGTCGGTCAACTGGTCGATGTAACCGGTACCTCTAAAGGTAAAGGTTTCTCCGGTACGATCAAACGTCATAACTTCGGTGCCCAACGTACTTCCCACGGTAACTCCCGTTCTCACCGTGTTCCAGGTTCTATCGGTATGGCGCAAGACCCAGGTCGCGTGTTCCCCGGTAAGCGCATGGCCGGTCAATACGGCAACACCAAAGCAACTGTTCAAAAACTGGAAGTTGTACGTGTTGATGCAGAACGCCAACTGCTGTTGGTTAAGGGTGCTGTTCCGGGTGCGGTCAACAGCGATGTTGTAGTTCGTCCTAGCGTGAAAGTAGGTGCGTAATGGAATTGAAAGTAATTGACGCTAAAGGACAAGTTTCAGGCAGTCTGTCTGTTTCTGATGCTTTGTTCGCTCGCGAATACAATGAAGCGTTGGTTCATCAGCTGGTAAATGCCTACCTGGCAAACGCCCGCTCTGGCAACCGTGCTCAAAAAACCCGTGCCGAAGTAAAACACTCAACCAAAAAACCATGGCGTCAAAAAGGTACCGGCCGTGCCCGTTCCGGTATGACTTCTTCTCCGCTGTGGCGTAAAGGTGGTCGTGCGTTCCCGAACAAACCCGACGAAAACTTCACTCAAAAAGTAAACCGTAAAATGTACCGTGCCGGTATGGCGACTATCCTGTCCCAATTGGCCCGTGACGAGCGTTTGTTTGCTATCGAAGCTTTGACTGCTGAAACTCCTAAAACCAAAGTTTTTGCTGAACAAGTGAAAAATCTGGGTCTGGAGCAAGTGCTGTTTGTAACCAAACAGCTCGATGAGAATGTTTACTTGGCTTCACGCAACTTGCCAAACGTGTTGGTTTTGGAAGCTCAACAAGTTGATCCTTACAGCTTGCTGCGTTACAAAAAAGTAATCATCACTAAAGATGCAGTTGCACAATTAGAGGAGCAATGGGTATGAATCAACAACGTTTGACTCAAGTGATTTTGGCACCTATCGTTTCTGAAAAAAGCAACGTATTGGCTGAAAAACGCAACCAAATGACGTTTAAAGTTTTGGCAAATGCAACCAAACCTGAAATCAAAGCTGCTGTTGAGCTGCTGTTCGGTGTTCAAGTTGCTTCTGTAACTACCGTTACTACTAAAGGTAAAACTAAGCGTTTTGGTCGTACTTTGGGCCGCCGCAGCGATGTTAAAAAAGCTTATGTAAGCTTGGCTGCCGGTCAAGAGTTGGATTTGGAAGCCGCTGCTGCAGCTGCAGATAAGGAATAAACAAAATGGCAATCGTTAAAATGAAGCCAACTTCTGCAGGCCGTCGCGGCATGGTTCGCGTGGTAACAGAAGGTTTGCACAAAGGTGCGCCTTATGCACCTTTGCTCGAAAAGAAAAATTCTACTGCCGGTCGTAACAATAATGGTCATATCACCACCCGTCACAAAGGCGGCGGTCATAAACACCATTACCGTGTTGTAGACTTTAAACGTAACAAAGACGGTATCCCTGCAAAAGTAGAGCGTATTGAATACGATCCTAACCGTACTGCCTTCATTGCACTGTTGTGCTATACAGACGGTGAGCGTCGCTACATCATCGCTCCTCGCGGTATTCAAGCTGGTGCTGTATTGGTTTCCGGTGCTGAAGCTGCCATCAAAGTAGGTAACACCCTGCCGATCCGCAACATCCCCGTTGGTACGACTATCCACTGTATCGAAATGAAACCTGGCAAAGGTGCTCAAATTGCACGTTCTGCCGGTGCTTCTGCGGTATTGTTGGCTAAAGAAGGTGCATACGCTCAAGTCCGTCTGCGCTCTGGCGAAGTTCGCAAAATCAACGTAGATTGCCGTGCAACCATCGGTGAAGTCGGTAACGAAGAGCAAAGCCTGAAAAAAATCGGTAAAGCCGGTGCCAATCGTTGGCGCGGTATTCGTCCGACCGTTCGTGGTGTTGTCATGAACCCTGTCGATCACCCGCATGGTGGTGGTGAAGGTCGTACCGGTGAAGCTCGCGAACCGGTTAGCCCATGGGGTACTCCTGCTAAAGGCTACCGCACTCGTAATAACAAACGCACGGATAACATGATTGTTCGTCGTCGTTACTCAAATAAAGGTTAATTAGTATGGCTCGTTCATTGAAAAAAGGCCCATATGTAGACCTGCATTTGCTGAAAAAAGTAGATGCTGCTCGTGCAAGCAACGACAAGCGCCCGATTAAAACTTGGTCTCGTCGTTCTACCATTCTGCCTGATTTTATCGGTCTGACCATTGCTGTGCACAACGGCCGCACCCATGTGCCTGTGTTTATCAGCGATAACATGGTTGGTCATAAATTAGGTGAATTCTCATTGACCCGTACCTTTAAAGGCCACTTGGCTGATAAAAAGGCTAAAAAGAAATAAGGTGAATCATGAGAGTAAATGCACAACATAAAAATGCCCGTATTTCAGCTCAAAAAGCTCGTTTGGTAGCTGATTTGATTCGTGGTAAAGACGTTGCCCAAGCTTTGAATATTTTGACTTTCAGCCCTAAAAAAGGTGCTGAGTTGATTAAAAAAGTATTGGAATCAGCTATTGCTAATGCCGAGCACAATAACGGTGCCGACATTGATGAGTTGAAAGTGGTAACTATCTTTGTTGACAAGGGTCCAAGCTTGAAACGTTTCCAAGCTCGTGCCAAAGGTCGCGGTAACCGCATTGAAAAACAAACTTGTCATATCAATGTGACAGTGGGCAACTAAGGAAAAGCTATGGGACAAAAGATTAACCCTACAGGCTTTCGCCTGGCGGTAACTAAAGACTGGGCTTCAAAATGGTTTGCTAAAAGCACCGACTTTTCTGCTGTTTTGAAACAAGACATTGATGTTCGTAACTACCTGCGTAAAAAATTGGCGAATGCTTCTGTTGGTCGCGTAGTTATTGAACGTCCTGCAAAATCTGCACGCATTACCATCCACTCTGCCCGTCCGGGCGTAGTAATTGGTAAAAAAGGTGAGGATATCGAAGTTCTGAAACGTGATTTGCAAGCCTTGATGGGCGTGCCTGTTCATGTGAATATCGAAGAAATCCGTAAACCTGAATTGGATGCACAAATTATTGCTGATGGTATTGCTCAGCAATTGGAAAAACGCGTTCAATTCCGCCGTGCTATGAAACGCGCTATGCAAAATGCTATGCGTTCAGGAGCAAAAGGTATCAAGATTATGACCTCAGGTCGTCTGAATGGTGCGGATATTGCTCGTAGCGAATGGTATCGTGAAGGTCGAGTACCTCTGCATACTTTGCGTGCAAACGTAGATTATGCAACTAGCGAAGCTCATACTACTTATGGCGTGCTGGGTTTGAAAGTTTGGGTCTATACTGAAGGTAATGTAAAGACTTCAGCTAAACCTGAGCATGAAAAGAAACAAAGAAAGGCAGGTGGACGTAATGCTGCAGCCAACTAGACTGAAATACCGCAAGCAACAAAAAGGTCGCAATACTGGTATTGCTACCCGCGGTAACAAAGTAAGTTTCGGTGAGTTCGGTTTGAAAGCCGTTGGTCGCGGTCGTTTGACTGCCCGCCAAATCGAAGCTGCTCGTCGTACAATGACTCGCCACATTAAACGTGGTGGTCGTATTTGGATTCGTGTATTCCCTGATAAACCAATTACTGAAAAACCTATTCAAGTTCGTATGGGTGGCGGTAAAGGTAACGTGGAATATTACATTGCCGAAATCAAACCAGGCAAAGTGTTGTATGAAATGGACGGTGTTCCAGAGGCTTTGGCTCGTGAAGCATTTGAATTAGCTGCTGCCAAATTGCCTATTCCTACGACCTTTGTAGTAAGACAGGTAGGTCAATAATGAAAGCAAATGAATTGAAAGACAAATCTATTGAGCAATTAAATGCAGATTTGTTGGACTTGTTGAAAGCTCAGTTTGGCTTACGTATGCAAAACGCAACTGGTCAATTGGGTAAACCAAGCGAATTAAAACGTGTACGTCGCGATATTGCTCGTATTAAAACCATTTTAACTGAAAAAGGTGCTAAGTAATGAGCGAAAATAAAAATGTTCGTACTTTGCAAGGCAAAGTGGTAAGCGACAAAATGGACAAAACTGTGACAGTATTGGTTGAACGTAAAGTAAAACATCCTCTGTACGGTAAAATTATCCGTTTATCAACTAAAATCCATGCCCATGATGAAAATAATCAATATGGAATTGGCGATGTTGTAGTAATTGCGGAATCTCGTCCACTGTCAAAAACCAAATCTTGGGTTGTTAAAGAACTGGTTGAGAAAGCGCGTACTGTTTAAAATTTAAGACAGTTAGCTTTAATAAGAAACGAAGTGTTGCGCCAAAGTGAATTTGCGTGTAAACTTCGTTTCTTATCTTTCAGTTTCTTCTGGAAGTTTCTTCCCTTCGGGATCCAAGACTGGTTTACTAGAACCGTGATGGTTTCATTTAGTTAGCTCAATTGAAACAAGTGGGCGAGTTATATGAAAATGGTAAATTAAGTTGGTTAATTTAAAGGTACTAATATGATTCAAATGCAGACCATCTTAGATGTGGCTGATAACTCTGGTGCGCGTCGTGTGATGTGCATCAAAGTGTTGGGCGGATCTAAGCGTCGCTACGCTTCTGTTGGCGATATTATTAAAGTCGCAGTTAAAGATGCGGCCCCGCGTGGTCGTGTTAAAAAAGGTGATGTATACAATGCAGTTGTTGTTCGTACTGCTAAAGGTGTGCGTCGTCCTGATGGTGCGTTGATTAAATTCGATAACAATGCCGCCGTGTTGTTAAACAATAAACTTGAACCTCTGGGTACCCGTATTTTTGGTCCGGTAACCCGCGAGTTGCGTACTGAGCGATTTATGAAAATCGTTTCATTGGCGCCTGAAGTGTTATAAGGAATAGCGCGATGAATAAAATCATTAAAGGTGACCAAGTTGTTGTGATCACTGGTAAGGATAAAGGTAAGCAAGGTCAAGTAGTTCGCGTATTGGGTAGTAAAGTTGTTGTTGAAGGTGTTAACGTTGTAAAACGCCACCAAAAACCTAATCCGATGCGTGGTATTGAGGGTGGTATTGTTGCTAAAGAAATGCCGTTGGATATTTCTAATGTTGCAATCCTGAATCCGGAAACTAATAAAGCAGACCGTGTTGGTATTAAACTGATTGAGAATGAAGGCAAAATTAAGCGCGTTCGTTTCTTCAAATCAAATGGCTCTGTTATTGGAGCATAAGGAGATAACATGGCTCGTTTGAGAGAGTTTTATAAAGATACAGTTGTTCCTGAACTGATTAAACAATTTGGTTACAAATCAGTAATGGAAGTTCCCCGTATTGAAAAAATTACTTTAAATATGGGTGTCGGAGAAGCTGTTGCAGATAAAAAAGTTATGGAACACGCGGTATCTGACTTAGAGAAAATTGCTGGTCAAAAACCAGTCGTTACTGTTGCTCGTAAATCTATCGCAGGTTTTAAGATTCGCGATAATTATCCTGTCGGTTGCAAGGTAACATTGCGCCGTGATCAAATGTTTGAATTCTTGGATCGTTTGATTACTATTGCATTACCTCGTGTACGTGACTTCCGTGGTGTAAGTGGCAAATCATTTGATGGTCGTGGTAATTACAACATGGGTGTTCGCGAGCAAATCATTTTCCCGGAAATTGAATACGATAAAATTGATGCTTTGCGTGGTTTGAATATTACTATTACAACTACTGCAAAAACTGATGAGGAAGCTAAAGCTTTATTGTCACTGTTTAAGTTTCCGTTTAAAGGATAATCATGGCTAAGAAAGCACTTATTAATCGTGAACTGAAACGTCAAGCTCTGGCGAAAAAGTTTGCAGCCAAACGTGAGGCAATTTTTGCTGTTATTAATGATGCGAATGCAACTGAAGAGGAGCGTTTTGAAGCTCGTCTGAAATTCCAATCCATTCCGCGTAATGCAGCTCCTGTACGTCAACGCCGTCGTTGTGCTTTGACAGGTCGTCCTCGTGGTACTTTCCGTAAATTCGGTTTGGGTCGTATTAAAATCCGTGAAATCGCTATGCGTGGCGAGATTCCCGGTGTTGTTAAAGCTAGCTGGTAATAGGAGTATTAATAATGAGTATGCATGATCCTATTTCCGATATGTTGACTCGTATTCGTAATGCGCAACGTGCCAATAAGGTAGCAGTTGCCATGCCTTCCTCTAAATTAAAGTGTGCAATTGCAAAAGTCTTGAAAGAAGAAGGTTATATCGAGGATTTTTCGGTTTCTGCTGATGCGAAGCCGGTATTGGAAATTCAATTGAAATATTATGCAGGCCGTCCTGTGATTGAGCAAATTAAACGTGTTTCACGTCCAGGTTTGCGTATTTACAAAGCTTCTAGCGAAATTCCTAATGTTATGAATGGATTGGGTATCGCTATTGTTAGTACTTCTAAAGGTGTAATGACTGACCGCAAGGCTCGCTCTGAGGGCGTCGGTGGTGAGTTGTTGTGCATCGTAGCCTAGTGGAGAAAAGTAAATGTCACGTGTCGCAAAAAACCCAGTGACTGTTCCTGCTGGTGTAGAAGTAAAATTTGGAACAGAAGCATTGGTTATCAAGGGTAAGAATGGCGAGTTGTCCTTTCCTTTGCATTCTGATGTCGCCATTGAATTAAACGATGGTAAATTAACTTTTGCTGCAAAAAATGACAGTAAGCAGGCAAATGCTATGTCAGGTACTGCTCGTGCATTAGTTAATAATATGGTTAAAGGTGTTTCAGAAGGTTTTGAGAAAAAACTACAATTGATTGGTGTGGGTTACCGTGCTCAAGCTCAAGGCAAAGTTTTGAATTTGTCTTTAGGTTTTTCTCATCCAATCGTATATGAAATGCCTGAAGGTGTTTCTGTTCAAACTCCTAGCCAAACAGAGATCGTTTTGACTGGTGCAGATAAACAAGTAGTTGGTCAAGTCGCTGCTGAAATTCGTGCATTCCGTTCTCCTGAGCCTTATAAAGGTAAGGGTGTTCGTTATGTAGGTGAAGTGGTAGTGATGAAAGAAGCCAAGAAAAAATAATTGAGGTTCACTAATGGATAAACATACAACCCGACTCCGTCGTGCACGCAAAACCCGTGCACGTATTGCGGACTTGAAAATGGTAAGATTATGTGTGTTCCGTAGCAATAATCATATTTATGCTCAAGTAATTAGTGCTGAAGGTGATAAAGTATTGGCTCAAGCCTCTACATTGGAAGCTGAAGTGCGTGGTAGTCTGAAATCTGGTGGCAACGTCGAGGCGGCTGCAGTAGTAGGAAAGCGCATTGCTGAGAAAGCTAAAGCAGTAGGCGTAGAAAAAGTTGCTTTTGATCGTTCAGGTTTCCAATATCACGGTCGTGTGAAAGCTTTGGCTGAAGCTGCACGTGAAAATGGTTTAAGCTTCTAATAATTGGAGACTTTCAGATGGCAAAACATGAAATTGAAGAACGTGGTGACGGCCTGATTGAAAAAATGGTCGCAGTTAATCGCGTAACTAAAGTAGTTAAAGGTGGTCGTATCATGGCTTTCTCTGCGCTAACTGTTGTTGGTGATGGGGATGGTCGTATTGGTATGGGTAAAGGTAAGTCAAAAGAAGTGCCGGTAGCTGTTCAAAAAGCAATGGATCAGGCTCGTCGCTCTATGATTAAAGTACCTCTAAAAAATGGTACGATTCATCATGAGGTTATTGGACGTCATGGCGCTACCAAAGTCTTTATGCAACCTGCTAAAGAAGGTAGTGGTGTAAAGGCAGGTGGTCCTATGCGCTTAGTTTTTGATGCTATGGGTATTCATAACATTTCTGCTAAAGTGCATGGTTCTACAAACCCTTATAACATTGTACGAGCTACATTAGATGGCTTGTCTAAGTTATATACACCTGCTGATATCGCTGCTAAACGTGGCCTAACAGTAGAAGACATTTTGGGAGTAAACTATGACTGAGCAAAAAAAGATTAAAGTTACATTGGTGAAGAGCCTGATTGGTACAATTGAATCTCATCGTGCATGTGCTCGTGGTTTAGGTTTACGCCATCGTGAGCATACAGTAGAGGTTTTAGATACCCCTGAAAACCGTGGTATGATTAACAAAATCAGCTACTTGTTGAAAGTGGAGTCTTGATATGTTTCTAAATTCTATTCAACCTGCTGAGGGGGCTACTCACGCTCGTCGTCGTGTAGGTCGTGGTATTGGTAGTGGTTTAGGTAAAACTGGTGGCCGTGGTCATAAAGGTCAAAAAAGCCGTTCTGGTGGTTTTCATAAAGTAGGTTTCGAAGGCGGTCAAATGCCTTTGCAACGTCGCCTGCCAAAACGTGGTTTCAAATCTTTGACTGCTGCTGCTAACGCTGAGATTCGTTTGAGTGAATTGAACTTACTCGCTGTGAATGAGATTGATGTATTAGTTCTCAAGCAAGCTGGGTTGGTTCCTACAACTGTTTCCAATGTGAAAGTTATTGCCTCTGGTGAGCTATCAAAAGCTGTTGTCCTGAAGGGCATTAAAGCCACTAAAGGGGCTAAAGCAGCAATTGAAGCTGCTGGTGGTAAAGTGGAAGAATAAGGCTTGCATTATAGTGGCTAATCAACAATCTTTATCAGGCTTGTCCAAATTTGGAGATCTGAAAAAACGTCTAACGTTTCTTTTAGGGGCGTTAGTTGTTTTTCGTATTGGTGCCCATATCCCTGTCCCTGGCGTAGATGCTGTTGCTTTAGCTAAATTATACGAAAGCGCTGGGAACGGCATACTAGGCATGTTGAACATGTTTTCTGGTGGTTCGTTAGAGCGCTTTAGTATATTCGCAATTGGCATAATGCCATATATTTCAGCATCAATAATTGTTCAGTTGGCCTCTGAAATTATTCCTTCTTTAAAGGCATTAAAAAAGGAAGGGGAGGCAGGTCGAAAAGTTATTACAAAATATACAAGATACGGTACGGTACTATTAGCTATCTTACAGAGTTTTGGTGTAGCTACCTTTGTATTCCAGCAAGGTGTGGTTGTCACTAATTCTTTGGAGTTCCATATTTCTACGGTAGTGAGCTTAGTCACAGGTACAATGTTCCTGATGTGGTTAGGTGAGCAGATTACGGAGCGTGGGATCGGGAATGGCATTTCCTTGATTATTACTGCTGGTATCGCTGCCGGTATTCCTTCCGGTATAGCAAGATTATTAGCTTTAACGAGTCAAGGATCAATTGGTATGCCTACGGCTGTGTCAATTGTTATTGGTGCATTGCTATTAATTTATATTGTTGTATATTTTGAAAGTGCGCAGCGTAAAGTTCCCGTACATTATGCGAAACGCCAAATTGGTAGTGGTGTAATGCAAGGTTCTAATACACATATGCCCTTTAAGTTGAATATGGCAGGCGTCATTCCTCCTATTTTTGCGTCAAGTATTATTTTGTTTCCATCCACTTTGTTAAGCTGGTTTGGTTCTAATGATACAGGCAGTTTGTTGCATAAAATTGCTGGTTTGCTTCAGCATGGGCAAGCTTTATATATTTTGTTATTTACAGTGACAATTATTTTCTTCTGCTATTTTTATACAGCCTTGGTTTTTAGCCCAAGAGAAATGGCAGAGAATTTGAAGAAAAGCGGTGCTTTTGTGCCGGGAATTCGACCTGGTAAGCAAACTTCTCAGTATCTGGAGCAGGTTGTATTGCGCCTCACTTTGTTTGGTGCATTATATATTACAACTATTTGTTTAATTCCAGAATTTTTGACAACAGCTTTGAATGTTCCTTTTTATTTGGGTGGTACATCTTTACTGATTTTAGTCGTGGTGACAATGGACTTTAGTACCCAAATTAACTCTTACCGCATGACTCAGCAATATGAGAGTTTAATGAGCGGTCTTGATATGAAATCTTTATCACGTAAGTAGAATTATGGCTAAAGAAGATACCATACAAATGCAGGGGGAGATTCTTGAAACTCTACCTAACGCAACTTTTAAAGTAAAGCTTGAGAATGACCATATTGTATTAGGTCATATTTCCGGGAAAATGCGTATGCACTATATCCGGATCTCTCCTGGGGATAAGGTGACGGTAGAACTGACACCTTATGATTTAACTCGGGCTCGGATAGTCTTCCGAGCTAGATAAAACGATATAAGGAAAGATAATGCGTGTACAACCGTCTGTAAAGAAAATTTGCCGCAACTGTAAGATTATCCGTCGTAATCGAGTGGTTCGTGTAATTTGTACTGACCCTCGTCACAAACAACGTCAAGGTTAAGGGAACTTTTCTTTTAGCAAGACTTTGTGGTATAGTGACGAACTTTGCCGTTTAAAGGAAAAAATATGGCTCGTATTGCAGGGGTAAATATCCCTAATAATGCACATATCGTAATTGGCCTGCAGGCTATTTATGGTATCGGTGCTACTCGTGCTAAATTAATTTGCGAGGCAGCAAATATTGCTCCCACTACAAAAGCAAAAGATTTGGACGAGGCTCAATTAGACGCTTTGCGTGAACAAGTTGCTAAGTATGAAGTAGAAGGCGATTTGCGCCGTGAGGTAACGATGAGCATCAAACGATTGATGGACATGGGTTGTTACCGTGGTTTCCGTCATCGTCGAGGTTTGCCTTGTCGTGGTCAACGCACTCGCACAAACGCTCGTACCCGCAAAGGTCCGCGTAAAGCGATTGCTGGTAAAAAATAATTTTTAAGGAATTTTATTAATGGCTAAAGCAAACACAGCTTCGCGTGTACGTAAAAAAGTACGTAAAACCGTAAGCGAAGGTATTGTGCATGTACATGCTTCTTTCAACAATACCATCATTACAATCACTGACCGTCAAGGCAATGCATTGTCTTGGGCTACCTCTGGCGGCGCTGGTTTTAAAGGTTCTCGTAAAAGTACACCGTTTGCAGCTCAAGTGGCTGCAGAAGCAGCTGGTAAAGTTGCCCAAGAATATGGCGTTAAAAATTTAGAAGTTCGTATAAAAGGCCCTGGTCCCGGTCGAGAGTCTTCTGTACGTGCACTCAACGCTCTTGGTTTTAAAATTACCAGTATTACCGACGTTACTCCGTTGCCTCATAACGGTTGCCGTCCGCCTAAAAAACGTCGTATTTAAAATTTGGAGTGATTGAAACATGGCACGTTATATTGGCCCTAAATGTAAATTAGCACGCCGTGAAGGTACTGATTTATTTTTGAAGAGCGCTCGTCGTTCTTTGGATTCTAAATGTAAACTGGACTCCGCTCCTGGTCAGCACGGCGCAAAAAAACCGCGTTTGTCCGACTATGGTTTGCAATTACGTGAGAAGCAAAAGATTCGTCGTATTTATGGCGTATTGGAACGTCAATTCCGTCGCTATTTTGCAGAAGCAGATCGACGTAAAGGCTCTACTGGTGAATTGCTGCTGCAATTGTTAGAGTCTCGTTTGGATAATGTAGTATATCGCATGGGATTTGGCTCGACTCGTGCTGAGGCGCGTCAGCTGGTTTCTCATAAAGCAATTACCGTTAACGGTCAGGTTGTAAATATTCCTTCTTTCCAAGTTAAAGCTGGTGATGTTGTAGCTGTTCGTGAGAAAGCTAAAAAACAGGTTCGTATCCAGGAAGCTTTAAGTCTGGCAACTCAAATCGGTTTACCAAGCTGGGTTTCTGTTGATGCAGACAAATTGGAAGGCGTATTTAAAAATATGCCGGATCGTTCAGAATTAACTGGCGATATTAATGAACAGCTGGTGGTAGAATTCTACTCTAAATAACGCTAGCTCAGTGAGGGACAGTTAAATGCAAAATAGCACAACCGAATTTTTGAAACCTCGTCAAATTGATGTCGATACTTTATCTACCACTCGTGCAAAAGTATCCATGCAGCCGTTTGAGCGCGGTTTTGGTCATACTTTAGGTAATGCTTTGCGTCGTATCTTACTGTCATCCATGAATGGTTTTGCTCCTACTGAAGTGGCCATTTCCGGTGTATTGCACGAATACTCTACTGTTGATGGCGTTCAAGAAGATGTCGTCGATATTTTGTTGAATGTCAAAGGTATTGTATTTAAGCTGCATGGGCGTGGCCAAGTTCAGTTAACTTTGAAAAAGTCAGGGGCCGGTACAGTAGTTGCCGGTGATATTGAATTGCCACATGATGTGGAAATTTTAAATCCTGAGCATATTATTTGTCATTTGGCCGAGAATGGTCAAATTGAGATGGAAATCAAAGTTGAGCAGGGGCGTGGCTATCAATCTGTTTCCGGTCGTCGTGTTGTGCGCGATGAAAACCGCCAGATTGGTGCAATTCAGTTGGATGCGAGCTTTTCGCCCATCAGTCGTGTTAGCTTTGAAGTTGAACCTGCACGCGTAGAGCAGCGTACGGATTTAGATAAATTGGTTTTGGATATTGAAACTGATGGTTCTATTGATCCTGAAGAAGCTGTACGTAGTGCTGCTCGTATTTTAATTGATCAAATGTCTATCTTTGCTGATTTGCAAGGTACTCCAGTAGAAGAAGTTGAAGAAAAAGCTCCTCCTATTGACCCTATCCTGCTGCGTCCGGTAGATGATTTGGAATTAACTGTACGTTCAGCTAATTGTCTGAAAGCTGAAGATATTTATTATATCGGCGATTTGATTCAACGTACTGAAACAGAGCTTCTTAAAACTCCGAATTTGGGTCGTAAATCTTTGAATGAAATCAAAGAAGTGTTGGCATCTAAAGGCTTGACACTAGGTTCCAAATTGGAAGCTTGGCCGCCTGTAGGCTTAGAAAAGCCGTAAGTTTGAAGATTAAAGGATAATGACATGCGTCATCGTAATGGTAACCGCAAATTAAACCGTACAAGCAGCCATCGCGCTGCAATGCTGCGTAATATGGCGAACTCATTGTTGACTCACGAGACTATTGTGACAACTTTGCCTAAAGCTAAAGAATTGCGCCGCGTAGTAGAACCCTTGATTACATTGGGTAAAAAACCTTCCTTGGCAAACCGTCGTTTGGCATTTGACCGCACTCGTGATCGTGATGTTGTAGTTAAATTGTTTGATGAGTTAGGTCCACGTTTTGCTGCCCGTAATGGCGGTTATATTCGTGTACTGAAATATGGTTTCCGCAAAGGTGACAATGCACCTTTGGCATTGATTGAATTAGTAGACAAAGCAGCAGAAGCTGCCGAGTAATCTAATACACCATAACAAAACACCATTTGTTTTCTCAAATGGTGTTTTGTTATATGCAAGCTACCTTTTGAGTATTTTAAATGCTCTATTTAAAATACTCTCGGTATATTGAAGTTATTCTTTCTGTTTTGTAATGATAGGTAAGTGAATTTGCCATAGATAGAGTATTTCTTTTCAGCATCATATTATAAGAGATATTTAAATAACATAAGTTACTAAAATTTTATGTTCAATACTATTTTCAAAATGAAAAACCTTTCTGATTTTTCCTTGCTTTTACTCAAAATCATAAAGGTTTTGGTCAATTGAAAATTTTAGCGTATTTTTATGAGTTAAATTTCGTTAACAGACTATTTTTGCAAAGGTCTCTATAACTGAAATTTAACTAAGAACTTCTTTGCCGCCAGGTATTACACTTACCAAATTCTTTTTTGTATCCCATAATTTTATATGACTACTTCTCTCACGATTGCAATGAGTGTTGCTGAGGCATCGGGTGATCTGCTTGGTGCACATCTTATTAGTGCGATTAAAAAACGTTGTCCTGATGCAAGATTTATTGGTATCGGTGGCGAGCGTATGAAGGCGGAAGGATTTGAAAGTCTTTATGACCAAGAAAAATTGGCAGTACGAGGCTTCGTTGAGGTAGTTAAACGTTTGCCCGAAATCTTGAAAATCCGAAAAGGTCTGGTTAATGACCTTATTCGTATAAAACCGGATGTTTTTGTTGGGATTGATGCACCTGATTTTAATCTTTGGGTGGAAGAGAAACTGAAGAAAACGGGTATTCCAACGGTTCACTATGTCAGCCCTTCTGTTTGGGCGTGGAGGCGTGAACGGGTGAACAAAATTGTTCATCAAGTTAACCGGGTGTTGTGCCTTTTCCCAATGGAACCACAGCTCTATTTGGATGCCGGTGGTAAGGCTGAGTTTGTCGGTCATCCGATGGCTCAAACCATGCCTGTAGATGTTGATCAATCTTCTGCGCGTCGTCAGTTGGGAGTTGCACCGTCTATCCCAGTATTTGCTTTGATGCCCGGCAGTCGTGTTAGCGAAATTGATTACATGGCTCCTGTGTTTTTTCAAACCGCATTACTTCTGTTGAAGCGTTACCCACAGGCACAGTTTCTTATGCCGGTTGCTACGCAGGCCACCCACCGTCGTATATCAAAAATTCTTGCATCTGCGCAATTTTCGAACCTTTCCATTACATTAGTCGATAAACAAGCTGATACTGTTTGTACTGCGGCGGATGTGGTCTTGGTAACCAGCGGGACGGCAACGCTGGAAGTGGCTTTGTGTAAACGTCCTATGGTGATCAGCTATAAGATATCTCCTCTGACTTATGCTTATGTGAAGCGTAAAGTTAAAGTGCCACATGTCGGTTTGCCCAATATTTTGCTGAACAAATGTGCTGTTCCAGAGCTTTTGCAACATGATGCGATGCCTGAGAAACTGGCAGAAGCCATGATTTATTGGTATGAACATCCGGAAGCAGTTGCCCGCTTGAAACAAGATTTTCATGAGCTGCACTTATTATTGAGAAAAGATACCGATACACTGGTTGCAAATGCAGTGTTGGAAGAAGCAGGTTTTTTCAATTCTTAGTTTGACCTGCGATTTGACAAGAGAAAAGAGCGGTAATCAGATTTACAAAAAAGTAATGAAGCAGAAAACGGGTTGCAGTTTAAACATCGCTTTGCCCCAACTTATCTATCCTTCAGTCGGCAAAGATAGCGTTTGCACGGCCTTTGCTATATCATTCCCTTATCTGAAATCAAGGAAAACATCATGTACGAAGTCAACCGCAGCGTCTTCCTGCTCATCCCGCTCGATCCTTTTTGGAACTGGCTGCAAACCCTGCCCGGCAATCATCTTGACGGTTTGACGCTTGAAGATATTCAAGCCGATGCCAATTCTTATCTCGTCCGTCCGTGTGAAACTGCTGACGAAGTATGGGACGAAATCGAAGCGCGGTTTGAAGACATTTTTGCTGCCGAACTTGCCGATTGGTGCGAAGATGAAAGCGAATGGCCTGATTTGAATGCGGATATTTTCAATGAATGGTTCGACATCCAGCTTTCTACCGTTATCACCGACCTCGAGCAAGAACCGCTCGCCCGTGAAGCCTTTCAACCCTTCAATCTGAACTGATGAATATCCGCGTCCGCAATTACCATCTTGACGGCTACGGTCATGTCAACAACGCGCGCTATCTCGAATTTCTCGAAGAAGCGCGCTGGGCGTTTTTTGAGGAACACGGTTTATTGTCCGAAATCGACGGCTTGATGCTGGTGGTTGTCCGCACCGACATCCGTTATCGCCGTGCCGCCGTCGATGGCGACATATTGCGTTTTGAAGGTCGTCTGAAAGAGCTGACCTCGCGCCATATTATCCTTACTCAAAACATTGTTTTGCCCAGCGGTAAAAATGCCGTCGAAGCCGAAAGCACTTTGATGGTTGTCAGCGCAGAAAGCGGGCGAAGCATCAGCATTCCCGAACCTCTCTTTACCCTTTTAAAACAATACGCCGAAGCATGAAAAAGCTCATTACCATTGCCGCAGTCGCCATTATCGGCGCGCTGCTTGCCATCGTCCTTATTCCGGATAACAAACCTACTCCCGCATTCTCTTTGTCCGACCTGCAAGGCAAACCGGTGTCCAATGCCGATTTGCAAGGCAAAGTCAGCTTCATCAATTTCTGGTTCCCTTCCTGCCCGGGCTGTGTCAGCGAAATGCCCAAAGTCATCAAAATGTCCAAAGACTATCAAGGAAAAGACTTCCAAGTCCTCGGTATTGCCCAGCCGATAGACCCGCTGGAAAGCGTAAACCAATACGTCAAAGAATACGGCTTGCCTTTTACCGTCATGTTTGATGCCGATAAAGCCGCCGCCCAAGCGTTCGGTACGCAGGTTTACCCGACTTCTTTCCTGATCAATAAAAAAGGCGAAATCCTGAAAACCTTTGTCGGAGAACCAGACTTCGCCGCGCTTTATCAGGAAATCGACAAAGAATTGGCGAAGTAATACTGGCTTGAGAGGTTCGTGACTGTTTTCAGACGACCTCTGTTATGAATATATTAAACAATCAACGATATTGTCTGCTGTCGGACTTAAAGAAGGGCAATTTCGGTAAGTAGATTCTGAGCATCATTGAAAATGGCTTTGAAAAATAAACAATTTCTTTATTTTATTTTTGTCGGCTTTATTTTGAGCGTATTTCAGCTGACATTTGCACAAGGCGTTCCTCAAAAAGGCATGCTGTGGGTTTATTGGGGTAATAATTTAGATGGTAATGCTCGGAATCAAAGGATTTTATATTTTGACTTTATCCCTGAAGACACCAAAATATCGAATCAAAACCGAATCTCCCTTAATTTAAGCAAATCGCAGCAAACTGCTGTTTTGAAAGAATTGGTGCTTCCGCCGAATTTTTACGTCTATCAGGAAGATTCTGTCAAACAGCCTGCCCAAATTACTATGGGTAAAGTGGGTACGGAAGTCATTTGTGACGGTAAATATTATTCTGCCAAACTTATAAAATTTGAAAAAATCCCAAAAACAACGGCGAAACAAATCCCTGATTCGGGCTGTATTTACTCGTTGATTATGAATAATGATTTCATCGTTAAATCCACAGATAGCCATAAGGTTAACCTCAGGAGCCAACCGGATGCCCATGCCGACATAATCAAACGCTTGGACGACAACGCCATAGTAGAAAAATTGAAAACCGTTCGTAAGGATTGGTACCTCGTTCAATTAAAAGATACGACTACCCAAGGGTATGTTCATAAAAGTCAGTTGGAGCGGGTGGATTAATCAAAAGTTGTCGATATGTCGGCGTAATCAAAAAGGTCGTCTGAAAACCTTGATTCAGTTTTTCAGACGACCTTGTACTTAATAATCTTCTATTGCAAGGAATGTTCATGACACCCCAAACCGTCTTAGATTTCTGGTTTGCCGAAGAAAACCGTCCTTTTCTGTTTGCCAAAAACGATGAATTCGATGCCAAGATTCGCGCGCGATTTTTTGATGTCTGGCAGCAGGCGGCCCGTGGCGAGCTTGCACACTGGCGCGACACCCTGCAAGGCAGGCTCGCCGAAATCATCCTGCTCGACCAATTCTCGCGCAACCTGTTTCGCAACAGCCCCCAGGCATTTGCCCAAGATTTGGCCGCACTTATCCTTGCCCAAGAAGCCGTCCGTCAGCCCGGTTTCGCCGACCTCCTGCCGCACGAACGCCATTTCATGCTTATGCCGTTGATGCACAGCGAAAGCCAAGTTGTCCACGAACAAGCCGTTCCGCTGTTTGAACGCTATACCGACGGACACGCATTGGATTTTGAAATCAAACACAAAGTCATCATCGACCGCTTCGGACGCTATCCGCACCGCGATGCCGTATTGGGGCGTGAAAACACGGAGGAAGAGGCGGAGTTTTTGAAACAGGAAGGTTCGTCATTTTAATTTGGGTTTTAAAATTTGAAGGTCGTCTGAAAACCATTTTTCAGACGACCTTCTTTCATATTTCCGCTTCAATAATGCGGCGGAATTTCATCACGCAGGCTGTAAGGTTCGCGCTCTCCGTTTGCGCCTTTGTCCTGCATTTTCTGATAAAGCAGCCTTAACTGCGCCTGCTGCAAATCCAGCGTCTGCTGCATTTTCGCCACCGTATCGTTCAGGCTGCCGATTAAGTCTTCCTGAAGCGCGGTTTGGATTTCCAGCTCGATGATGCGGTGTTCCAATTCGTCCATTTCACTCATTTACAGCACCATAGCGGCAATCCAGCCGGCAATCATCAGCGGGATATTGTAGTGGATAAAGGTTGGGATGACGGAGTCGCGGATGTGGTCGTGTTGTCCGTCGGCGTTCAAACCCATGGTCGGGCCGAGCGTCGAGTCGGACGCGGGCGAACCGGCGTCGCCCAATGCGCCCGCCGTACCGACGATGGCGACGGTTGCCAGCGGCGAGAAGCCGAGGCTGATACACAGCGGCACATAAATTGCGGTAATGATCGGCAAAGTAGAGAAAGAAGAGCCGATGCCCATGGTGACCAACAATCCGACAAACAACATGGCAAATGCCGCCATGCCTTTATTGCCGCCAAAAAGCTGCATACTATGTTCGACCAGCGGTTTGATTTCGCCTGTCGCGGTCATGACTGCCGCAAAACCTTGCGCCGCAATCATGATGAAACCGACCATCGCCATCATTTTGATGCCTTCGCCGAACACATCACTGGCGGCATTGCGGTTCATCACACCGAGCATCATGAAGACGGCAAAACCCAACATCGCGCCCAACACCAGCGAATCTTTATACATCAACTGAATCGCAAAACACACACCGATCGCGATTGCCGCCACCAGACTGCGGTAAGCCGAAGGCTGGGGCTGTTCGGATGCTTCGCGGTTGTCTTCCGTATCGACAGTATTGGTTTGATAAATGCGTGATTTGCGGTAGTGGACAAACGCCGCCAGCAGCCCCGCCACCATACCCAACGCAGGAATCGCCATCGCGTGCATGACACTGATGTCTTTTACATCCATGCCCGCAGATTTGATGTTGCCCAAGAGGATGTCGTTCAAGAAAATCGTACCGAAGCCGTAAGGCAGGAACATATAAGTCGTCACCAAACCGAACGTAATCACACACGCCACCAGGCGGCGGTCGACTTTCAAACGGTTAAACACCAGCAAAAGCGGCGGAATAATCATCGGAATAAACGCGATATGGATAGGCACGACGTTTTGACTCATGATGCCCATCGCCAAAATAATCAGCAACAGCGTCCATTTCACCGAACTTTCGCCTTTCGCGGCATCCTGACTGTTGTTGAGTTTGCGGATAATGCCGCCCGCAAGCTGCTGCGGCAGCCCCGAATAGGTAATCGCCATCGCGAACGCACCGAGCATCGCATAAGACAAAGAAATCCGCGCGCCGCCCTTCAAGCCTTCGTTAAACACGGGAATAATCCCCGACTGCGTTACATTGCCCGCCGTATCCACGATGTTTTCCAGCGGCATTCCCGCCACCAGTCCGCCGACGAACGCACCGACAGTCAGGCTCAATACGACGTGTACCCGCGATAGCGACAACACGAGCATAACGATTACTGCAACCACTACGGCATTCATGCCTTTTCTCCGTTTCAGACGACCCTCAGACCATCCGTTCACATATTAAAAAGAAACATCATAACCTAACATGATTTAACGGGCTAGGGCAAGCCGATTATTCATGCAAATGAATAGGATGGAATGTGCAGACAGCCGATTCAGACGACCTCAAGCATAAAGCGGTCCAAGTGTTCCGGTTCAATCTCAAGAAAACCGTAAGGCATGATGCAGCTTAGTCCGCCGCCTGTCAGGTCAGTACGGAAACTTGATTGCGCTTTTTATCTATTCGACTAGAACGAGAATAAATGCCGTATAATCAAGCCCCAAGTTTCCCTAGCCTTGAAGGTCGTCTGAAAACCATGCACTCAACTTACGCTACCGTACAGCGCGATTTGCTCGAAGCCAATCACCTTTCCCCTGAGCTGCTCGCCAAAAGCCTGAGCATCATCGGCGCGCATCACGTCGATTACGCCGACATCTATTGCCAGCGCACTGCTTTTGAAAGCTGGCATTTGGAAGAGGGCATCGTCAAATCGGGCAGCTTCCAAATCGATCAGGGGGTGGGCGTGCGCGCTGTTTCAGGCGAAAAAACTGCTTTTGCCTATGCGGACAGTTTGTGTATCGATTCGATCAACCGTTCCGCCCAAGCCGTCCGCGTCATCGGCGCGGCAGGCGGCGAAGCTTCTGTCAAAGTGCCGTCCGCCGCATACGGCAAATCCGTCCATGCGGTGCTGAATCCCATTATCGGTCTCGATTCCGCCGCCAAAGTTGCCTTATTGAACAAAGTGGAAACGCTTGCCAAAGCCGCCGATCCGCGCATTGTGCAAGTGATGGCGGGGCTGACTTGCGAATACGACATGATTTACATCGCCCGCCTCGACGGCAGGCACGCCGCCGACATCCGTCCGATGGTGCGCCTGAACGTTACCGTCATCGCCAAACAGGGCGACCGACGCGAACAGGGCAGCGCGGGCGGCGGCGGACGCTACGACTTGGCTTATTTTGATGAAACTTTGGTGCGGCAGTTTGTCGATTCCGCTGTCAAACAAGCCCTGATTAATCTCGAATCTCGCCCTGCGCCCGCAGGCGAAATGACCGTTGTCTTGGGCAACGGCTGGCCGGGCGTGTTGCTGCATGAAGCCGTCGGACACGGCTTGGAAGGCGATTTCAACCGCAAAGAAACCAGTGTCTTTTCAGGCAGAATCGGTGAGCGCGTTGCCGCCAAAGGCGTTACCGTCGTTGATCAGGGTGACATTGCCGACAGGCGCGGTTCGCTCAATATCGACGACGAAGGCAATGAAACACGCCGCACCGTATTGATTGAAGACGGCATCTTGGTCGGCTATATGCAGGACGAAACCAACGCCCGCCTGATGGGTACGCAATCCACCGGCAACGGCCGCCGCGAAAGCTACGCCTCCGCCCCTATGCCGCGCATGACCAATACCTTTATGGAAAACGGCAGCTACGAACCCGACGAAATCATCGCGTCCATCGATAAAGGCATTTACGCCGTCAATTTCGGCGGCGGACAGGTGGACATCACCAGCGGCAAATTCGTCTTCAGCGCATCCGAAGCATGGTGGGTCGAAGGCGGCAAACTGCAATATCCTGTCAAAGGCGCGACCATCATCGGCAACGGCCCCGAAGTTTTGAAACACGTCTCCATGATAGGTAACGATACTGCGTTGGACAGCGGTGTCGGCGTGTGCGGTAAAGACGGGCAAAGCGTTCCTGTTGGCGTCGGACAACCGACCCTGCGGATTGATTCGGGACTGACCGTCGGCGGTAGCGAGATTTAAGGCAATTAAAAATAAAACGTCGTCTGAAAACTGTATCTGGGGTTTTCAGACGACGTTTTGTATTAGATGGCTGGCTTATTGATTGGAAACTGTTGAAGCTTTGTCATGTTCGAGTTCAAAGAGAATCATGTTTTAAGGCATTAAAGCACAAGTTTATCTGATCGAACGTTCTACACGATTTCTGGCTTATCCATCTGCTGAGACACAAAAAACAAGCCGCCGAAAAAATCGGCGGCTTGTTGAATATCATCACGATTGAAAGCCCTGTGCATGATTTCATCGATGCCCGGTATTCAATGCGCTTTACTCTTGGACAAAAGTAACGCCGTGAAGATGGGAATTAAGGATGGCGGTCCGTAAGGCAGTCAATGCTTTGGGGCGGACGAAGTTCCGACGGTATGCCAAAACGACGCGGCGGTGCGGGACGGAGCCTGAAAACGGGATGATGCTGAACAGCAAATGGTCGTTTTCGGTCAGTGCAGTAGCGGGCATGACGCTGATGGCGAGACCGCTGGCAACCATGTGGCGGATGGTGTTGATGGAGCTGCCTTGCAGGGTGTTGGTCAGACCTTGGATTTTCTGCTTGGCGGCCAGCTCGGAGCAGCTTGATAAGACCTGATCGCGCATACAGTTGCCTTCAGTCAGCAACAAGACCTGCTCTTCGCTCAACATCTGCGGCGTAACCGCATCGAGTTCTTCGAAATGGTGTCCTTTGGGGACGATGACGAAAAAAGGCTCGTCATACAGCGGCTCGGTGACGATGCCCGGCTCTTGGAAGGGTTCTGCGACTACGATGGCATCGACGTCGCCGCGCTTGAGCGATTCGGTCAGGATGTGCGTGTAGTTTTCTTCAAGCATCAGGGGCATTTTCGGCGCGGTTTCGCGCAGGGAAATGATGAGCTTGGGCAGAAGGTAAGGGGCGACGGTAAAAATCAGACCGAGTTTGAATGCGCCTTCCAACTCGTTTTGCTCTTCGCTGGCAAGGTGCTTGATCAGCTCGGCTTCTTCCAACACGCGGCGGGCTTGGGCAACGATGCGCTCGCCCGCTTCGGTGGTGATGATGTCGTTGCTGCTGCGGTCAAACAGGGATACCGACAGCTCTTCTTCCAGCTTTTTGATGGCGATGGAAAGGGTGGGCTGGCTGACAAAGCAGCGGCGCGCGGCACGTCCGAAATGACGTTCCTGCGCGACGGCTACGATGTAACGCAATTCGGTCAAGGTCATGTGTTAAGCCTTTTTCTGTTCCGTTTTTTGTTCAGGCAGGGTGATGTTCAATTCGAGAACGTCCATACCGTCCTGCTTTTCTTGGGAAATGCGGATGTCGTCCAAGGAAACGTTGACGTATTTGGACAATACTTCCAGCAATTCTTTGCGCAGGGTCGGCAGGTAGTCGGGCGCTTGACCTTCTTGCGCGCGCTCTTGGGCAATGATGATTTGCAGGCGGTCGCGTGCAACGGCGGCGGTTTTCGGTTTTCTGCCGAACAACATATCCATTAATGACATGACTTAGCCTCCGAACAGCCGTTTGAAGAAGCCTTTTTTCTCGGCTTCGAGGAAACGCATTTCACGGTTTTCACCCAAGAGGCGCGCGATAACGTCTTTGTAGGCTTCTGCGGCAGTTGCGCTGTCTTGGTGGATGACGGGTTCGCCGGCATTGGACGCTTGCAGGACGTTTTGCGATTCGGGAATGACGCCGATGAGCGGGATGCGCAAGATGTCGCAAATATCTTGTACGGACAGCATTTCGCCTTTGTTGACGCGTTCGGGCGAGTAGCGGGTAATCAGCAGGTGTTCTTTGACTGTGCCGCCTTGTTCGGCTTTGCGGGATTTGCTTTGCAGGATGCCCAAGATACGGTCGGAGTCGCGGACGCTGGATACTTCGGGGTTGGTGGTGACGATGGCTTCGTCGGCGAAGTAGAGCGCCATCAATGCGCCTTGTTCGATACCGGCGGGGGAGTCGCAGATGATGTATTCGAATCCCATTTTGTCACTGCTCAATTCCTGCATGACTTTCTCAACGCCTTCACGGGTCAGCGCGTCTTTGTCGCGGGTTTGCGATGCGGGCAGAATGAAGAGGTTTTCGCAGTTTTTGTCTTTAATCAGGGCCTGGGTGAGCGTGGCTTCGCCTTGGATAACGTTAACCAGGTCGTAAACGACGCGTCGTTCGCAACCCATAATCAGGTCGAGGTTGCGCAAGCCGACGTCAAAGTCGATGACGGCTGTTTTGTGGCCGCGCAGAGCCAGTCCGGTTGCGATACTGGCGCTGGTCGTGGTTTTGCCTACGCCGCCTTTGCCTGAAGTTACTACGATGATTTTTGTCACGATGTTTCCTTTATCAAATGCTTGGAATGGTTAATCTGTGTCGATTGCGCTGATAACCAGGCGGTTGTCTTGCAATGAAACCTGTACGGCTTTTTTGTGCAGGTGGTCGGGCAGGTCTTGTTCGAAATTGCGGTAGATGCCCGCTACGGAGACCAGTTCCGCCTGCATGGAGTGGATGAAGATGCGCGCGTTGGTGTTGCCTTTCGCGCCTGCCAGAGCCCTGCCGCGCATGGGCGCATAAATATGAATGTTTCCATCGGCAATGAGTTCCGCACCTTGGCTGACGATGCCGGTCACGATAAGGTCGCCGTTTTCCGCGTAAACCTGTTGTCCGGTACGGACGGGGGTGCTGATGAGGACGGTCGGGTTGCTGATGACCGTTGCCTGAACGGGTGCGGGCTCTTGGTTGATTTTGGGCTGTTGCGGCTCGGATTTGTCGCTACGGCTGAAAACCAAATGGTAACGTGCTGCGAAGGATGCCCAATATTCGCTTTCGTGGCGCAGCCCCAGAATCTGCATGCCGTAACGGGCGAAAAGGGAAATCATGGAACCGATGTCCAATGACTCGGGATGGTCAAAATCCTGCACATCCAAAACGAAGGGGACGACATCCAATTCTTGGTATTGACCGGCGCGTTGGCGCAAAAATTCTTCCAGCTCGGTCAAGTCTGCGGTATGCAGGTGAACAGCCAGCACGTCAAGCCGGGCTGACTTTATGTCGAAGGCGGGTTTCATAATAGTGAGTAAATCATAAAATTTTTTAATTGTATAAGTTTACCGTGTAAATCTTGGCTATTCAATCCGTTTGGGCCGTCTGAAGTGAAATTTCCTGTATCTATCAGGTTGAAATCACGGCTGGAACGAGATTGCAAGCCGATTGCAAGGTTTTGTCATGAAATGACGTTATCTTTAAAGTTGTTTGAAGTGGCGTAAAAGCGACAACAGGTCGTCTGAAATCCGGAGCAGGCTCTGAATCTGGACGATCCGTCAACGGGATGAACAGATTTTTTTATATAAGGACGGTCGGTCATTGAGGGAATAAATGGTGGGATTCGGAGGTTTTTTCAGAGTTGGGTAAGGCGATTTGAACCGTTAAGGTCGTCTGAAAATGCGGACACCGGTTTCAGACGACCTTTTATAGTGGATTAAAATAAAAATGAGACAAGGCGGCAACGCCCGCCGTGTACGGGTAGTACATAAGGGCGTTGGCAACGCCGTATCATTGCAATTTTAATCCACTATACTTTTCCGCTTTCTTTGCACATTCTTTGTCTAACTTGACATTTCCTTGCCGCCGCAACACCATAAAGGCAGATTCGGCAGCCGGTTCGAGCCTGCCGTCGTGTTTTTTATCAACCGAAAGGCTATCCACGATGACACAATCCACCCACGATCCTTACGCGGATTACCGCGAGCTGACGCTTCGGGGCATGATACTCGGTGCGCTGATTACCGTTATCTTTACCGCGTCGAACGTTTACCTCGGTTTGAAAGTCGGTCTGACCTTTGCTTCGTCGATTCCGGCTGCGGTGATTTCGATGGCGGTTTTGAAATTTTTCAAAGGCAGCAATATTTTGGAAAACAATATGGTGCAGACGCAGGCTTCGGCGGCGGGTACGCTTTCGACCATCATCTTCGTCCTGCCCGGTTTGCTGATGGCGGGCTATTGGAGCGGTTTCCCGTTTTGGCAGACGACGCTTTTATGTATTGCTGGCGGGATTTTGGGGGTGATTTTCACCATTCCGCTGCGTTACGCGATGGTGGTGAAAAGCGAGTTGCCTTATCCCGAAGGCGTGGCGGCAGCGGAGATTTTGAAAGTCGGCAGCCACGAGGAAGAGGAAGGTCGTCAGGGCGGCAGCGGCATTAAAGAGCTGGCGGCAGGCGGCGCGCTGGCGGGCTTTATGAGCTTTTGTTCCAACGGTTTGCGCGTGATTGCCGATAGCGCGAGTTATTGGTTCAAAAGCGGCACGGCGATTTTCCAACTGCCGATGGGCTTTTCGCTGGCATTGTTGGGCGCGGGCTATTTGGTCGGACTGACGGGCGGTATCGCCATCCTGTTGGGCATTTCGATTGCTTGGGGTATTGCCGTGCCGTATTTTTCATCGCACATTCCGCAGCCTTCCGATATGGAAATGGCGGCGTTTGCGATGAAGCTGTGGAAGGAAAAAGTACGCTTTATCGGCGCGGGTACCATCGGTATTGCGGCGGTTTGGACGCTTTTGATGCTGCTCAAGCCGATGCTGGAAGGCCTGAAAATGTCGTTCAAGAGTTTCGGCGGCGGTGCGCCCGCTGCGGAACGCGCCGAACAGGATTTGTCGCCTAAAGCCATGATTTTTTGGGTATTGTCCATGATGCTGATTTTGGGCGTATCGTTTTATCACTTTATCGGCGATTCGCACATTACAGGCGGCATGGCTTGGCTTTTGGTGGTCGTTTGCACGCTTTTGGCTTCCGTCATCGGCTTCTTGGTCGCCGCCGCCTGCGGTTATATGGCAGGTTTGGTCGGCTCGTCTTCCAGCCCGATTTCTGGCGTGGGCATCGTTTCCATCGTCATCATTTCGCTGGTGTTGTTGGTCGTGGGCGAATCCGGCGGCTTGATGGCGGATGAGGCTAACCGCAAATTCCTGCTGGCGCTGACCTTGTTCTGCGGTTCGGCAGTGATCTGCGTGGCTTCGATTTCCAACGACAACCTGCAAGACTTGAAAACCGGCTACCTGCTCAAAGCAACGCCGTGGAGACAGCAGATTGCGTTGATTATCGGCTGTATCGTCGGCGCATTCGTCATCTCGCCCGTGTTGGAACTGCTCTACGAAGCCTACGGCTTTACCGGCGCAATGCCGCGCGAAGGCATGGACGCGGCGCAGGCTTTGGCGGCTCCGCAAGCGACTTTAATGACGACCATCGCCTCGGGCATTTTCGCCCACAACCTTGAATGGGCGTACATCTTCACCGGCATCGCGATCGGCGCGGTGTTGATCGTCGTCGATTTGGTGTTGAAAAAATCGTCCGGCGGCAAGCGCGCACTGCCCGTCCTCGCCGTCGGTATGGGCATCTACCTGCCCCCGTCCGTCACTATGCCCATCGTGATCGGCGCAGTGTTGGCGGCGGTGTTGAAACACATCATCGGCAAAAAAGCGGAAAACCGTGAAGGTCGTCTGAAAAACGCCGAACGTATCGGAACCTTGTTCTCCGCCGGTTTGATTGTCGGCGAAAGCCTGGTCGGCGTAGTGATGGCATTCATCATCGCCTTCTCCGTGACCAACGGCGGCTCGGATGCCCCGCTCGCGCTGGGTCTGGAAAACTGGGAAACCACCGCGTCCTGGCTGGGACTGGCGTTCTTCATCACAGGCATGGTGTTCTTCGCCCAACGCGTGTTGAAAGCAGGACGCATTAAGTAAGCTGGGTTTGAAAATAAAGAGGTCGTCTGAAAACTTGGGATTCAGGTTTTCAGACGACCTTGTTTTTATCTGTAACTTTTTGCTCTTTTATCCAGTGGGAGAGGGCTGGGGAGAGGGTGGTTCTACGGGGCAAACGAATTTGATTTTACCCAAAGTCATAGAACCCCCCCCATCCTAACCTTCCCCCGCCGGACGGGGGAAGGGACAGGTTGCCGTTGCAGTAAACCGTAGCGTGGGCTTTGCCCGCGATATGAATGCCAAAATGAAAGCACATTCGGCTATTGTCTGATTTTGATTATTTAAATGATGGATTTCGTGGGCAAAGCCCACGCTACTTGAGTTATCCAAAATCTGTATTGATTGAATACACGGGTCGTCTGAAAACGGGTATGAACGGGTTTGTTTCTTTAAAACCCGAATCTTAAAGTTTCAGACGACCTCGTTTTTATCTACAACTTACCCCCTCTCCCGTCCGGCGGGAGAGGGCTGGGGAGAGGGTGGCTCTGCGGGCTACACGAATTTGATTTTACCTAAATCCACAAAGCCACCCCCATCCCAACCTTCCCCCGCCGGACGGGGGAAGGGACAGGTTGCCGTTGCAGCAATCCGTATCGTGGGCTTTGCCCACGATATGAGTGAAAACGTGATCATCCAATTCAGATTGTCAGAAGATAGATTTCGTGGGCAAAGCCCACGCTACAAACTGGCGTGGATTAAATAAAAGGTCGTCTGAAAACCCAAACTTCAAGTTTTCAGACGACCTTTTGTACCCTGACAAGATAGTCGGCTTATGCTGCTGAATTTTGATGAATCAGGCAGCCCATATACAGATTACCGTCTTTCTGCCAGCCGAACAATTGGTTTTGCTGATCGCTGTTTTCAGCCATCAAGCCCAGAGTCAGCCAGTGGCTTTCTCGCGGAAGTTGACCTGTATACGGTTCGGGCGTGTGTATCAAGGGCAGGTCGAAATTATCGTTCCAGCTGACGCCTGCTTGGCGAAGTTTGCCGACGTATTGTTGCGTATCTTTAGGTGGTGCGGTAAACCAGGCAGCATGGACGGTGCGGTTTTTCAAAGCGTAATCGGCGTAGTGTCCGAAAGATTTGTTTTGCGCCGTTTCGTCGGACAAGGAGATGGCAATCGGACGCTGCAAAACCGCTTTGACGGGCAATTTGTTCTGTTTGGCGGCATAAGGCGAGGTAAACACCAGCCAAGTTGCGTTTTCTGTAAACTCGGCATCTGAAGCGTCTTCGTTCAGCCATGCCGAAAAAATCACATGAATGCCTTCAAACTGGCGGTTTTCCACCCAATCGCCCATCAAACTTTCGCCATCGGACAAAGGCTTGATAGTCGCGCGGACACCCGCCATTTCGGCGATTTCTTCAAATCTCTGCTGCCAGTTCAAATACGCTTCTTCGTCCGGCGCATCGATGTGCAGGGTCACAGGCTGCCGATACTCAGCCAATTCGCTCAACTTTTGGTAAAAATGTTCGGCAACGTAAGGATAGCCGCTGCGCCACAGGTCTTCGTCTTCATCACGCGGAAACAGAAAAAGATCGGCATTTCGTCCGCCTGAGGCTTGGGTAATGACGTCCGGCAGCGACAAGGGGTCGGGTAGGATGGTATGCGAATCGACCAATACGATGCTTCTTTGCGCCCAATCCGTCCATTTTTTGCGGATATTCGCTTTTTCGGTTTCCCAAGCATCTGCCGCCGCGCTGCGGTTCATCGACAAGATAAAGCGGTACAGCAAAGCCGCGCCCCAAACGCCAACCGGTATCAACAGATAAAACGGGCTGATTTTCAGCCACAACACAACAATCAACGCCGCAATGAAAAGCAAAGCCAATACCGTCAGCCATACCCAAGGGGTATTCCACTTGCTGTTTTTGCGGGCGACGATGGTATCGGGGATATCAGGAATAGACCAGTACATAATCTTCAGATATTGATTTGAAATAAATGGAATGAGTATAACAGCAAAAAAGCCAAATGTTTTTCCAAACTTGATTTCAGGTATCTTTTTCCCGCCAAACGGATTGACCGAAAACCCCTGCCCGATGTTTTTCAGACGACCTTTTGAGCCGGATAGAAAAAAACACCGACATCGCGTAAAATATGCGCAAATTTTGTGATTCAATCAGGTCGTCTGAAACAGATTGCGCCTGATTTATTTTTCCGGAAAACACCATGAGCGAACAAAACAATCCGCAAACCGAGCCGCAGTTGGACGAAAACCAAATCATCGCCCTGCGCCGCGAAAAACTGCACAATATCCGCCAACAGCGCATTGCCTATCCCAACGACTTCAAGCGAGACAGCTTTGCCGCCGATTTGCACGCCCAATACGGCGAAATCGGCAAAGAAGAACTCGACCCGCAAGCCGTTCCCGTCAAAATTGCCGGCCGCATGATGCTCAAACGCCAAATGGGCAAGGCGAGCTTCGCCACCATCCAAGACGTGACCGGCCAAATCCAGCTTTATCTGAACAACAAAGGCGTGAGTCAGGAAGTTTTAGACGATTTCAACCATTGGGACTTGGGCGACATCGTCGGCGCGGAAGGCACTTTGTTCAAAACCAACCACGGCGAATTGACCGTGCGCGTGTCCGACATCCGCCTGCTGTCCAAATCCCTGCGCCCGCTGCCCGACAAACACAAAGGCTTGAGCGATCAGGAAACCAAATACCGCCAACGCTACGTCGATTTGATTGCCAACGAAGAATCGCGCAATACGTTTATCAAGCGCAGCCAAATCATCCAATCCGTGCGCAATTTCATGGTGAACGAGCATTATCTCGAAGTCGAAACCCCGATGATGCACCCGATTCCCGGCGGCGCGACGGCAAAACCGTTCGTGACCCATCACAACGCTTTGGACATCCCGCTCTACCTGCGCATCGCCCCCGAGCTGTATCTGAAACGCCTGGTGGTCGGCGGTTTGGAGCGCGTGTTTGAAATCAACCGCAGCTTCCGCAACGAAGGCATGTCCGTGCGTCACAACCCCGAATTCACCATGATTGAATTCTACGAAGCCTTCTCCGACTACGAACGCATGATGCAGATGGCGGAAGACATCATCCGCAACGCATCGCGCACGGTCAACGGCACGGCGAAAATCAGCTACAACGGCAAAGAAGTCGATTTGGAAAGCCCGTTTGAACGCCTGACCATTCTCGAAGCCATCAAAAAATACAATCCGCACTACACCGACGAGCAGTTGAACGATGCGGAGTGGCTGAAAAAAGAAATCGTCAAACACGGCGAAAGCCTGCCGCCGTCCCCCGGCATCGGCAGTCTGCAGCTTGCCCTGTTTGAAGGTTGCGCCGAGGGCAAACTGTGGAACCCGACCTTCATCGTCGATTACCCGGTCGAAGTTTCCCCGTTGGCACGCGCTTCGGATACGAAACAAGGTCTGACCGAGCGTTTCGAATTGTTCGTTGTCGGCCGCGAGCTGGCAAACGGCTATTCCGAGTTGAACGACCCCGAAGACCAAGCCGAACGCTTCAAAGCGCAAGTGGCGCAAAAAGACGCGGGCGACGACGAAGCTATGCACTACGATGCCGACTACATCCGAGCGATGGAATTCGGCCTGCCGCCGACAGGCGGTTGCGGCATCGGCATCGACCGCTTGGTGATGCTGCTGACCGATTCGCAAACCATCCGCGACGTGATTTTGTTCCCTCAAATGCGTCCCGAATAAGGTAGGGAAATAATAGAGAAAAGGTCGTCTGAAAACCGGAAAATTGGTTTTCAGACGACCTTTTTGTTGAAGCTAAACCTAATTCAGATTCAGCCCCTATTTTTCAAGCATCCATGTACCTCCTATACGCTGTATACGCCTAGGGAGTTGTGGCTTTTTAGGTTGCCCCGTTGGCAGCTTTACTGCCTGGTTCTCAGGGTAGGTTTATTCTGGTTTTTCAGACGATGTATCAGCTGGATTATCTGTACTGTTGGTGGGCTGTGTTACGTCGTTAGTCTGATTTCCGAGTTGTTTTTTGTTGCCCTGTACTACCTGAACAGCCTGAGTGGAAATATTTTTCACGGCTTTTGCGCTGTTTCCGATAATTTCTTGCAGTACAGCGCTATCGTCGCGCGCAAAACTTTGTACTTGTGCATCAAATTTTTCATCATCGCTGTCAAAGTACTCCACCGTGTCAAACGACAGTTTTTGAGCTACTAACACCGCAGGAAATGAATTACGGTAGCTGTTGAACCGCTTCACACGGTTATTATAATTTTCTCGGCGCGCCAAAATGTCATTTTCCAATGCTTCCAGCTGTCCCATCAGTTTTTGATAGGTGGCATCTGCTTTCAGCTGGGGGAAATTTTGTGCCATTGCAGCCAGTTGTTGGGTGTTTTGCGACTGAGCCACGCGCAATTGAGTGACCTGTTCGTGTTCTAAATAACCTGAAGCGATTTCAATAATTTGCCCGCTTAGTTGTTGACGTTTTTTTAATCCCGCCTGCAGATTGGAAAATCCTTCACGGATATTCTGCATACTGCTTTGTAGCTTGTTATACACTTTCACCAGCCACAAAACGATAACTATCAAAATCACTAATAACCAAAACATTCCATTTTCCTTTTGCTGTGTATTGTCAAATTTCAGGCTGCCTGAAACTGTTTTCTCTAGTTTTCAGGCAGCCTGAAACGCCCTACTTCCGCGCCTTCAACCGTCCATGCAACTCCTGCACGCTGTATACGCCCAGGTGGTCGCGGCTTTTTGCGCCTTCGCTCATGGCTTCGCCGCCGGCGATGGTGGTGTATTGCGGCACGCGTTGGGTGAGGGAGGTGCGGCGGATGCTGTGGCTGTCGGCGATGGATTGTGCCGAGCTGCTGACGGTGTTCACCACCAGCGCGATTTCGCCGTTTTTAATCGCGTCCACGATGTGCGGGCGGCCTTCCTGCACTTTGTTTACCGCTTGCACGATGATGCCGTGCTCTTTCAGGTATTCGGCGGTGCCGCGTGTGGCGCAGACGCCGTAGCCGAGGGCTTGGAAGTTTTGCGCGGTTTTGACGATGAGCGGCTTGTCTTCGTCGCGCACGGCGAGGAAGATTTTGCCGGTCGGGTTCAGGCGTTCGCCTGCGCCGAGTTGGGCTTTGTAGTAGGCTTCGCCGAAGCTTGCGCCCACGCCCATCACTTCACCGGTGGAGCGCATTTCGGGGCCGAGAATGGTGTCCACGCCGGGGAATTTGATGAAGGGGAACACGGCTTCTTTAACGGCATAGAAATCGGGGACGACTTCTTTTTCCACGCCTTGCTCTTGCAGGGAAATGCCTGCCATGCAGCGCGCGCCGACTTTGGCGAGCGGCACGCCGGTGGCTTTGGAGACGAAAGGCACGGTGCGGCTGGCGCGCGGGTTCACTTCCAACACGAACACCACGCCGTCCTGCACGGCAAACTGTACGTTCATCAGGCCGACCACGCCCAGCGCGTATGCCATGGCTTTGGTTTGGCGGCGGATTTCGTCTTGGATTTCTTCGCTGAGCGAGTAGGGCGGCAGCGAGCAGCCGGAGTCGCCGGAGTGGATGCCCGCCTGTTCGACGTGCTGCATGATGCCGCCGATAACGACGTCTTTGCCGTCTGAAACGCAGTCCACATCGACTTCAATCGCGTTGTTCAGGAAGAAGTCGAGCAACACGGGGCTGTCTTCGGATACCTGCACGGCTTCGCGCATGTATTTTTGCAACTCTTCGGCGGAGTGGACGACCTGCATGGCGCGGCCGCCGAGGACGTAAGACGGGCGCACGACCAGCGGATAGCCGATTTCTTCGGCTTTGACGAGCGCTTCTTCTTCGTTGTGGGCGATGCGGTTGGGCGGTTGGCGCAGGCCTAAGTCGTTCAACACTTTTTGGAAGCGTTCGCGGTCTTCGGCGGCGTCGATGCTGTCGGCGGACGTGCCGATGATGTTCACGCCGTTTTCAACCAGCGCGTTGGCGAGTTTGAGCGGGGTTTGGCCGCCGTAATGCACAATCACGCCCCACGGGTTTTCGGTGCGGACGATTTCCAACACGTCTTCCAGCGTCAGCGGCTCGAAATACAGGCGGTCGCTGGTGTCGAAGTCGGTGGACACGGTTTCGGGGTTGCAGTTCACCATGATGGTTTCAAAGCCCGATTCGCGCAGGGCGAGCGCGGCGTGAACGCAGCAGTAGTCAAACTCGATGCCCTGACCGATGCGGTTCGGGCCGCCGCCGAGAATCATCACTTTTTTACGGTCGGAAGGACGCGCTTCGCATTCTTCTTCGTAAGTAGAGTAGAGGTAGGCGGTTTCAGTGGCGAACTCGGCGGCGCAAGTATCGACGCGTTTATACACGGGATGCAGATTCAGTGCGTAGCGGTGTTCGCGCACTTCTTTTTCTTTTACGCCTAAAAGCTGTGCGATGCGTTTGTCGGAGAAGCCTTTGCGTTTCAGACGACGTAAGGCGGCGAAATCCAAATCTTGCAGGCAGCCTGCACTTACCTGCTGCTCTTCTTGCACCAAGTCTTCGATTTGCGCCAAGAACCAAGGGTCGATGGCGCAGATTTCGTGGATTTCTTCCAGCGTGAAGCCCGCGCGGAACGCGTCTGCTACAAACAGCATACGCTCGGGGCCGGGGTTCGCCAGTTCGCGGCGGATTTCCGCTTTGTCGGAGCTTCTCGGATTGAAGCCGCACAAGCCCGTTTCCAAGCCGCGCAAGGCTTTTTGGAAGCTTTCCTGAATGGTGCGGCCCATCGCCATCACTTCGCCCACCGATTTCATTTGCGTGGTCAGACGGTCGTCTGCGGCAGGGAATTTTTCAAACGCAAAACGCGGGATTTTAGTCACGACATAGTCGATGGAAGGCTCGAACGACGCAGGCGTGCGGCCGCCGGTGATGTCGTTGCGCAACTCGTCCAGCGTAAAGCCGACCGCCAGTTTTGCCGCCACCTTCGCAATCGGGAAGCCCGTTGCTTTGGAAGCCAGCGCGGACGAACGGCTCACGCGCGGGTTCATCTCAATCACAATCATCTCGCCGTTTTCAGGGTTCACCGCAAACTGCACGTTCGAGCCGCCCGTGTCCACGCCGATTTCGCGCAATACCGCTAAGCTTGCGTTGCGCATGATTTGGTATTCCTTGTCCGTCAGCGTTTGCGCCGGCGCAACCGTAATCGAGTCGCCCGTATGCACGCCCATCGGGTCGAAGTTTTCAATCGAACAAATGATGATGCAGTTGTCGTTCTTATCGCGCACCACTTCCATCTCGTACTCTTTCCAGCCGAGGACGGACTGCTCAATCAGCAGTTCATGAGTAGGCGACGCATCGAAACCGCGTTCGCAAATCGCCAAAAACTCATCTTTATTGTAGGCAATGCCGCCGCCCGAACCGCCCATGGTGAAAGACGGACGAATCAGCGTCGGGAAGCCGACTTGTTCCTGCGCCGCCAAGGCTTCGTTTATCGTGTGGCAGACAAAAGATTTCGGGCAGGAGAGGCCGATTTTTTCCATCGCCTCCTTAAAGCGGCCGCGGTCTTCCGCCTTGTCGATGGCATCTTCCGTTGCGCCGATCAGCTCGACATTGTATTTCGCCAGCACGCCGTTGCGCGCCAAATCCAGCGCACAGTTCAGCGCGGTCTGGCCGCCCATCGTGGGCAGAATCGCATCGGGCCGCTCCTTGGCGATAATCTTCTCCACCGTCTGCCACATAATCGGCTCGATGTAGGTAACATCCGCCATTTCAGGGTCGGTCATGATGGTGGCGGGGTTGGAATTCACCAGAATGACTTTATAGCCTTCTTCACGCAAAGCCTTACAGGCCTGTGCGCCCGAATAGTCAAATTCGCAGGCCTGACCGATAACGATAGGGCCGGCGCCGATGATAAGGATGGATTTTAGGTCGGTACGTTTGGGCATGGGTGGGTCTTTCTTTTGGATTTTGAAATTTAAACCTAAGTTTATATAAGCTTAAGTTTCTTCTTATGTACTAAAGTAGGCTTAGGGGCATTTGTTTTAATCCACATCGTTCTTTGAGCATCTAATGCCCCTTTAATAACATTCTTATCTGTATCACCTTGTGTGCACTGAAAAACATAATTAACTAAATAGTCATATAGATTAATAGGAGGTTGGCTAAAATCTGTATTCCAGTATGGTTCTTTTTCACTTGAAAAATAAATATTTGGAATGGAGCAATCATAAGGACAATCTAAAACAATATAGTGCGTAGTTATTTGTCTCATTTTTCTACATTGCCTTTGTAAATCTTTATCATTAGCACGCTCTTGAACATGGTTCTTAGCTTGCACTAAAACAGCTTTTTGGAAAGGAATTGACTCATCTTTTTCCTCATCTTCCGTTTCCCATTTAAAAACCATTCCTATATCAATACCTGTGTGCTTTTCGGCACTAGAGGGACCCCTGTCGTCAGAGATTGAAAATTCAAATTCAATATATTGCCCTGCTGCTTCAATACGTTCACCACTTAATTTACCAAAAAATGCGGCAGTATAATTTGGTTCATTATGGTATTGCCCCCTACTTATTTTTTTTGCCACTTTCTCCAATAATTGTCTTAATTTATCTAATAATTTTTCGTCCATAGTCTAATCCATTAAATTAAAGTCAGCACAACAAGTCGTAGCCCGCATGTAGGGTGTGTGCGGTACGCACGCACGCGTTCTCCATTTTCCCTGCAACCCTAACCCACCGCGCGCGTGCCTTGCGGCACAAACCCTACCGATGGGTTCGATGGGTTCAAAGGTCGTCTGAAAAAACGCTCGCGGCGTTTGTTCCATCTGCCTTGCGATAAAGGCTATCTGAAAAATTCCTGCTGTTGATATTTCGGGCATTCTTTTTCAGACGACCTGTAACGCTCTTAAATTCGCTGTAACCTGCTCCCTCCCCCGTGGGGGAGGGCTGGGGAGAGGGTATCTCTGAATTTCGGCAATCTTTCCCAATACCTTCACCGCCCCAATACAAGCCTTGCGGCTTGTTGCCCTCTCTCTAGCTCTCTCCCGCGGGAGAGAGGACGGATGGCTGTTGGGATTAAGGGTTTTGCAAGGAAAACAGCAAGCCGTAGCCCGCATGTAGGGTGTGTGCGGTACGCACGCACGCGTTCTCCATTTTCCC
>ERZ773076.132-NODE-132-length-41569-cov-3.775064_pt1 | contig 41569 bp, 32 predicted proteins | sample MGYA00580613_ERZ773076 | MGnify/ENA primary metagenome ERZ773076 (study PRJEB29015, sample SAMEA2738005) | human oral metagenome | biome: human oral; feature: human-associated habitat; material: dental | place: China | collected 2057 ...
GGGCTGACCATCGTCTGCGTCGCATCGAAGAGCGAGCCGTAGCGCATGCCGATGACATCGGAGGAGACAATCTCGTCCGTGTTGTAGCCGAAGGACTCGTTTGCCGCTGCCTTCATCGCTGCGTTGATCTCTTCCTTCGTGACCTCATCCTTCGCGACAACCGCGACCAGGATGGTCGTGGAACCGGTCGTGACCGGGACACGCTGTGCGGAACCAATGAGCTTGCCGTTCAGCTCCGGAATGACCAGGCCGATTGCCTTTGCCGCACCGGTGGAGTTCGGGACAATGTTCGCTGCGCCTGCTCTCGATCTTCTGAGATCGCCCTTTCTCTGCGGGCCGTCGAGAATCATCTGATCGCCGGTGTAAGCGTGAATCGTGCTCATAATGCCGGACTGAATCGGCGCGTAGTCGTTCAGTGCCTTTGCCATCGGTGCGAGGCAGTTCGTCGTGCAGGAAGCTGCGGAAATAATCTTGTCTTCCTTGGTCAGCGTCTTCTCGTTGACGTTGAACACGATGGTCGGCAGATCGTTGCCTGCCGGTGCGGAGATAACAACCTTCTTTGCGCCTGCCTCGAGGTGAGCCGAAGCCTTCTCCTTCGAGGTGTAGAAACCGGTGCACTCAAGGACAACATCGACATCCAGAGCCTTCCACGGAAGGTTCTTTGCGTCTGCCTCCTTGTAAATCGTAATCTTCTTGCCGTCGACGGTGATGGAATCCTCACCTGCCTCGACCGTGTGCTTGCCCTCGCCGATCTTGCCGAGGAAGCTTCCCTGCGAAGTGTCGTACTTCAGAAGGTGTGCGAGCATCTCCGGCTTCGTGAGGTCGTTGATTGCAACGACTTCATAGCCCTCGGTCTCAAACATCTGACGGAACGCAAGACGTCCGATGCGTCCAAATCCGTTAATCGCAACTTTAACCATGGCTTTTATCCTCCTGTATCTGCTGCGGAAATGAATTATCTTTCCATTTCATTCTAACCGCGTGCCTACAAAAATGCAAGAAAGGAAATCCCGCTTTCTTTAACCGTGCATCCACCAATCCTGGCTGCTCACATAGTTGTAGTAGCGCTGAATCGGCGTGATTCTGCCGTTCCGAATTTCAAAGATTTCCCAGACTACGCCCGGCCGGTTGGTCGGCACATGGTAGGTCGCCGCGAGGCCCTGGTCTGTATAGACCTGCACGGTCGCGCCCGAGTTTGAGAGCTCGTAGCTCTGCGTATTTTCCCGCACACCGTTCGTGAAGTCAAAGACGCAGTACTTGTAGTAATCCTCGGCGGAGAACTGCTTGATGGTCACGGTCTCCGGCCCGTAGGAACTCGTGTCGTCGACATCGAGATCGTTGCCGAAGCTGTCCTCCTTGCTGCCGAACCAGACATGCGAGGTCTCGGTGCCGCGCTGCGTAAAGAGGTGAGAGTCTAAATCCGCGGGCACCGCGCCCCAGGTCAGGACAATCGACACCTGCCCCGAACCGACCGTCGGCGCCGCAAAGAACTCCCGCTCGGTCTCGCCGTTTTGCCGCGCAACCAGCGTGTCGTAGACCGTCTCGTAGCCGCTCGCAATGAGCTCGACCGTGTAGACGCCCGGCTTCAGCTGTACATCCGCCTCGCCGGACTCATCAGCCTTTGCGGTCGCGACAATGGTGCCCGTGCGGTTATTGATGCCTTCGCGCAGATTGATTGCCGAGGCGATGACGGTCTGCATGCCGCTCCGGCTCTCGTTGTAGTGGAGCGCATCGCCGAGTTTCAGGCGATAGTCGATGGTCGCGCCGCCGCGCTCAAAGAGGTATACCGGCGTCTGGTAGGCGACCAGCTGATCGCTCTCGACGCCGATGCCGTAAATTTCGCAGGCCTGATAGGGCTGCTTTGCAATCTGCAGCATGTACTGTCTCGCCTCGCTCGGCACATAAATCTGGTACTTGCCGTCCGCATCGGTCTGACTCTCGTAGAGCAGCTTGCCGTCCTCGTTCCGGTAGAGCCGGACCGCCGCTGCCGCTATGCCGTTGCCCTGCTCGTCGTAGGCATAACCGCTGATACTTGTCAGATTCTGCGCGTTCATCACGGTCTCATAGGTGTTGTACGCGGCATTCAGCATGATGGATTCCCGCTCGTCAAAGGCGCGCCGCATATCGGCGCTCTCGTTCTGATAGAGGAAAATCGTGTTGGCGGGCCAGGACTTCCGGAGCCGCTCTGCCTCCGTCGCATTGGCCGCGCAGTTCCACTTGAAGCCGCCGTCCCGGACTTCTCGCCAGGTGAGCAGCGTGTCGCTGCCGAAGAGGAAGCGCTGTCCCGGCTTCTCCGGCACCGCATAGCCCGCGACATAGTTGTCAATGTCGTACTGATAGACAAAGCGCGGCATACGGTTCGCGTCGTAGTAGTACTCCGTGACCTGCAGGCTTCCGCTGACCAGGTATTCGATTGCGACAATCTTGTTCGCGACGCCGTCGTTCGGGTTGATGTAGATGACATAGTCAATCCGGTTTCCGGTCGCCGCGTTGATGAGCTGCTTTTGCTCGAGGCGGCAGAGGTTCTTGTTCACATAGCCCGGGCGGTTCTCATAGCCCTCGAGCGTGTAAAAGACATCCGAATTCCAGCTCTCGCCCGGATTTCTGGTGCCGACCGTGTGGTTGACTGCCGACAGGTCAATGCGCTGGGCGGCCGCCGCCATGCTGTTTAATTCCGCGATTTTTCGCTGCAGGGTGCCGAGCTCGGTATTCTCGGCCGCAAGCACCAGCTTTTCCTCGCGCTTTGTGCCCTCGCCCCCGCTCTCCGCACTGCTCTCCGCGCTCTCACTGTCTGCGCCGCTCTCGCCGCTTTCCGCCGCGGCCGCCTTGCCGCTCTCCTGTGTGTCCCGCTTCGCAAACGGATCGTTTTGCTTGATTGAACCGCCGCCGGAGCCGAGCCCCGAGCCGATTCGAATGCCGAGAACCACGCCGAGCCCGGCGAGCAGCAGAAAGAGGGGAATGAGAAGAAGTCCCTTTTTCGACTTCCCGCCCTCTGTCTTCTTTTCTTCCGGCGGCGTTGACGCGGACGGCTTGGGCTGTTCCGCCTTTTTTTGTTCCGCCTTTTTTTGTTCCGTCTCTTTCCGCTCTGTCAGTTTCTTCTCCGCGCCTTCCGCCGCCGCTTCGGTCTTGGTCTCCTCTGTTTTTTCGGACGACTCGACTTTCATGCCGCAGCTCGTACAAAATTTTGCCCCCGGCTTTAACTTGCTCCCGCAATACCTGCAATACATCTCTTTTCCCCCGCTTTTCTTCAGAGTGCGCCGATAAACTTCGAAATTCCCTGCTGCGGCGTCGTACCGTCCAGCAGTTCATCGTCTATGTTCTCTTCCTCCCCGGTCGGCAGCGCCGCGGTTCCGGTCTTCGTGGCCTTCAGGGTAAAACTGCCGAGCTCGTTCTTCAGCTCATAGAGCGAGTTTGCGCCCTCGTTTCGCACCTCGAATTTGATGCCGTCTCCGTCCTCGTCGCCGCCCGGCAGCAGGCGGTATTTCCCGCAGGGCAGACCGAGCACACTCTTTTTCTTAAAGTCCACATTGCTGTACTTGAGCGCAAAACTCTCGGTGTAAAACCACCAGCTGAAGCGGCAGGCGACGGTGCCGTAATAGCCACTCTTCTCGAGATCCCGCTTTTCCGTGAGCACCGAGTCAAACACTTTGACGCCGCGGTACAGCTTGCCCTTGTCCGTATCCCGCTCATAGCAGAAGATCTGCGTGTCGCCGCCGTCCAGCTGCAGGAGAATCGCCCGGACTTCACTCCCCTCCGTCACGAGTTTCCAGGTGAACTTGCGGTCTTCCAGGCGGTTCGCGTAGGTCTCCGCATTGTCCCGGAGCCGGTCTGCGAGATCTTCAAACCTGACGCTCCGTCCCGGGTGCTGTCCGCTCGCCTTCGCAAACTGCTCGCCGATTTCCTGCCGTCTGTCATACCAGGCAGCGAGCGCCCTGTCCTTCTCCATTTCATCCGCAATGTTCCGGAACAGCCGCTCGAGCTCTTCGGCATTCGGCTCCCAGCTGTAAATCGTATAGTCCTTCTCAAGCGAATGCTTTAACTCGGGCTTTAAGACGCGCGAGCGGTAGCTCCGCTTCTCGGTCTTCAGATTGTTGCGGTTGATGGCCGCCGCCACAATTTTTCCGTAGCGCTTCACCGTCGCGGCGCGGAGCTCCTTCGAAAACTGTAAGTCCGCAAACATAGAGGTGCTGAGCCGCGACTCACTGCCGAGCTCCTGTAATACCTCCGGATACCGCGTCACATAGACCTTGTCACTCTTTTTCGGAAGGCGGAAACCGAGGCGATCCGGATCGATGAAGAAGTCCGCCTGCAGCACCGGGTCATCCCCGCGCCCGAGCTCCAGGTTTAATACAGCCTTTTCAAATTTCTTGCCGATAAAAATGCGCGCCTCGCTGCCGTCCCGCAAGATGCGCTCGTACGGCCCCGAAAAGAGCCCGCGCCGCGTGAGCGCTGTCACCTGTCTGTCCGAGAGCTCTGTCGTGAGCTGAAAATCGCTTGAGAAACCGTTCTCAAAGACTTGCTCCGCGCTGTTTAGTACCGCGGCCTCCTTGGAAAGCGCCCGGAACTGTCCGGCGAGAAAGCGCTCCCCGGGCGATCCGAGGTTTTTCGACACAGTGCGCGCGCCGAAACCGATTGCCAGTCCCAGCACGGCGAGGGCGATGAGCGCGGCGGACCCTATTTTTTTCTTCTTGCCCGCACTACCTTCCTCCGCCGCAGCCTCCGCGGTCTCCGCGCCCGAAGTCCTGTCTTCCGCGGCAGGCCCCGCCGTTCCCTGATGTCCCGCCGTTTCCTTGTGCTCCGCCGCGTTCTTTTTCTCTGCTCCGGCTTCATCCTGAATCGGCTCTTTCGGCGTTGCCGCCTCTCTCACAGCAGGCGCTGTCGCCTCTTCATGTTCCGCGCCTTCCGTTTCTACCGCCGCTTCTTCCGCGGTTCCTCTGGGCTTCTCTTCCTCGAGTCTCGCGCCGCAGTTCGCGCAAAAGAGCTCGCCTTCCCCCGTTTCGCTGCCGCAATGCTTGCATTTGCCCATGGTCACTTCCCCCTTTTTCAATCCGAAACCGCGTGTTCCCCCGTTGCGTGCAAAAAGGCGCCTGTGTCCAAACGACACAGACGCCTTGCGCAAAATCTCTGGCAATGTTGTCAGGACTTTCTTTTTTATCTTAACATTTGTTGTGCTAAACTTCAATCTTTCCGGCTCTTTCGAGCCTTTCTCCTCTGATATTCCGACAAATTTTGCCATCTCTCCGGAAAAATTTGCCCGCTTGCTTCGTGTTTCCTTTTCCGCTCAGAGTTTCTCGATGATGTCCGAAAACTTCTCCTGCGGCAGACTCTTGCCGCTGCCCGACAACTCGTCGCTGATATCCACTTCCCGGCCCGTCGGCTTCTCGGCGCTACCCTTCCGCGTCGCCGTCAGCGTGAACTTGTCGTAGCCGTCGTCAAGCTCGTAGACGGAACGCCCCCACTTCTCCTTGACCTCAAAGGTATACTTCCGGTCCGGCCGGTCCGCGTCAAAGTAGGTGTAACGGTAACTGCCGTTCGGCAGTCCGAGCACCGAGGGCTTTCCGTCAAGCGGCACCTTACTGTAGTACAGCCGGAAGCCCCAGAGCCAGGCGTCGCCGAACATCGCGAGGCGCCCGATGGCCCGCCCCTCATAGCTGTTCTCTTTTTTGCTGCGCTCTTCGGCGAAGGTACCGAGAAACACCTCGCCGCCGACGCCGTGATAGAGCGTATCGCCGACCTGATCCCGTTCATAGCAAAAAAGCGGTCTCTCGCCGTTGTCGACCACGCGTATGGCCGCGACTTCCTTCCCCTGCATCACAAGTTTCCAGCGCAGGTTCCGCTGTTCCAGTGTCTCCGCCCAATCCGCAGCGTGCTTTTCGACATAGTCGGCGACATCCGAAAAGTGGGCCGCCTTGCCCCGTCCCATGCCGAGTGCCGTGGCAAGCTCCTCACCTGCCTCCTGCCGTTTGTTATACCGGTCGGCAAAGTCCTTGTCCTCCCGCATCTCGGCCGCGAGACTCCGAAAGAGCGTCTCCAAAGTCTCCTGATCGGGATTCCAGGTGTAGACCGTATACTCCCCCTTCATCTCGTGGTCCAGCTGACGCTTCAGGACATGGGAGGTATACGCCCGCTTTTTGACCTTAATCTCCTCCGGTTTGACGGCTGCCGCGAGCACACGCCCGTAACGCGCCGCGGACGCAGAGAGCAGTTCCTTCGACGGCACCAGCGCAGCGAGCTCCGCCGTGCTGAAGCGCGCCCCGCCGCTGTACTGCCTAAGCACTTCCGGGTAATTCAGGACAAAGACCTGCTTGCCGACCTGCGGAATCCGGTAGCCGAACTTCTCGCTGTCCAGAAAGCAGTCAAAATTGAGTTTCGCGCTATCGTCGGTGCCAAACTCCAGATTCAGCACGGCGGTCTCCAGATGTCTTCCGAGTTCCACCTTGGCCTGAATGCCGCGCTGCAGAGCCTTTGCAACGAGCATATAGTTCTCATTGCCGCTCCGCGAAAGGGCGAGCAGTCTGCTGCGCGACATCTGCATGCTGAGCACAAAGTCGCTCGAGAAACCGTTCTCAAAGACCGCACCGAGGCCTTCGAACGGCGCAGCCTCCTGCCGCAGCGCTTCCGCCTGCACGCGGACAAAGCGTTCCCCCGTCATGGCCGTCATGCGGTGCAGTAGCACGACCGCGCCGACCGCCGCAACCGCGACAGCCGCGGTGGCGAAGAGAGCCGCCCGCAGACGGCGCGGTTTCCGCTTCGCGGTCTCACCGGACGCTTCCTGTCCCGTCGCCGTGCTCTCTTCGGTACCTGTCACAGCATTCTCTCCGGCAACTGTCGCGGCAGTCTCTTCGGTAGCCCCTTCGACAGCTGCGGTCAGCGCCGGACTTCTGTCCTCACCGTGCGCTTCCTGTCCCGCCGCCGCAAGTTCTCCGGTAGCCTCTGCTTTCACTTCCGCTTCCTGCGGCGCGCCGCAGTAGCCGCAAAAACGCATGCCTTCCTTCACCTCACTGCCACAATGCTTGCACTGTCCCATCCCTGCGCCTCCTTATTTTCGCGCTGCACGCATGTTCTTCCTGTCTCGGCAATTCTGTGACACAAAAAGCGCCTGTGTCCGAATGACACAGGCGCCACTTTCAAAAGCTCCGGCAATTCTGTCAGGACTCTGTTGCTATCCTAACATTTGTTTTGTTAATTTTCAATAGTTTAAGAAGTCCGGGCTTTTGTTAAATTTAAATTTCATTCATGATGTACTCCGCCATGTTTTGTGCATGGTCGGAGATACGCTCCAGATTGTCGATGATCTCGATGAAGACCAGACCCGCCTCCGGCTTGCACTCGCCCCGCGAGAGCCGGTCCATGTGGCGCTCCTTCTGCTCATCGCGCAGCGAGTCCACGAGATCCTCGCAGGCGCTCACCTTTCTCGCGCTGGTCACACTCCGCTCTTCCCGCGCCTTGACCGCGTTGCGGAAAGCTTCCTGCACGGCGTCCGTCATATCGCGGAGATCCTTCTTGCCGGTCTCCGAGAGCGTGAGCTGACGCGTCATCAGGAGCTGCACTTCTTTGGCGACATTTTCCGCGTGATCGCCCGAGCGCTCCAGATCCGTCAGCGTGTTGAAGAGATCCGCGACAACCAGGCGCTGGTGGTCGTTGACCGGCAGCGTGTTCGCCTTGATTAGATACTCCGAGAGCTCGCGGTTCATCGCATTGATTTTCTTCTCGGTCTCGAAAATTTCGGCGATGACCGCCTCATCCTGCGTAAAGCAGACCTCGCAGGCCCGCTCCACATTGCGGAGCGTGAGCTTACCCATGGACGCGACCGCATTCGAGAGCGCCGCGACCGCAATCGCCGGCTGCTCAAAGATACGCGGATCCAGACAGGTCACAAACTCTTCTTCCTTCTTCTCGCCCGTGAGCAATGCCTGCTTCTCCGGCACCAGCATGCCCGAGAGCTTGACCAGCTGCTCACCGAACGGGAACAGCAGGACGGTCATGGTCAGCTTAAAGCCCGTGTGGAACATGGAAATCTGTACGGGGCTGATGTGATAGTGCGCGAGTGTCGGCTTCAGCGCGAAGAGCAGAATGCTGATGACCGTGAAGAGCAGCGCGCCTATCATGTTGAACGAGAGGTGAATCACCGCCGCGCGCCGCGCATCGCGCGAACCGCCGATCGACGAGAGCATGGCGGTCACGCAGGATCCGATGTTCTCACCGAGGGTGATGAAAATCGCGGCATTCGTCATAATCAGGCCGTTGCCGGCGAGCATCTGCAAAATACCGACCGAAACCGAAGAACTCTGTAAGAGCGCCGTGACGACCGCACCGGCGAGAATGCCGAGAAACGGATTCGAGCCGAGCGTCGTGAACACCGTCGCAAAAATCGGCGCGTCGGTGTAAGGCGCGACCGACTCCGACATGAACTTGAGACCCTGGAACAGAAGACCGAAACCGATGATAATCTCCGCGCGGTTCTTCTTGGTGTCGGACTTCGAGAACATGATGATGCCTGCGCCGATGCCGATTAAGACCGGTGCGTAGAACTCCGGGTTCAGGAACTTCATCGAGTCGCCGATCTGGCTCAGCGAGACAATCCACGCGGTCACCGTGGTACCGATGTTTGCGCCCATGATGACGCCGACCGCCTGGCTCAGTGTCATGAGACCGGCGCTCACGAAACCGACGACCATGACTGTGGTCGCGCCCGAACTCTGGATGATACCGGTGATCAGGGTTCCGACCAGCACGGCCTTCAGCCGGTTCGAAGTCAGCATCCCCAGAAAGTCCTTCATCTTACTGCCGACAGACTTTTGTGTTCCTTCCGCCATGACATGCATGCCGTAGAGGAACATACCCAGTCCTCCGATAAAGAGAAACAGATTTGTGATATTGTCGAGCATAGCCCCCCCGCGGGTCAAACGCCCCGCCCAGTTTTGCCGGTTACGGGCTCAGTGTAGCATAGCTCTGTTTTGCTGTGCAAGTTCGCAAAAGAACGTTTTTTACACCGGTATTTCCCCGGCTTCTGTCTCTTTTTGCCGAGTTCGGAGGGGCAGCGGACTGCCGTTTAACTTTGCCGCCGTCAGGGCATCGCCCTCATAGCACAGTTTCAGCGAAAAGAACGGGATATTCCGCTGTAACAGGGGCAGGAAAATGCGGTCGCCCTCCCAGAGCGGCAGCTTTAAGACCTCCTCCTTCGGAACCCAGGAAGAAATGCCCTCCTCCGTATCGTGGTATTCCCCCGTGAAGCCGTCCGCCAAAAAGAGGTGCATGTGTTCCGCCTCATAGCGGTCGGAAACAAAGGTCACGATACCCGCATAGCGGTAATGCGTGAGGGTGTAGCCGGTCTCCTCAAATACCTCGCGCGCCGCGCACTCCTCCGGGCTCTCCCCTTCCAAAAACTTGCCGCCGACACCGACATACTTGCCCTCGTTGATATCGTTCTTCTTGGTCACACGGTGTAGCATGAGCCACTTCCCGTCGCTCTCCAGATAGCATAGACTTGTGCTGTACATGCTTGTCTCCTCCGACTGTTTGCCTTTTATTATAACGGCTCAGAGAACAAAGGGGATGACGGTGCGGTAGTTTTTTTGACCGAGCTGCAGCTCGGCAATTTGCACGGGGAGGCTGTAGAGCTTTTGCAACTTTTCCTCGGTGAGCAGCTCCGCCGCGAGCCCGCTCTCACTGCAACGCCCCGGATACAGCAAGAGAACGCGGTCGGCCAGTTGCAGCGCATGTTCCGGGAAGTGGGTGTTGATGAAAAACGCCAACCCTTCCTGCTCTTTCAGTTCCTGCACGGTCTTCAAAATACGGTACTGATTTTTAAAGTCCAAATTGGCCTCAGGCTCATCGAGTACCATGAGTTCCGGTTCTGCCGCCAAAGCGCGCGCAATCAGTGCCATCTGCAATTCACCGCCGCTGATACGCGAGCAAAGTTTTCCCGCGATATTCGTGATTCCGATTTTTTCAAGACAATTGCGCGCAATGTGCTTATCGTGCTCGCGCGGTTGGGAAAAAAGCCCCACATGTACCGCTCGCCCCAGTAGGACAAGTTCTTCCACGGTATAGGCAAAGCTGTAACGCCTCGCCTGCGGAACATAGGCAATCCTTCGAAACAGTTCTCGCGCCGAAAACTCTCCCACCGGCTTTCCGTCCAGAAAACTACCCCCGCGTTGAAAGGGTGCAAATCCCAGTGCAGCTCGGAGAAGACTGGTTTTACCTGCGCCGTTCGGGCCGAGCACTGTGAGTATTTCACCCTTTGAGAGCGATAGGTTGATGTGTTCAAAAAGGGGCTTATCCGCCCCGTAGGCAAAGCAGGCATCTCGAAGTTCAAATTTCATTCCTGAATTCCTCCGGTTTTTCGGAGCAACACAATAAACACCGGTGCACCGATTGCCGCCGTGAGTACCGAAAGCGGCAATTCCGACGCGCTCACACTCCGCGCAAGCGTGTCGATGCAGAGCAAGAAAAGAGCACCCAGAATTGCAGAGCTCGGCAATACCAGGCGATTGTCGTTTCCGAAGAGCATTCTCGCTCCGTGCGGCGCGAGCAAGCCCACCCAACCGACTTTCCCCGCAAGAGACACAACCGAAGCAGTAATCAACGCCGAGAATAGAATTATCACCGCGCGGAGCCGCTGTACTTTCAGTCCCAGTGCTCTGGCCTCATCCTCGCTGAGCGAAAGCGCATTGAAACGCCAGCGCAGGGCAAGCAAGACCGCAATCCCGAGAAGAATCGGGATACTGCCGAGCAGCACGGCGCGCAGTCCCACTCCCGAAAAGCTTCCCATCAACCAAAAGGTAATTTGCGGCAGTACATCCTGCGGATCGGCCGTATATTTCATAAGCGAGACCATGGCTTCGCAAAGTGCCCCGATGACGATGCCGGAGAGCACCAACATCATCGCCGAACTCTGTCCCCTAATTTGACTTAAGCGGCACACCAGTCCGATTGCCAGTACCCCAAAGACAAAGGCGAGTGCCTGTATCCCTGCCCCGTTTAGGCGAAGCAAAATGCCAAGGGTGGCACCGAGAGACGCTCCGGTTGCCGCGCCGAGTGTATCCGGGGTTGCCAACGGATTTGAGAACATACTTTGAAAGGCCGCTCCCGCGACCGATAGTCCCGCTCCGGCGAGTGCCGCGAGCAAAGCCCGCGGCAGACGCACCTGCATTACGACCGCATACAGTCTGCTATCCGCAGGCTCCCGCCCGAGCAGCACGCGGGCGCACTCCGAGAGTTTTAACGGATAGCGCCCGATACACAATGCGACAATAAAAGCCAACAACAGCGCCGTAAGAGAGAGCAGGAGCCACAAGCCGACTCTCCGTCTCATTTCTTGACCATCCCCTCCGCAGCCTGTTTCGACGGGTTGTACATCTTCTTAAGCATCTCATCCGTAAGCTCTACATTGTAGTACTGTGCGAAATACTCACGCGTAATCCGATCGATGTCCAAATCCGCAAATTTTTCAGGATAAACTGTCTTCGCAAGCCACTGCAACGTGACCGGCGTATCTGCACCCGGCGTAAAGGTACGGTAAATTCCGAGCGGCATCTTGTAGACTTCATGGTTCTGCACAGCCTTTACCTTAGACCAATCATCCGAGCCGATACGGTTCTCATAGAGATCTTCCGGCTGTGTACCGGTGAAGTTCGTAATCAGAATCAAATCCGGATTCCACTGATACACCTGCTCCATATTGATCTGCACCGTTTTACCGTCCGGAATCTCTGCCGCCACATTGATTGCACCGACGGCATCCGTCCAGTACTGTCCGAAGAAGTTCTTACCGGAGGCCACCATGCCGGAGTCGTCATAGCGGAACAAAACCAGTACCCGCTTTTTCTCTTCTTCCTTAAGGCTTCCGACCCTCTCTTGCACCAGCTCATAGGCCTTTCGACTGTAAGCTTCAATTTGAGCGGCTTTTTCACTGCCGCCGAATATCTGATCCAACAGGGAAATCCATTGTTCGTAAGTTGCAATCACATCAAAATTATACTTGGACGGAATTACACAGATGGCCGGGATACCCGCATTCCGCAGCGCCTCCGCGTTATCTTTCGTGACGCCGATTACAATATCGGGATTCAGCTTCATAACTTCTTCGACATTGAGCTCGTTCCCCTTTGCAAAGCCGGTCTCCGCCTTCAGAATCTCCGGGTAGATGTCCCCCAACAAACCGTTCTGCGCCGCACTCATGGACACCGGATGAATGCCGACAATCTTATCCGCCGAGCCGAGATACACACTGAGCACCGAGGCCATCGGGTAGACATCTCCGACTACGATACGGTCAATCTTCTCTGGAATTTCCGTAACCGCTCCGCTGTCATCCGTAACTGTACGGCGCGCTGTCTTAACAAGCTCGGTCTCAGAAACGGCAACCGTCGTACTCTCCGTTCCGCTCGCAGCGTTCCCCGATGTTTCCGACGCCTGTTGTTTTCCGCAAGCGACTGCCAGTGCCGCCGTGCAGATCAATGCAAGTAAATACAATGGACGCTTTTTCATCTTTCTTCCTCCGATTCTATTCTGTACTTCCACGCTTCTTCATCCAGTAAATTCCATCTCTCTTTTTCACACACACGACTTGATACCGCATGCTGCGGCAGAGAGAGCTCCGCAATTCCTTTCTTGGATCTGAGAGCGAGCAACAGCGGATCCGCAGCGATGCCATCGAACCCTTCCTCATTGATTCGCTCGGCGATACGCTCTTCCTTCACACAAACTTCCACTCCCAAGTCCTCGGCCTCCTGTCCCGGAAACACCGTTTTACAGTGTACTTCCTTGCCTCGGCTTCTGAGATAGCTTCGTAGTGAATGAGCAATTAATGCGTCGTGAAAGAGTAACCACGATGCCTTTGTTTGATGCTTCTCTTCCCCGCCCGCTTCCGGCGCAAAAACGCGAGACACGCCGCTCTCTTCAGTCGCAAAAAGCATTTCAAAATAGGACTTCCATGCTTCCTCTCCGATCGGAAAACCTGCGAGATACGGCGTTCCGAAAATTTTTTCTGCCTCCTTTGCAACACGAAGTCCCGCTGTAGTAAGCGCAAGGTTCACCGTCGCACTGCCGAAATGCCGTATGTTATCAAGCCCTGTAGACCGCACTCGATATCCCGCCGAACGGAGCCGCGCCGCAAAGTAAGCTTCCTCCGTCTCCGTAAGATCCAGGGGGGAGAGACCGCAAAGATTGAGCGTGCGCGCTTCACGTGACTGCTTTCCTTGCGCAAAACGCGCAAACAGCGTATGCCAAGCTTCCGCAATCCCGTCCTGATAGGAACCCTCCATACCCGCGGTCGGAAAACCAAAGGCCGGAATTCCGAGCTCCGCCTCCAACTCTCGCGCGACGCCTCGAAAATCAAAGCCGATAACATTGGGCACCGGGCTCCCGACAATCGCAATAAAGGCCGGTTTCAACTCATGTGCAGCTGCGCATATCTTCCTGATCAGCTTCTCATCATCCCCAAGTGCGGCATCTGTTTTTCTAAGCCCCGTGCAGTAGACCGAAGAACAGCTTCCGTACCAACGCGGCTCATCAAAGAGCGCGTAGTTTCCCGTGCAACCGGAGGCGTCGTGGATACAAATCATACCGCCAAGCGGGAATAGCGCCGAGCACACGCCGGAATAATCTGCCGCAAAAGGCGGTAAGTACATGGCAAGACGACTTCTCATACGATTCCTCCGTAGGCCTCTATGCTTGTGCGGAGATCCGCTTCTTCCGCCGCACTCTCTCGTAAGCCGCGCATCAGCCGTATGAGGCCGTCATAACCGTACATGCCTTCATCGGACGCAAGATTTAGAAGGTGGCGGCTTCCCGCATAGTAGGCAACTTCGCTACCGATTGCGAGCGTATCACTCCTCTCCTGTTGCGCGTAATCCAGCGTTCTCTCAGGCGCCAACGCCTCACGAATCCTGAGGGAGGGCAAACACTCCGTGAGTCTTGTTTTCGCCTCACGCTCTATGGGCAACAGCTTACTGAGAGAGACCTCCCGCACACAGAATCCGTAAGCATGTAGAGTTTCCGCCAGTGCAAACGGACGCCGCACCGCACTGTCGGAAATCAGCAGCGGAAGTTCGCCCAACGCCTCCCGGGTCTTTGCGATTTCCGCCTTTGCTTTTTCCTCCCAGTCTATAAGCTCTCCCGAAAAATCATGCCCGAGTGCCTGCCCAAGCGCTTCATAATTCTGTTTGATCTCCGAAAGCGAATAACTGACCGGTTGAAAGAGAGCCGGGATTCGGTTGCGCTCCGCAAGCCGCGACGCCCCCGGCTTTGCATAGGGCTCCGTGATAATTGCCGCTCGCACCGCGCCGAGTCGCTGAAAAGAGGCAAAATCTTCCATATCGGGAAGCTCAATCAGTTCTTCTCCGATGCGACTGAGCAATAGGCGTAGATCCGAGCTCTCCGGAAGTTTCACATTGTTTCCAAACAGCCCTACAGCTCTATGCTTTGTCTCGGCAATCGGAAGTAAACTCATCATGCTCTGATACGCCGTGACCAGCGGCGGCAACTTGGTGTCCGCGGCAATCGGATTCATATGGCAGGCTCGGAACATAATATCCGGATGCCGCTCCGATAGTTCCGCCAAGATAGCTTCTAAGTCTGTGCCGATGAAGTCGTCCAGACAGGAGACAAAGAGGAACAGGACCTTCAATCTCCCCTCCAGACGACAGAGATACTCCTCGGCACCCTCCAACAGAATATCGTCATAGCCTCTGATAATGTCCTCTCTCGTTAGGTAGAGATAGGCCATGCGGTTCTTGTAGCCGTGTTGGAATGCCCCCAGGGCACCGTGTCGAAAGCAGGCACTGGGGCAGCAGAACAGAAGCTGACTTTCCGGCACCAACTGTGTCATTCGTATGGGGCCCCAACCGCCGTGTGCCGGAGAACAGTAATGCAAACTCTCTTTCATACTTTCTCCTCTCCGTTCATTAAGCCTGCTACAAGCTCAGCCAACGCAAAGTAATCCGCCGCCACCTCACAGTCCGGAAAGGCTTCTATGACGGTACGTCCACTCTCCTCAGCTCGTTGAACATCATCGCTTCGGCGTATTGTTTGTAAAATATTGAGTCCGCTCTCCTCCGCAAATCGTTCCACCAGTGCCCTCTCATCCTTGACACGTCGCTCGTTCAAAATGAGACCGCGCACTCGCGCATAGCCGCGCTTTTCGAAATGTTTGACCGCGCGGTTGATGTTGTCGGCTGCAAAGAGTGCCATCATCTCGCCGGATGTCACAATCAGCACATGTTCGGCATAGCCGTCACGTATCGGCATTGCAAAACCACCGCAGACCACATCTCCCAGCACATCGTAGAGCACGATGTCCGGCCTATAAATTTCAAACGCTTCCAATTCCTCCAGCTTTTGAAAGGCCGAGATAATACCCAGACCTGCACAGCCCACACCGGGCATGGGCCCCCCTGACTCGACGCAGAGCACACCGCCATACCCCTCGTGCACCAAGTCTTTGAGCTCGGTTTCATCTCCCGTCTCCCGCAGTGCTTCCAAAACCGAGCATATCTTTTTTCCACCCAATAGGTTCTTGGTCGAATCAGCCTTCGGATCACAACCGATCTGCATGACACGGTAACGCTTGCTGAGCGCCGCCGCCAAATTTGAGCAAGTGGTTGACTTTCCGATTCCTCCTTTTCCGTAGATTGCAACTTTTAACACAAAGTTCCCCTTTCCCTTGCTTTTTTGACCGCCTTACTCTACACTTCAGTTAGTTATTGTTTGCTAACTACTTTAGTTTACTTGAACTAACACCTTTTTGCAGTTGCACACGCAACAGTGCGGAAATGAGGCCCCATGCTAACTCCTGCTCACTTGCAACGCGCTTCTTGCTTTCAGCATTTTTCTGACGAGGACTGTGTCCGTTTCTTAGACGCCGTGCCACACAGTACGCGCTGTTTTGCCCCCGGGGAGACTGTTTTTCTCCCCGGAACGACCATTCGCCGCAGCGCATTGATACTCTCAGGCCACGTTCACATCTGCCATGCCGCCGGCGATACGGAAACCATTGCCGCCGTGTACGGTCCCGGCGAATTGATCGGTTGCTCCTTTGAGCTTTCCGGCACGGTCAATGACTGTTGCTGCATACGCGCTGCGGTCCAAAGTCAATTGCTTTTTTTCTCCATCCTTGACTTTATTCGCAACGGAACACAGCTCAACTTTTACTCCAGATTTATTGAGGACTTTCTTCGTTCTTACGCACAGGCCCCCATCTCATTGAACCGAACCATACAAGTGATGAGTGAAAAGACCCTGCGAGAAAAGCTTCTGCGCTTCTTCTCGGATTTGTCCCGTGACGCAGACTCCCGCCGATTTTATCTATCGCTAAATCAAGAGCAACTTGCCCAGCGCATCGGCTCGGAACGCAGCTCTGTCTGCCGCGAGCTCGGAAAACTGCGCCAGGAAAGAATTCTGAAATTAGAAAACGGGTGGGTGGAACTTTTATAGTTCCACCCACCCGTTTTTCTTTTTGATTTACTTCACTGCACCCTGTCGCGGAATTCCCGCACCGCCGCCTCGCGGTAAATCTTCCGGCCGCGCTCGGAGAGCCGCACAAAGGTGATGTTGTCGCGGAGCTCCAGAACAATCGCATCGAAGGCGTCTAAGTACTTATAGACCGCCTCGTTGTCCATGCGCACCTTGCCGTCCACATAGGCGCGCTCCAGACCGCTGTTCTCGTGCTGCCGGATAAAGCGCCGCGAGACGCGGTTTCGAAGCTCGTCAAAGAGCCAGTCGAGGGTTTTTACCGTCGGGGCAATGTAGCCGAGCAGATTGACCGCCTCAATCATGCGGAGCGGCGCTTCTTCCTCGTGCTCCCGCTTGTCCTCATCCATCCAGAAGAGCTTTATCGGCATCTCCCGCTCAAACATTCCGACAATCTCTGCGATATCTCCCATCTTCTCTCCTCTGCGCTTCGCGCACCGGTATCGTTTGACTGGTATCGCTGTCATTGTAACACGCCGCCCCCGGCTTTCCAAGGGACGAGACAGAGACACGCCCGCGGAAGAAACCGGGCACAGCTTGTCCGGAACGACAAAAAAGAGCTGTAGAGAACTTCTTCTCTACAGCTCTTTACTTCGCGGAGAGCATGGGATTCGAACCCACGCACCGGTCACCCGGCCTAACGCATTTCGAGTGCGCCCCCTTGAACCGCTTGGGTAACTCTCCGAATACTCAAAAAGTATAGCAGAGCTTTCCGGCTTTGTCACGCAAAATTTTGCAATTCTCAGTGCGGTGCGACGCCGACCTCCGCGCTCTCATGTTCTGTCTGTACCTCGGCGCCCGGCGCGCTGTGGTCTGCCGTCTCAAAGTCCTCCGCAGCGCCGTAGACGATTTTCCCGTTCCAATCAAAGCGAAGCCAGCGCACATTGACCGCGGTGCAGCGCAGCGCTTCCCCCCGCTTTGCCTTGCCCGCGACGGTTCCGTCCGTACCGGGGCGGTCGCGGAGTTCGCTCTCCTCTGCCTTGCAGTAGACAATCTGATTGCTGCCGCTGAAGCGGTAGCCGTTTACAATGTCCTCCGGGCGCGCTTCCACGGTGCCCGTATCGGCCGCGCTCTCACTGCTGCTATGCAGCTCCATCACGGAACTGCTCTCCGCAAGACTTATGGTCACCTGCTTCTTTTTGCCGCAGGCCGTGAACATCGCAAGTGCAAGCGGCAGTGCGAGCACCGCCGCAATTCTTCTACCTCTCAATGGTTCCTCCTCCGAGCACGATTCCCGCCTCCGTATAGAGCACAACAGCCTGTCCCGGCGTCACGGCGCGCTGCGGTGTCGGGAACATGACCTGTATCTTCCCGTCCGGCAGCATGAGGACCTCGCAGTCCGCACCGCCGTGGTTATAGCGTATCTTCGCGCGGCAGCGAAACTTTGTCCCAACCTCCGGCTGTGAAACGGCCATCCAGTTCACATCGTCCGCGAGAAGCTTTGACGAAAAGACCTCCTCGCCCATGCCGAGCACAACTTCATTCGTTTCGGGGCGAAGCGCGGTCACATAGCGAGGCTCACCGAAGGCTATCCCGAGCCCCTTCCGCTGCCCGACCGTATAGTGGGTAATGCCTCTGTGCTGTCCGAGCACCTGCCCCGCCGTGTCCACAAAATTGCCCGGCGCACTCGGCTCTCCCGTGCTCTCGTCAATAAAGCGCGCGTAGTCGCCGTCCGGCACGAAGCAGATTTCCTGGCTGTCGGGCTTCGCGGCGACCGGAAGCCCGGCTGCCGCCGCAATCGCGCGAACCTCCGGCTTCTCATACGCCCCGATCGGCATCAGGGTGTGCGAGAGTTGCCGCTGCGTCAGATTGTAGAGCGCATAGGTCTGATCCTTGGCGGCGGTCTTCGAGAGACCGAGCGCATAGCGCCCGTTCTCCAGGCAATGTATCTGCGCGTAGTGGCCGGTCGCGATATACTCCGCGCCGAGCAGGAGACTCCGCTCAAGCAGCGCCTCCCACTTCACAAAGCGGTTGCAGGCGATACAGGGATTCGGGGTGCGCCCCAGGCGGTACTCCCGCACAAAGTAATCGATGACATCGCGCTTGAATTCCGCGCGAAAGTTCATCACATAGTAGGGAATGTCCAGCACCTCGGCGACACGGCGCGCGTCCTCCACGGCGGAAATGCCGCAACAACCGCCCTTTTTCTCGACCTCGCACTTTGTCTCGCTCTGCCAGATCTGCATGGTCACGCCAATCACCTCATAGCCCTGCTCTTTCAGGAGATAGGCCGCGACCGAGCTGTCCACGCCGCCGGACATCCCGACGACCACCTTCTTTCCCATCCTGTACTTCCTCTCTGTCTCAGAAACTCCAGCCGTCGCTCGGCGTGATGTCGTCTCGCGGCGGTGTTTCCGCCGTATTGTCCGCGGCTTTCTTCTCGCCCGCGCTCTCATCCGGCGCTGTATCTTTGTCTCCGCTGTCGTTTGCTTCCGTCGCAGTCTGTGCTTCTGTCTCGGTCTGCGCTTCGGTCTCACGCGCTACGCTGTCCGCTGCCTCGTCCTCGCCGCTCTGCTTCTCTTCCGGCGCGAGTTCCGGTGTGACCGCACGAACACTTGTATCGCTCGTACGCGGCGCGCGGTCGTCTCCGGTGTTCCGCGCGTTTCCCGCAGCCCGCATGCACTGCGCGGCGCGCGCCACGATAAAGAGGTCCAGAACAACCGCCGGATACATGGTGAGATCCGTGTCAAAACCAAACAGCGCAAGCAGCGCGACAATGAGCGTGGACATGGTCCGCGCATAGCCGGTCAGACGGTATGTGCTGCCGAAATCGGTATAGACGCCGACAAAGCGCAGAAGCAGCGCCGCGAGCACGGCTTCCACGAGATTCAGCAGGAAAAAGCCGATCAGGAGACCGGCGTAGATAATCACGCCCGCGATGATAAGCCCCCATTTGACATAGCCGGTGAGGGAGAGCAGCGTTTCTTTGCTGATACCGTCCCGAAAATCGTGAAACTGAATGGTCCGCAAGTCTGCGGCAATGCCGCCGCTGTCGTTTTTCATCACAAGCTGATCCGCATCGCCGAGAAGCACGACCGATTTCAGCGCCATCAGCGTGCGGGTCTCCTGCACATTTAAATCAATCTTGTGGCTCGCATCCGTGTTGATGTCCACATAGTAGTCCGCGCCCTCGCGGTGATAGCCGCCGGGCACCGAGAGTTTGCCGCTTTGAATCGTGAATTCGGGGATATTGGCCTCAAAGAAATGACGCACGCCGCCCTGCCGCTGCCAGAACATGCCGAACGGCAGCGCAAAGCCCGTGAGCCAGGTCAGCAGGCAGAGAAAGGCGCAGTAGGCGAAAAAGCGGCCCGTCCGCCGCCGCATGAGCTGCCGATAGTCTTTTAAGCGAAACAAGGCACTCCGAAAGTCTTTAAACATTTTGTTCCTCCTGTAAGCCTTTGACGCAGTTCGTGACGATCTGTGCGGCTTTCCGCACTTCCTCCTCCGTATTCTCCGTGCCGAAGCTGAAGCGAATCGAGGCGCGCGCCTCTTTTTCGCTTCGCCCCATCGCGAGGAGCACATGAGAGGGCTCGAGCGCACCGGAGGCGCAGGCCGCGCCCGTGCTCGCCGCAATGCCCGCCTGATCGAGGAGAATCAGCAAAAGTTCCGCCGAGATACCGGGAAAACAGAGATTTAGGTGTCCGGGAAGCCGCGCGCTCTCGCTGCCGTTTTGATATACGGCGGGAAGCTCTTCCCGCAGCATGCGGAAAAACAGTTCCGTTAGCACCCGCTTCTTTTCTGCGCTCTCCGTCATCTCCGAGAAGGCGACCTTCGCCGCCGCTGCCATCCCGACGATTCCGGCGACATTTTCGGTTCCGGCGCGCCGCCCTCTCTCCTGCGAACCGCCGTGTAAAAGCGCGCCGACAGGCAGTCCGCGGCGTATATAGAGAAAGCCGACGCCCTTCGGCCCGCCGAACTTATGGGCGCTCACCGAAAAGAGATCCGGCAGTTCTTCGCCGAGTAAGCTCTTAAGCGGCAGCTGACCGTAAACCTGTACGAGGTCGCTGTGCAGCGGAACATTCCGCTCCCTGCAGCGCGCGAGCAGTTCTCCGAGCGGCTGCAAGGCCCCGGTCTCGTTGTTTGCACCCATACAGGAGACGAGCGCCGGTCTCTTTGCCAACAGGGCGTCGAGCCCCGAAAGTGCTGCGACGCCGTCGCCGGAGACCGGGAGCAGCGCATAGTCGAGAAGCCCGGTCTCTTTGCCGTAGCGCAGGGTCTCGAGCACCGCGTGGTGCTCAATCGCCGTGCTGACGAGAAAGGGCGCTTCGCCGCGCGCCCGCGCCGCTTCCGCCATCGAAAGCAGCGCCCAGTTATCCGCCTCCGTGCCGCCGGAGGTGAAGTAAAGCTCTTCCGGCAGGCAGCCGAGGGTCTCCGCGATCTCCCGTCTCGCCCGGCTGACCGCCTGCCGTGCTCTCCTGCCGCTCTCATAGAGCGCCGACGGGTTTCCGCACTGCGCCGTCAGGTACGGGAGCATGGCTTCGAGCGCCGACGGGCAGAGCGACACAGTCGCCGCGTGGTCCAGATAAATCACGGCTTCTCTCCCTCTTCGAGGAGATAGGGCGTGACCTGGTACACATAATAGTTCAGCCAGTTCGTGTAGAGCGTATTTGCCATGTTCCGCCAGGAGAGCAGGGGGCGGCCGCTCGGGTCATCGTTCTCATAGTAGTGGAGCGGAATCTTCGGCTCCATGCCCCGCGCCTTGTCGCGCCGATACTCGCTGTACAAGGTCATGCGGTCGTACTCCGGATGCCCCTGCACAAAAATCTGCCGTCCGGTCTCGTCCATGAGGAGAAGCACGCCCGCCTCGTCCGACTCCGCCAGAATCGTGAGCTCCGGGTGCTTTACAATGTCCTCGCGCCGCACCTCGGTCCAGCGGGAGTGCGGGCAGTCCATGTAGTCGTCCATGCTCCTGACCAGCGGCACCGAGTGGTGCAGCACCTTGTGGCAATAGACACCGGAGAGCTTCTCCTTTCGCAGGTACTTCTGAATCCCGTAGTGATAGTAGAGCCCCGCCTGCGCGCCCCAGCAGATATGGAAGGTCGAGGTCACATGGGTCTTTGACCACTCCATGATTTCGCAGAGTTCCTCCCAATAGCTCACTTCCTCGTAGGGCAGGTTCTCGACCGGCGCCCCCGTGATGATGAGGCCGTCGAAGTGACGGTGCTTGACCTCATCAAAGAAGACATAAAAATTCGAGATATGGCTCTTACTCGTGTGGGTCGCCTCGTGGGAACTGGTCATCAAAAAGGTGCAGTCCACCTGAAGCGGCGTATTTGAGAGCGCGCGGAGCAGCTGGAGCTCCGTGTCCTCTTTGAGCGGCATCAGGTTCAGAATCAGGATCTGCAGCGGGCGAATGTCCTGCGACACCGCGCGTTTTTCGTCCATCACGAAGATGTTCTCCTGTTCCAAAATTGCCTTTGCCGGCAAATCGTTCTGTATGCGTATGGGCATTGCCGCACCTCCTGTTCATTGCTTTGCTTCAGCGGCCTTGCCGCTGTCCGCTCACGACTCCGCCGCGAGAAATTCCGCCTCGCTCAGAATCGGAATGCCGAGCTCGTGCGCCTTCTTGTTTTTGCCGGAAGTCGAGTGAATGTCGTTGTTGATGAGCGCCGTGGTCTTTGCGGAAACCTCTCCCGCAACCTTGCCGCCGCGCGCCGTGATATAGTCCTTGAGCGCCGTCCGGTTCGGGAAATTCACGAGACTGCCCGTAATCACATAGGTCTGTCCCGCATAGCGCTGCGCCTCCGCACCCGCACTCGCCTCGGGTTCCAGCGTCACCTCTTGCAGGAGTTCGTCAATAATCTCCCTCTCCTTCGGGTCCCGGAAAAAGGTCACAATGTCCGCCGCCATCACTTCGCCGATGCCGTCAATGCCGGTCAGCGTTTCGACATCGGCCGAGAGCAGCGCCTGTATATCGCCCTGAAACGCCTTTGACAGCACCTTGGCATTCTGCACGCCGACGCCCGGAATTCCGAGCCCGTAGACAAAACGGGACAGGGGCAGGTGCCTTGCCTTCTCGGCCGCCTCGATCAGTTTTGCCGCCGAAGTCTCGCCGAAGCCCTTCATCGCCGCAATCGCGGCCTCCGCGCGCTTTAAGTGAAAGAGATCCGCGTAGCGGTGGATGAAGCCCTCCTGAATCAGTTTTTCGAGCGTGGTCTCCGAGAGCCCGTCGATATGAAAAGCGTCGCGGCTTGTCATCAGCGCAAAGCGCTTCACGCGCTTAATCGCACAGTCCGGGTTCACACAATAGAGAGTCTCGGCGTCGTTCTCCTTGCGGCGTTCCGTCGCCGTGCCACAGACCGGGCAGTGCGCGGGCGGCTCTGCCGTGTCGCTCTTGGTTAAATTTTCCGCAATCTGCGGGATTATCATATTCGCCTTGTAGACCAGAATGTGGTCGCCGAGGCCCAGTTTCAGGCTGCGCAGCACACTCACATTGTGTACGCTCGCGCGCCGCACTTCGGTGCCCTCAAGATCCACCGGGTCAAAGATTGCAACCGGGTTGATGAGCCCCGTCCGCGAGGGGCTCCACTCGATTTCGCGGAGCACAGTCTCCGCCTGTTCATCCTGCCACTTGAACGCAATCGCATTCCGCGGAAACTTTGCCGTTCTGCCGAGCGAGTCGCCGTAGGCGATGTCGTCGAGCAGGAGCACCAATCCGTCCGACGGAAAGTCATTCTCCGGAATTTTCGCCTCAAAGCGCGCCACGGCTTCCCGGAGCGTGTCCGCCGTCACCGACTCAAACTCGACGACCTCAAAGCCCTGGTCTCTAAGCCACGCAAACTGCGCGGCGCGGGAATTGTTGAAATCAACCCCCTCTGCCTCCACCAGGGAGAACGCGTGAAAGTAGACGCCGCGCGCGGCCGTGATCGCCGGGTCGAGCTGGCGCACCGTGCCCGTGCAGAGATTGCGCGGGTTCTTGTACTTGGCGTCGGTATCCGGCAGTTCGCGGTTAATCCGGTCAAAGTCCGAATAGCGCATCAGCGCCTCACCGCGGAGCAGGAGCTCCCCCTGATAGGGAATGTGGAGCGGCACATTGCGGAACGCGCGCACATTGTTGGTCACGAGTTCACCGATGTAGCCGTTGCCGCGCGTCACCGCCTGGTAGAGTTCGCCGTTCCGGTAGCGGAGCACAATCGTGAGGCCGTCCATCTTCCAGGAGAGCAGGGCCTTCTCCGCGCCGAGCCAGGCGATCAGCTCATCCACACTCTTTGTCTTGTCGAGAGAGAGCATCGGCTTTTCGTGCGTGATTTTCGGGAGCGACGAGACCACCTCATAGCCGACGCGCTGGGTCGGCGAGCCGGAGAGCACAATGCCGCTCTCCTCTTCGAGCTTTTGCAGGCGGTCGTAGGCGCTGTCGTACTCAAAGTTACTCATGAGCTCGCGGCTCTCCTGGTAATAGGCGCGCGCCGCGGGGAGCAGACGATCGATTAACGCCTGCATCTCTTCTCTTACTTTTCTCTCTTCCATGCCCCGCCCTCTCTTTCTCTGCGCTGAAAGTACGCCTTTTGCCGCGCCGCATAGTTTTTCTTTCGCCGCGCTTCCGTGCGCGCGGTTTTCGCGCTCCTGCCGGTGAATGCCTTCGGCTTCTCTTCGAGCAGGGACAGCAAGGTCTTCTGCTCGGCCGCCGTCACATTCCGGAACGCGCCGCTGTGGAGATTGCGCAGGGAGATATTCATGATGCGGATGCGCTTTAAGCTGATCACATGATAGCCGCAGGCCTCGCACATGCGGCGAATCTGCCGGTTTAAGCCCTGCGTCAAAATAATCGAAAAGCTCGTCTTGTCGCGCGCCTCCGCCTTGCAGGGCAGCGTCGTGACCTGCAGTTCCTCGAGGTGCACGCCGCGCCTTAATTTCTCCAGAAAAGCCGGCGTCAGCGCCTTATCGACCCGGACAATGTACTCCTTCTCGTGCCCGTTCTCGCAGCGGAGAATCTGATTCACGAGTTCGCCCTGGTTCGTGAGGAGCAAAAGTCCCTCCGAGTCCTTGTCGAGCCGCCCGATCGGATAAACGCGCTCCGGGTAGTCGATTAACTCCACAATATTCGGCGCGCGGTCGTTGTCCGTCGTCGTGCAGACCACGCCGACCGGCTTATTCACCGCAAGCAGAACCTTCTTTTTGGACGCCAGTTCCTCGACCGCGCCGACCCGCCTGCCGTTCACCTTCACTTCCATGCCGGCAGAGACCAGCGTCCCGAGTTCCGCCGTTTCTCCCGCGACCGTCACCTTGCCCGCCGCAATGAGCCGGTCGGCCTCCCGGCGCGAGCAGACGCCCGCCGCACTCAAGAATTTGTTGATGCGCATTCCCTCGCTCTGATTCACTGTTCTCCCCCTCCGGCGCTGCTTTGCGCCGCTCTCCTACCGCTGTAACTTATAATTATAGGCAAAGCTGTCCCTTTCAGTCAAGTTTGGCCGCCCTGCCGCGCTGTACAGAAAAAGACCGGTGCTCTCGCCCCGGTCCTCTCCCGTTTGTAACATCTCACTCGATCAACATCGCATCCCCGAAGCTGAAAAAGCGGTAGCGCTCCTTCACAGCCTCACGGTAGGCATTTAAAATCTTCTCTCTCCCGGCGAGCGCACTGACCAGCATGACCAGGGTCGACTCGGGGAGATGGAAATTGGTAATTAGGCAGTCCAGAATGCGGAAGCGATAGCCCGGGTAAATAAAAATTTTGGTGTAACCGCTCTCGGCACGGAGCGTTCCGTCCTCATTCGCCGCGGATTCGAGCGTACGGCAGCTCGTCGTGCCGACACACACAATGCGGCCTCCCGCCGCCTTTGCGCGGTTCACGGTCTCTGCGGCTTCCTCGCTCACCACATAGAACTCCTCGTGCATGTGGTGTTTCAGAATATCCTGCTCCTTGACCGGGCGGAAGGTGCCGAGTCCCACATGGAGGGTAATGCGGACAATGATAACGCCCTTCTCCTCCAGACTCTTTAAGAGAGCCTCCGTGAAGTGAAGCCCCGCGGTCGGCGCCGCCGCACTGCCCTCGTGCGCCGCGTAGACCGTCTGGTAGCGGTTCTTGTCCTTTAACTGATGGTGAATGTAGGGCGGCAGTGGCATCTGCCCGAGCTCGTCGAGAATCTCCTCAAAGACACCCTCGTAGGAGAAGCGCACAAAGCGGTTGCCGTCCTCGGTCTGTCCCACAATTTCGCCAATCAGTTTCCCCTCGCCGAAGCTGATCTTTGTGCCGATCGGGCACTTTCTGCCGGGCTTCACGAGAGTCTCCCAGGTTCTGTCCTCTTTTCGCGTGAGGAGCAGCACTTCGATCTTCGCGCCGGTGCCGACCTTCTCGCCGATGAGGCGCGCCGGAATCACCTTCGTATCGTTTAAGACCAGGCAGTCGCCGGGCTTCAGGTACTCTGCAATGTCCCGGAAATGTCTGTGCTCAATCTCGCCGCTCTCCCGATGCAACACCATGAGCCGCGAGGAAGCTCTGTCCTCGAGCGGATCCTGCGCAATCAGCTCCTCCGGCAACTCGTAGTAAAAATCTTTTAACTCCATCAGCCTTCCGTCCCTTCCGAAGCCGCCGTGGTCGCTGTCGCCGCTGTGGTCTCTGCGGTCGTCTCTGCCGCGCTTGTCTCCGCCGCGCTCGTGCCCGGAATTTCGATGACTGCATCGGTCACCGCCTCCGTGCTCTCCTCGGTCGCCTCCTCCGCGGCCGCTGCTGCGCTGCCGCCCGCGCGGAGTTTCTGGTAGAGCGAGCCGAGTTTTGCGTCGCTCACAATCGCCTTTGCGAGCGCCGTCCGGTAGTCATTGTTCATCTTCTTGACCGCCTCGCTGCCCTCGGCCGCCTTAATTGCCGCCCGCTCCGCCTCCGTCAGCGACTCGTCCGGCTTCATCTGCAGCCCGTCGCCGGTGCTCACAATGTAAGCGCGCAGCAGCACGGGTGCCGGCGTCTGAATCTTTTTGAACCACGCCTGACTCTCGATGTAGGCGATGTAGCTCCCCGTCTCAACGCCCGGAATCACATAGGTGATTGTGTTCTCGAACGCGTCGTAGAGCTTCTTCTCCGCCGCCATCTGCTCCTGCAGCGCGGTCGGCAGTTCCTGCCCGCTCATGCCGAAGACGCGGTACAGCTCCTCCGCATCGCCCTGGGAGCGCGCGGTCAGGTAGTCCTGCACGAGCGTATTGATTGCGTCATCCGTGCACTTCTCGGGCGCAGCGGCCGCATAGTCGTAGCCGCTCTTCCCGGCCTTTTCCGCCTTCGGCTTTGCCGTCTTTTTGTGATCCAGCGCGAGAATCACGAGAATCAGGATGAGCGCCGCAAGCGGCAGCAGGAGAAAACGCCCGAAACGCTGCAGTGTGAGCTCATCGACCCCAAATATCTTTCTATCTTTTTCGTATCGCACTCGTTTAACCTCCGTTGTAATTCACCTATTTTACCATGATTCCAAAACAGACTCCAGTCCGCAATTTTCGACCCGCCGCCTGTCGCTTCACCCTGTCTTTCCCGCAAGGTTTGTCTTGGGAAGGTAAGCTCTGCGCCTCATCGCCTTCCTCTCGAAACATACGGTTTCCAAACTGCGCAGCGCGACATGATGCCTTGTACCGCAATCGTTTGCGGCTGTACGGTGCCGTTCCCGTGCCGCCTGCCGTCTCGCGCTTTCCGGCAAAATCCGCACAAAAAAAAGAGAAGCCCGGTTCGGGGCTTCTCTCATGTCTGTGTCTGGCGGGATTCGAACCCGCGACCTTCAGAGTCGGAGTCTGACGCGCTATCCAGCTGCGCTACAAACACAAAGTACCCTACTACTATACCTTGTTTTGCGCCGGAGAGCAAGGCCATCTTTTATTCCCGCTTGTTCCGCTTATGCTCCGCCGGTTTCTCGTAGCGCACCGCGACGGCGCGCTGCACTTCCGCCGCCTTCTCGCGGCTCTCGGGGTCGCTCCGAAGGCGCAGCACCTCTCCCATGCGGTCGCGGAGTCGCGCGGCCTCCTCGAAGTTCAGTTCTGCCGCGGCCTGCCGCATCTTCTTCTCGAGTTCCTTCGAGAGGCGGCGAAGCTCTGCGTCGCTCATCGACTCCGGGTCCTTCTCCCAGGTCTTCTCGTCCGCAATGACCGCCTTGGTCAGCATAATCACATCGCGGACCGCTTTTTTGATTGTGGTCGGCGTGATGCCGTGCGCCTTGTTGTAGGCCTCCTGCACCGTGCGGCGCCGCTCTGTCTCCGAGATGGCGCGGCGCATGGAGTCCGTCATATTGTCGGCGTACATGATGACATGCCCCTCGGCATTTCGCGCCGCGCGGCCTATGGTCTGCACAAGCGAGGTCTCCGAGCGCAGGAACCCCTCCTTGTCGGCATCCAGAATCGCGACCAGCGAAATCTCCGGAATGTCGAGTCCCTCGCGGAGCAGGTTGATGCCGACCAGCACATCGAACTCGTCAAGGCGCATCGCGCGGATAATCTGCGCGCGCTCCAGGGTATCGATGTCCGAGTGCAGGTAGCGGACGCGGATGCCGACTTCGCGGAGATAAGTCGTCAGATCCTCCGCCATGCGCTTGGTGAGCGTCGTGACCAGAATCTTATTCTTCTTCTCAATCTCTTTGTTGATCTCGCAGAGCAAATCGTCAATCTGCCCCTCGACCGGGCGCACCGAAATCTCGGGGTCAAGAAGACCGGTCGGGCGTATCAGCTGCTCGGCGCGCAGTAACTCATGCTCTGCCTCGTAGCGGTTCGGCGTCGCCGAAACAAAGAGCATCTGGTTCATGCGCTCCTCGAACTCCGCAAAGTTCAGCGGGCGGTTGTCCATGGAGCTCGGCAGACGGAAGCCGTACTTCACAAGCGTCGACTTTCGCGCAAAGTTGCCGTTAAACATGCCGCCAATCTGCGGAATTGTGATATGACTCTCGTCGACAATCGTGAGGAAGTCCTTCGGGAAATAGTCGATCAGCGTAAACGGCGGCTCGCCCGGCTTCTGTTCGGTCAGAAAGCGCGTGTAGTTCTCAATGCCGGAGCAAAAACCGGTCTCCCTTAACATCTCGACATCGTAGTGTGTCCGCTCCTCAATGCGCTGCGCCTCGAGAAGCTTATCCTCGCTCTTTAAGAGCTTCACATAGTCATCGCACTCGGCGAGAATTTCCCGCGCCGCCCGCTCGATTTTTTCGCGCGGCACCACATAGTGGTTCGCCGGGTAAATCGAGATGTGCAGAACTTCCGCGAGCGGATTGCCGGTCAGCACATCCGTCTCGGTGATTTTGTCGATTTCATCGCCGAAGAACTCAATCCGGTAGGCGAGCTTGTCCTGATCCGCAGGGAATATCTCGATCACATCGCCGCGCACGCGGAAGGTGCCGCGGTGAAAGTCGAGGTCGCTCCGGTTGTACTGGATGTTGATGAGCTCCGCAATGACCTCGTCCCTGTCCTTCTCCTGCCCCGGCCTGAGGCTCACCATCATGTTCTTATAGTCGGTCGGGCTGCCGAGACCGTAGATACAGGAGACACTCGCAACCACAATCACATCCTCCCGCTCGAGAAGGGCACTCGTCGCCGAATTCCGGAGCCGGTCAATCTCCTCATTGGTCGCGGCATCTTTCTCGATGTAGGTGTCGGTCTGCGGCACATAGGCCTCCGGCTGGTAGTAGTCGTAGTAGGAGACAAAGTACTCAACCGCGTTGTTCGGGAAGAACTCCTTCATCTCGCTGTAGAGCTGCGCCGCGAGCGTCTTGTTGTGGGAGATGATGAGCGTCGGCTTCTGCAGCTCCTGAATCACATTTGCCATCGTAAAGGTCTTGCCCGAGCCCGTCACGCCGACCAGGGTCTCAAACTGATTGCCCGCGCGAAACCCGTCGGCCAGTTCTTGTATGGCTTTCGGCTGGTCGCCCGTCGGCTGAAACTCACTGTGCAGTTCAAATTTCATCGCTTGCCTCCGCTCCGCGCTCTCACGGCTCTCTGCTTTGCCGCGCGGCTCTCGCGGAGCATGCGGTGCACGGCATAGCTGTTCTTTAAGGACTGGGGCGTCACCTCGCCCGCAATGCCCGCTTTTTGCCCGTAGGCGCGTATCATCTTCCACACGCCCTGACGGCTCAGCGCGCCGCCGCTCAGGTTAAAAAAGAGATGCTCTTCTTCCGCGGTCTTTAAAAGTAACGGCCGCCCGGACTCGAGGTACAGACAGAGTGCCTGCCGAAGTTCCTCGTCAAACGAGACCACGCGCTCCCGTCCTCTCGACTGCTGGCGCACATAGCCGAGCTGTACATCCACATCACCGGTCTTCAGCGAGATGAGCTCGGAGACTCGGAGACCCGTCGCGCAGAGAAGCCCGAGCATCGCGCGGTCGCGGAGCTGCTTTGCACTGCTCCCCTCGGTCTCGCGGAGAAAGCTCTGAATCTCCTCCTCCTCGAGAATATACGGATCCCGGTGTTCCTGCCGCATGCAGCGCAGTCCCTCCGCCGGGGAGCTGAGATAGCGGCCGCCCGCCGTCTCATACGCAAAAAAAGCGCGGATCGAAGCCGCCGCGCGGTTAATGGTCGCCGCCGAAAAGCCCTCCCGCTCGAGCCAGAGCAGATAGGAATTCAGTCTGAGCTCGCTGACTGTCGCGAGCGAAGTGACCCCTTCCTGCCGAAACCAAGCAAATAATTTTTTCAAATCCCGCTCATAGGAGAGCAGTGTATTCTCCGCCATGTGCCGCTCTTCCCGGAGCGCGCGCAAAAATGCCCGCAACGCTTCTTCCATTCCGATCGCCCCCTCACCCTCATTGGTCACACCAGTATAGCGGTGCGGCACCCAAAAAGCAAACCGCGCGACAGCCGCTTTTTGGCAGCTGTCGCGCGGTTTGCCTGTCCTGTTTCAAAATATGGGGATTTTCTTTATGTAAACCTCATATCTTGCGCTTTTGTTCTTAATTTGAACTCGGATACCCGCCATTATTTTTTTAAACTTCTTTTTTCTCCGAAATCTACGATCCCGAGGGCAAAATTCCGAAGGCTGCCCCGCTTCCCGTTTTCTCTTCGGAAAACAAAGACACCCGGGCGCCGTCACTTACCGGCGCTTCCGGGTGTTTCATCAAGTTCTATTTGATCGGCTCTGCTTCAGCGCATAGGCCGTGAGCCCGGCGACCGTCTTCGCGTCCCGAATCTCGCCGCGCTCAATCCGCGTGAGGAGTTCCGAAAGCTCATAGGCTTTCACATCGATCACCTCGTCGGGATCCAAATGCTGTTCCCCCGGCAGGAGATTTTGCGCGACAAAAATATCAATCTCCTCGTCGCAGAAAGCGACGGTCGTGTCAATCCGCAGCAGAAATTCGAGCGCCTCGGGACTCTCCGCCCGCATACCGGTCTCTTCCGAAAGTTCACGGAAGGCGCAGAGCACGCGCGGTTCTTCGGGGCTGTCCACCTTGCCGGCCGGCAGTTCCAGCGTAAAGCGGTCCAGCGCATTCCGGTACTGCCGCACCATCAGGATGCGCCCGTCCGGGAGCACCGGCACCACGGCGGCGGCGCCGTCGTGGTGAATAAAGTCCCAGCTTTCTTCTCTGCCGTTTGCGACCACCAGGTCGCGGTACACCTTTAAAATGGTGCCCTCGTAGGCGAGCTCCCGCTTCTTTCGCAGAACCCTGCCTCTCTCCCGGTCCGCTTCCATCGCTTTAGTACTCGTTCTTATTCGCGAGGTGACCGTGTCCCGCGTCAGCGCTGTACACCGGCGTCGTGGTCGTGTCGTAGTTGTAGACCGTGTCCTTCAGCTCGACAATCTCGCTGCCCTTCAGCGTCGCCTCGAACATCATCTTGTTCTCGATCATCTTCTTCGTGGAGCTGTAGTGGCTCGTACCGTTCACGCGCTGCGAGCTTCTATAGGTCGGAAGCGTGAGTTCAATGCCGGTCGCAACCGGGCGCAGAATCACTTCCGAAGTCGAGCTGTCCGCATTGACCTTGCGGAGGCGCTGCGCCGAGAGCATGTAGTGGTTGCCCGCCGCATCCGTGAGGCGCACCGAGTAGCCGGACTCCTTCGGCGTTGTGCCGTCCTTCTTCGGCGTGTTGCTTGCACGCAGCACACCGCGGCCCGCATTGTTCTCGACGGTCAGTTTGCCGACGCCCGGGAGCTCTACGGTGTCGCCCTTCTTGATTGCCTTGATCTCGTCGTTCGTCTTGAACGCCGTGTCAAAGAGATCCGCCTTAATCTTATAGCTGTTCGAAGCCTCGTCGAGGCTCGCCTCGGTGATCTTAAAGATACGGTTGCCGTTCACCTTATACTGCGAGACTGCGCTCTCGCCCTGATCCTGTGCATTGCCGCTCGCCTGCTGCGCTGCCTTGGTGCTCGGCTGGCCGTTCCAGTAGCCGTTCACATCGACCTGATAGCCGTCCGGCGTCGTGGTGCTCGTGAGCCAGGTGCTGTCACTTGTCATGTAGCGCCACTGTCCTGTCTTGTCCTGCTTCCAGGCTGCCGCAAATGCCGTGGTACTCATCGCAAGGGTCAGCGCCGAAGCGGCTGCGACTGCAAATAATTTTCTCATCATTTCTTACCTCCGTTCCGCCGGAACTGTTCCGGCACTGTCCGCATTATAGCGAAGCTCTCCCCGAAAAGGCAAGGGTGTTTCCGGGATTGTAAGACTTCTTCCCTGTTTCGTAAGAGTTTTGCAAGCTTCGACGCACAGAAATTTCACTGTTTTTATGACAGCAAAACAGGAGGGCATTTCTGCCCTCCTGCTGCCGCAATTAGTATTTCATTTCGAAATGATGATACTGAAACTTACTGCCGCTGAAATTAGTTGGTGCCGATGATCTGCTTGACCTTGTTGTTGCCGTCAAGCACAACCTTGAAGCCGTCGCCGTCAACCTTAGAGCCGCTCTTCACGACATTACCGGAGACATTGATGACAACATAGTCGCTCGTGAGGCTCGTGAGGTCAAGGCCGGTAGCCGTACCAGTCGTGCCGGTGGTTCCGTCCGTGTAGACAACATCGCCCTTGTTTGCCTGGCCGACCTTGCCCGAATTCACATCCTTGCCAACAAGGTGATTGTCGAGGACAAACTTGCCAACCGTGACTCTCTCAAGCGTGTTCTTGTTGAGGAGCTCAATCTTGTTATCAGCATCAGCCGTCATCAGCATGCCGCCGAGGTAGTACTTCTTCTCGTTCATGCCGTTGATACCCTGGCCCTTCTTTGTGCCGCCCTTCTTGAAGCTGAAGGTGAAGCTCGTGCCATCCAGCGTAATTCTCTGGTTGCCGGTCTTCATGGAGCCGTCCTTATCCTCGTTGTCCGAGAAGTAGTAGAAGCCCCAGTCGCTGCTCGGGGTGTTGATGCCTCTAGCCGCTTTCTCGAAGGACTCCTGGCTGTCATACTTGCCGTCGTTGTCAGCGTACTCGAGAATATCGTTGCCGCTGGTGCGGAGCATAGCAAGGCCGGAAATCATGCCGCCCTTGAGGTCGAACGCGTACTTCTTGCCCTTGATGGCCTTGATCTCGCCGGCAGCAATCTTGCCGTCGCCGGTTGCATAGTACCATCTGTCAGTGCCGTCATCGTAGTCCTTGTAGTTGAGGTAGTAACCCGGAACCACCTTGAACCAGCCCTTGGTGAAGCGAGCGCCGTCCTCCGGAGAGGAGAAGTACATGAACTCCTTCGCGTAGCTCTTAGTTGCAGTTGCGGTAGCATTGTTGTTGGAACCTCTTCTGCTCAGCTGGTTGTCAGCATCATTTGCCGTAGCAGCGTGCCAGTCAGCAATCATGCGGCCGTACTCGTCAAAGCCGTACTTTCTGCCGTTGATGGTCTTGTTGGTGCTGGAGGTCTGCTTCACGCCCGAGGACTTGAAGTAGAACCAGCGAACCTGGTCGGAATCCCAGTAGGAATCGCCCGGCTGCTCGGTCTCAGCATCTGCGACATCGGTCAGTGCAATCTCTCTCCAGCCGACGCTCATTGCGCCGTCGTTCTCGTCGCCGAAGTAGTAGTCGCACTCCTGGTAAGCGTTGTCATCGTAGTTCGTGACGCCGTCTTCCTTCTTGACCCAGCCGTACTGCATCTTGCCGTCCTCATCGAAGGCATAGGTCTTGCCGTTGATGACCTTCTTGAAGATGTTGCCGGAGCTGTGGCTGTTCTTGTAAGCCTTGCCGTTTGCCTGGAAGTAGTACCACCAAACATCCGGCTGGTTCTCCTCGCCAGCTTCCGCGTTGTCGATTGCGACCCAACGGTTGCGAACCATAGCGCCGTTTGCATCGACATAGTAGTAATCATCGTTGTCCTCGATCAGGCTGTCGGTAGCCATGTTGCCTGCATCATCGAGGTAGAAACGGTTGTCGCCGGAGTACTCCCAAGCGTTTGCAACCTTCTCACCCGCTCTGTTGTAGTACACCCACGTTCCGTCCTCTTCCTGCCAGCCGGTAGCTGCGAAAGAAGTCATGGATGCACCGATTGCAAGAAGCGCTGCTGCGGAAACGACTGCAGCAATTTTTGTCTGCTTTCTCATAATAAATGCACTCTCCTTTTCACTGTTGTTTTGAAACCACTGAAATCCCTAATTGCGTACGAAGAGATTTTACCGCGCTTTGGCGTAAAAATCAACTTACAAATACCGCCCAGCGGTTCCTCTCTTGCTTACAGGACACAGTATAGACCTAGTCTCGCAAAATATCTATAGCTTTTCTCTGGCTATTTCCTTACAGAAATATTACAAAGACACGCTTTTTCCGCATTTTTGTATTTATATCAGTACAATCCTGTGTTTTACCCCCGAAAGCAGTGGAAAATCCACTGTCGTCAAGTCCTCTTTTCTTTTTTTCTCCACCTGCATAAAAAGCCTTTTTCTCTGCCTCGCTATGCACGCTCCGCTACCCACTTTCCGCGCACTCTGCTATACTGTTCATATATTTTAATTTTCAGTTGCGGATGAACACTCTTCACCCCGTGCAAAGGAGATGATTCCATGGATAAACTTGCTTTTCTGCTCCGGGAACTCGCGGCCGAACCTGCCCTGACCCAGCGCGCCCTGGCATCCCGCCTGCGAAGTTCTCTCGGCAGCGTCAACGCGCTCTGCGCCGAGGCCAAGGAAAAGGGGCTTTTAACGGAGACGGCGGCGTCCGGACAGCAGCTCACGGAGGCCGGTTTTGCCTACCTCACGCCTTACCGCGTGGACGGCGCGGTGATTCTCGCGGCGGGTTTCGGCTCCCGCTTTGTGCCGCTGACCTATGAGCGCCCGAAGGGACTCCTCAAGGTAAACGGCGAGCGCATGATCGAGCGGCAGCTTCGCCAGCTGCACGAGGTCGGCATTACCGACATCACCCTCGTGGTCGGCTACTTAAAAGAGGCCTTCGAGTATCTGATCGACAAGTACGGCGTGAAGCTCCTCTATAACCCCGACTATGCGACCATGAACAATATCTCCTCGGTCTACCGCGCGGCGCAGCTCTTCGAGGGCAGAAACATGTATCTTCTCTCCTCCGACAACTGGATACGGGAGAATCTGTTCCACACCTACGAGCCCGGCAGCTGGTACGCGGCGGTTCACGCGGACGGCGAAACCCGGGAGTGGGTTTTACACTATAATAAGAAAGACCTCATCACTTCGGTCGAGATCGGCGGCCGGGATGCCGATGTGATGTACGGGCCGGTTTACCTGTCCCGCGACTTTAGCGCAGTTCTCCTCCCCGCCCTGAAAGAAGCCTACCATACGCCCGGCAAGGAGCAGTATTACTGGGAAAATGTGTATCTGGATTTACTCGCCGCCAAAAAGGCGCCGCCGCTCAGTGTGAATTTACAGCCGGACGGCGTGATTTACGAATTCGAAAATCTAGAAGAACTCCGCGCCTTCGACGCCTCCTATCGCGACCACTCGGACAGCAAGGCCATGGCGCTGATTGCCGAGGTGCTGAAAGTCCCCGAGTCCGAGATTACCGGCATCGAGTGCCTGAAGGCGGGCATGACAAACCGCTCCTTCTTATTCCGGGTCAAGGGCAAGGCCTATATCTGCCGCATTCCGGGCGAAGGTACGGCGCAGCTCATCGACAGAAAGGCAGAGGGCGAGTGCTACCGCGCGATTGCACCGCTTCACCTCGCCGAAGAGCTGATTTATTTTAATTCGGACAACGGCTATAAAATCTCGGTCTACTATGAAAATGCGCGGACGGCCGATCCCGATTCCGAGGCAGATCTCCGCGCCTGCATGGCGGTCCTAAAAAAACTGCACAAGGCCCCCTGCCGCGTGTCCCAGCGCTTTGACCTCGGCGAGCGCATTGCCTTTTACGAGTCTCTCTGCCTCGAAAAGGGTGAGATTCCGTTCCTCGACTACGCCGAAGTCCGCGAAAAAATGAATCGCCTGCTCACCCGGATTCACAGCTTACAGCGCCCGGAGACCCTCTCCCATATCGACCCCGTCTACGCGAACTTTCTTTTTACCGGAGAGGGCATACGGCTCATCGACTGGGAATATGCCGGCATGGCGGATCCACTGATTGACTTTGCGATGGCAACCATCTACGCGGAAAAGGATTTCGACTACGCCTTCCGTCTCCTCGACTACTACGGCGACACCGATGTGCCGCGGGATAAGGCCGAGCAACTTGTAACCGCCTACATGGCGCTCGGCGGCTTCCTCTGGGCGCTCTGGGCCGTCTATAAAGAAGCGCTCGGCGTCTCGTTCGGCACCTATCCGCTCACGCAATACCGCTACGCAAAAGAGGGCTACCGGCGCTTTTCTGAGCGCGAAAGTGACGCGGACAGCCTGTGACTTCATTGAAGAGTAAAGCAACTGTAAGGATTCTTACCGCGCGGAAGCTTTCTCGCACTTCAAATATCTGCTACAATGAAACAGATAAGTTCGAAGCAAACACAAAGGAGGACTTTTTCATGAAGAAAAAATATCTTGCGGCTGCGGCGCTCCTCGCAGCGCTTGCGCTCACGCCGACCATGAACAGCTTTGCGGCGAGCGGCTGGACTTCCGAGAACGGCAACTGGGTCTACTACGACAACGACGGCAACCGCCATAAGGGCTGGATTCAGACCAAGGACGGCTATTACTACATGGATACCGCGAGCGGCGTCATGCTGAAGGGCTTCAAGAAGATTGACGGCAAGTGGTACTACTTCAGCAGCGACGGCCTCATGCAGACCGGCTGGATCAAGGACGAGGGCAAGTGGTACTACTGCCTCGAGGACGGCGTCCTCGTGCAGGAGAACTGGCTCAAGGTCGGCGAGAACTACTTCTTCATGCGCGGCACCGGCGAGCTCGCCGTGGGCTGGCGCAACATGAGCGGCAGCTGGTACTACTTCAAGGCGGACGGTCGCTGTGCGTTCAAGTGGATGAAGATCGGCAACGACTGGTTCTGGATGGGCACCGACGGCAAGATGAAGACCGGCTGGCAGCAGGTCGAGGGCATCTACTACTACTTCGGCCAGGACGGCAAGATGAAGACCGGCTGGCTCTCCGACGGCACCAACCGCTACTACATGGATCCCGAGAGCGGCAAGATGGTCCACAACTGGAAGCAGATCAACAACGCGTGGATGTTCTTCGATGCGAACGGCCACATGATGACGGGCTGGATCCATGTGAATGACCACTACTACTACCTCGGCACCGACGGCAAGATGGTCAGCAACACGACCCTCACCTTAAACGGCGTGAGCTATACCTTTGACGGCAACGGCGCTTACACCGGAAACGAGAGCGTTCCGGCAACCGAGGTGAGTATTTACAAGGAACCGAAGCAGGAGGCCGAGACCGCAAGCAGCGACACGAAGAGCGGAACTTCGAACAGCAAGAAGGGGCTCCCGAGCGACAAGACCACAGGCCCCGGCGTCAAGAAGAATAACTGAGGCCCGCCATGCGAAGAAAGGGTAAGCAGCTCACCGCCGCAGCACTCAGTCTTATCTGTTTCTTTTCTCTCTGCCTGAGCTCTTACGGCGCCGGGAATGCGAAACTGAGCCGTCAGAGCGGCGGCACGTATCGCCTCTTTGACGGGAGCTCTACAATTGACGGTGTGCTGCACCGCGGTGTGGATGTGAGCCACTGGCAGGGCGACATTGACTGGGATAAGGCGCGCGCGGACGATGTGGACTTTGTGATGCTCGGCACCCGCTACAAAGGGGACACCGACCCGAAGTTTCGCGAAAACGCCGAGCAGGCCGTCAAAGCCGGTGTCAAAATCGGCGCCTATATTTACTCCTATGCGACCACGCCCGAAGAGGCCGAGCAGGAGGCGGACTTCATTCTGAAGCTCATCAAGGACTATCCGATTTCCTACCCGATTGCCTTTGACGCGGAAAATGAGAAAACGCTCGGCTCGCTCCCGAAAGCGCAGATTTCGGCGATTGTACACGCCTTCTGCAAGAAGATCAGCGACGCCGGTTACTATCCGATTCTCTACGCGAACGACTACTGGATTCAGAACAAGCTCGACATGCCCTCGCTCTCGCAGTACCCGGTCTGGGTCGCCGCCTACGAGCGGACGCCGAAGTACGACCGCTATGTGATGTGGCAGGGCACGGACTCCGGCGCGGTCGCGGGCGTGCAGGGCAATGTGGACATTGACCTCCAGTTTGTCGACTTCTCGGACAAGATTCCGCCGAACAGCTGGAAAAAGTTTGACGGCGTCTGGTACTACTACGAAAACTACCGCATGCAGAAGAATGCGCTGATTTTCGACGGCAAGGACTCCTACTATCTGCAGGACGACGGCACGATTTACACCGGCGGCTTCAAAGAGGTCGACGGTTCCAAGCGCTACTTTGAGCCGTCGAGCGGCAAAATGCGGCGCGGCTGGCAGCAGATTGACGGCAAGTGGTATCACTTTTCCGAGAGCGGCGCGCTTCAAATCGGCTGGTTCTCCGACGGCGGCAAGTTCTACTATGCCGCGCCGGACGGTACCATGCAGACCGGCTGGCTCGATGACAGCGGCAGCCTTTACTACCTCAATCAGGACGGTTCGATGCAGACCCGCTGGCTCATGCTCGAGGGCAACTGGTACTTCCTCGGCGACGACGGCGTCACGGAGAAGGGCTGGCAGACAATCGACAATCTCCGCTACTATTTCGGGCCGGACGGCAGGATGCTGACCGGCTGGCAGAAGCTTGACAGCAAGTGGTACTACCTCGGACAGGGCGGCGACAGCAAGAGCGGCTGGCAAAAGCTTGACAACAGCTGGTACTACTTCGGACAGGACGGCGTCATGCAAAACGGCTGGCAGCAGCTTGGCGGCAACTGGTACTACTTAAACGGCAGCGGTGCCATGAAGACCGGCTGGATTCAGGTGAACGGCAGCTGGTACTACCTGAACAAGGACGGCGTTCTGCAGACCGGCTGGCAAACCGTAAACGGCAGCTGGTACTATCTCGGAAGCGACGGCGCCATGCGGACCGGCGTCACCGATGTGGGCGGAACGCTCTACTCGCTCGGCAGTTCCGGCGCGATGCAGACCAATACCGAAATCGACTACGCGGCAAAGCACTGGACCATAGACGGCAGCGGCGCGATGCACGAGGCAGCCGTGCCCGATAGCGGCGCGCGGAATGAGCAGCTGACCGTCTCGGCCGGCGCAAAAGTCGGCCGGGCACCGGGTAGCACAAAGCAGGCCGAACTCAAAGCGCCGACCGCGGAGACCGAGAGCGCCATAGAGCAGGTTCCGGCGCTTACAGTCAGCACCCCCGCGCAGAAAGCCAGCGTGGGACACGCACCCGGCGAATAAGCGAATTTAAAATCAGGCAAGATAAAGAGAGGGAAGCGGCAATTGCCGCTTCCCTCTTTTTGTGATACCCGTGCAAAAATAAGTTGAATCAAAACCGAAATCCCGCAAGCTCCAGGCAGAGAAACACCAACAACACTGCGCTTAGCACCTTCTGCCACCAGTCTGTCTTTCCAAGAAAGCCACTCAGCGCGAAAAAGCCCAGGTATACAGCGGAGTATGGCCCTCCGTACCGCACCAAGCCATACTTCAACACAAAAGCATCCTCAATCGCAAACAAAAGCAAGAAAAGGGCAAGCATACGCGAGACCTTCGTCAGGCTACGCGTCAATTTTTCATCCGTCATGGCTTTTCTCCCCCTCAAAAAAGAACTGCTCTGTTCACAAACAGTCCGAGTACACAAAGTAGCAGAAGCAAAACAGCAACTACCTTTTTCCACATTCGCGCAGACCCCAGGAGCCATCCCAATCCGATTGCGATATTAGAAATGAGGATGCACCATATCTGAACGCTCTCCGAAATAGTCGGAAGCACTTTTACCGCGGTCAGTGCCCTTAAAGCAACCGCTAAGCTCAAAATTCCATCTGCCAGTTGCTCTATCGTTTGTGCTTTCCTTCCACCCATCGTATACCTCCTTCTGCGACTGTCTTTATTTTTCCGTTCGTTCTATCCGACTCCGAATTCCGCTTATCACCAACCCGGCCATTCGTTATCCGTAGCGTTTTCCTCCTACTTCCTGCCTTATTTTCGTTTCCTCTCTGCTCCACCTTATCATTTACTGGCTTTTCGATTTCGATTCCTTGTCTTTATCGATGCCGGTTATTCTTGAATTTATCTGACACTTTTATTATATCAATTAGCATTACTTAATCAATTACCCCCCTTTACGGTTTTATGAATATATGCTTACAAAAAGCGCCCCGCCCGGGATTCGCCGGGCGAGGCGCTTTCTTTCCAAAACCTTATTTCAGCAGATAATTTCCGGTGACCAGCGAATATACGCCGAGCACCACGACAATGATGCAGGCCAGAATGTTGAGCGGACGGATGCGGATGCTCCACCCTTTCTCATTGGCCACTTTGATTAACAGAATCTGTCCGACCGCCAGGACGGCGCAGACCGCTGTGACGATGATCGTCATCATCTGTGCATTCATACCGATTCCCCCTTGCTGTTCTCTGTTTTGTCTCATAGACACCGGAGAGCAGTATAGCACAGAAGGTTGCACTTTCCCACCGGAAACCGCTGCGCTTTGCCTTTTCGCCTGCCGCCTCAGGGTCTTCTTCTGTTCTTCATGCCGCGCTCATAGTCCTTCAGTTCGGTGATTGCATCCTTGCTGAGCGGATACATCACAATCAGGTTAAAGATGGTCATGAGGCCTATGCCCACATCGCCGAGATCCCAGACCACCGAGTACTGCGCGAGGCCGCCCACAAAGAGCATGACGAGCGCAAAAATCTTATAGCCGAACTGCGAGCCCCAGTTTGCGCCGAAGAGGTAGGCAATGTTGCTGTGCGCGTAAAACAGTATCCCGAGGAAGGTCGAGAAACTAAAGAGCCAGAGCACCAGCGCGATGAAGAAGACACCGAAGCGCCCGAAGTGATACTGCATCGCGGTCTGGAGCAGGTCCATGCCGCTGAGATTCGCAAGTTTATCCTGGGGCGCCAGTAGCATGAGGAAGGCCGTGCAGGAGCAGATGACCAGGGTGTCAATGAACACGCCCGCCGCCTGAAAGAGTCCCATCTTGACCGGGTGATTTGCATCCGCCGCGGCCGCCGCACAGGGCGCGGAACCGCTGCCCGCCTCATTCGAGAAGAGTCCGCGGCGGATGCCGGTGAGAACAGCCGTGCCGATACCGCCGCCGACCGCCGCCTGTGGGCTGAACGCATCGTGCAGAATCAGGGCAAACATCGCGGGCACCGCATCCATGTGCAGGATGATGATGATAAGGGCGATCAGGAGATAGATGCCCGCCATGATGGGCACAAGGAACGCAGATAAACTTGCGACACGATGAATGCCGCCGAAGATGACCGTGCCCGAGAGCACGGCAAGGATACCGCCCATCATATAGGTGTCAGCACCGAATGCCTTTTCCATCGAGAGCGCAATGGTATTTGCCTGCACGGAAACGTAAATCAGTCCAAACGTCACAGAGATCAGCACGGCGAAAAGTTTTGCGATATCGGGCTGCCCGAGTGCATTTTGTATGTAGTATGCAGGGCCGCCATGAAAAAGTCCATGTCCACGGGGAATCTTATAGATCTGTGCGAGTGTGCTCTCGACAAATCCCGTCGCCGTGCCGATGAAGGCGATGACCCACATCCAAAAGACAGCACCGGGACCGCCCGTCACAATGGCAATGGCGACACCCGCAATATTGCCGACCCCCACGCGCGACGCTGTGCTCACGCAGAACGCCTGAAACGAGGAAATCGCCTTGCGCCCGCTCGGGCGGCGCCCAAGATCCCCCGCAAGGAGGCGCACCATCTCCGGCAGTGCAC